>Ga0209948_1000396_pt1 | contig 12965 bp, 9 predicted proteins | sample SalPonR2_C_D2_MG_FD_185709 | JGI IMG/M metagenome (GOLD analysis project Ga0209948, IMG submission 185709) | Salt pond soil microbial communities from South San Francisco under conditions of wetland restoration - Salt Pond MetaG R2_C_D2_MG... ... | reverse complement strand
ATAGATATAGTTATTATTGTCAAATAAAAAAGGCGTCCATTTGTTATTGGACGCCTTATAGAGTAGGGTACCGGTGATGACCTACTTTTCCGCTTCGCTTCCGAAGCGGTATCATCGGCGCTGGAGGGCTTAACTTCCGAGTTCGGGATGGGATCGGGTGTTGCCCCTCCGCTAGTATCACCGGTAAATTTATATGAGAATTAAGTCACATTAAGTTAGAAGGTAAATAATAATTTGGTCAAGCCCTCGGTCAATTAGTATCGCTGGGCTGAACACATTGCTGTGCTTACACCTGCGACCTATCAATCTCGTAGTCTGCGAGTAACCTTAACCCCTTAAATGAGGTGGGAGATCTTATCTAGGAGCAAGCTTCACGCTTATATGCTTTCAGCGTTTATCTCTTCCGGACATAGCTACCCGGCAATGCACCTGACGGTACAACCGGTAAACCAGTGGTCCGTCCACTCTGGTCCTCTCGTACTAAGAGCGGCTCTCCTCAAATCTCCTGCGCCTACAGCGGATAAGGACCGAACTGTCTCACGACGTTCTAAACCCAGCTCACGTACCGCTTTAATGGGCGAACAGCCCAACCCTTGGGACCGAATCCAGCCCCAGGATGCGATGAGCCGACATCGAGGTGCCAAACCCCTCCGTCGATGTGAACTCTCGGGAGGGATAAGCCTGTTATCCCCGGAGTACCTTTTAGCCTTTGAGCAACGGCACTTCTATGCGCAAACCGTTGGATCACTAAGCTCTGCTTTCGCATCTGCTCGACCTGTATGTCTCGCAGTTAAGCTCCCTTATACCTTTGTGCTCTACGCACGGTCACAAACCGCGCTGAGGGAACCTTTAGAAACCTCCGTTACTGTTTGGGAGGTGACCGCCCCAGACAAACTACCCGTATGACAATGTGTCTTCACCCGATAAAGGGTGATAGATTAGGAACCTAACTCCACAAGGGTGGTATTTCAGGGGTGACTCCATCCCGACTAGCAGTCGGGACTTCATAGTCTCCCACCTATTCTGCACATGTGAAATCAAATCCCAATGCCATACTGTAGTAAAGGTTCCGGGGTCTTTCTGTCCTGCTGCAGGAAATCGGCATCTTCACCGATATTGCAATTTCACCGAGCCTCTGGTCGAGACAGTGCCCAAGTCATTTCATCGTTCGTGCGGGTCGGAACTTACCCGACAAGGAATTTCGCTACCTTAGGACCGTTATAGTTACGGCCGCCGTTTATTGGGGCTTCGGTTCATCGCTTGCACGAATCCCCTTAACCTTACAACACCGGGCAGATGTCAGTCCCTATACTTCGTCTTACGACTTCGCAGAGACCTGTGTTTTTAGTAAACAGTTGCCCAGGCCTGTCCGCTGCAACCCAGTTGGGCTCCAACAGTAAATGTCTTCACCTACTTAGGGCATTCCTTCTCCCGAAGTTACGGAACAAATTTGCCGAATTCCTTAACCAGAGTTTACTCGTCACCTTAGAATACTCTTCTCGCCTACCTGTGTCGGTTTACGGTACGGACTCCTATATCTCTCGTTAGGGGCTTTTTCTAGCAGCGTATTCTAGATCCGTTTGTGCCTTACGGCTCCTGTTCGTGTCTCAGGTCTAACCTCCAGCGGATTTTCCTGCTGGAGACCCTACACACTTAAACCGGCAAGTCACTTTCCGGAAGATCCTTCATTTCTGCGTACCCCCTCACTCAAACGATATATAAGAGGTCCAGGAATATTGACCTGGTATCCATCACCTACGCCTCTCGGCCTCGGCTTAGGTCCGACTAACCCTGAGCAGATTTGCTTTACTCAGGAAACCTTAGGCTTTCGGTGTCTCGGAATCCAACCGAAATTAGCGCTACTCATGCCAGCATTCTCACTTCCACTACCTCCAGCAAGCCTCACGACTCACCTTCTGCGGTCCGTGGAACGCTCCCCTACCACTTCAGTAACTACTTACTGAAGTCCGAAGCTTCGGTAACAGAGTTGAGTGCCAGAAATTATAGGCGCACGACCACTCGGCTAGTGAGCTGTTACGCACTCTTTAAATGATAGCTGCTTCTAAGCGAACATCCTAGCTGTCTGAGCAATTGTACTACCTTTCTCACTTACTCTGTATTTTGGCACCTTAGCTGTCGGTCTGGGTTGTTTCCCTCTCGGCCACGAAGCTTATCCCCCGTGGCCTGCCTCCCGCTAAACATATTACGGCATTAGGAGTTTGATTGGGTTCGGTAACCTGGTAGGGCCCCTTACCCATTCAGTGCTCTACCTCCGTAATACTTTAAAGCGAGGATAGCCCTAAAGCTATTTCGGGGAGAACCAGCTATTACCGGGTTTGATTAGCCTTTCACTCCTATCCACAGATCATCCCCAGGATTTTCAACTCCTGTGGGTGCGGACCTCCACCGCGTGTTACCGCGGCTTCATCCTGTCCATGGATAGATCACACCGGCTTCGGGTCTACTCACAGTTACTTGCGCCCGTTTTAAGACTTGCTCTCGCTACGGCTACGGTATCTCTACCTTAACCTCGCAACTGTATGTAACTCACTGGCTCATTATGCAAAAGGCAGGCAGCCATCCCGAATAAATTCGGGACTACTACTGCTTGTAAGCGCATGGTTTCAGGTTCTATTTCACTCTCCGCCAGGAGTACTTTTCACCTTTCCCTCACGGTACTGGTTCGCTATCGGTTATGCAGAAGTATTTAGCCTTACTAGATAGTTCTAGCTGATTCACACAAAATTCCTCGTGCTCCGTGCTACTCGGGTATAACTAAACTCGAGATGCTGACCTTTTCCCTACGGGACTGTCACCCTCTTCGGTTCACCTTTCCAGTGTGATTCAAGTAGGTCGCATTTGGTAACTCGATGATGGCTCTGTCGAACCATCCTTAACTAACCCAACTACCCCTGTGTTACAACATCGACAGACTTTAACATAACACAGGTTTAGGCTCTTTCCCGTCCGCTCGCCGCTACTAGGGAAATCATTAATTTATTTTCTATTCCTCAAGCTACTGAGATGTTTCAATTTACCTGGTTACACATACATACCTATGTATTCAGTATGTATTACCACAGCTGACTGTGGCAGGTTATCCCATTCGGAAACCCCCGGGTCAACAATTGGGTGCATCTCACCGAGGCTTTTCGCAGCTAACCACGTCCTTCTTCTTCTCTGCATACCAAGGCATCCACCTTGCGCTCTTACTATACTTGACCAAAAATATTTAATTAATATGCAATATCGCAATGATATATACTTTTTTCCTTTCTTATAACTCTAATGTGACTTAATTCTCAATGTCAAAGAACAAATCGATCTAATCTAAATAGTGGAGCCAAACGGAATCGAACCGTTAACCTCTGCCGTGCAAGAGCAGCGCTCTCCCAGTTGAGCTATAGCCCCTTACCATTATATGTGGGCTTAGGTAGACTCGAACCACCGACCTCACGCTTATCAGGCGTGCGCTCTAACCAACTGAGCTATAAGCCCATTATCTCTATCTCATATAATAGCTATAGCTCCATCTATAATTTAACATAGAGATTATGCTTCCTGTGCGAGATACCCCGAAAACACTCCTTAGAAAGGAGGTGATCCAACCACTGGTTCCCCAACGGTTACCTTGTTACGACTTCGCCCCAGTCGCCGGTATCACCTTCGTTACTAGACAACCTAGCAACTTCGGGCGCCACCGACTTCCATGGCGTGACGGGCGGTGTGTACAAGGCCCGGGAACATATTCACCGCGGCATTCTGATCCGCGATTACTAGCGATTCCTGCTTCATGGAGTCGAGTTGCAGACTCCAATCCGAACTTAGACAGACTTTAAAGGGGTTAGCTCCACCTCACGGCTTAGCTGCCCGTTGTATCTGCCATTGTAACACGTGTGTAGCCCTGGACATAAGGGACATACTGACTTGACGTCATCCCCACCTTCCTCCGAGTTATCCTCGGCAGTCTCCCTAGAGTCCCCAGCACTACCTGATGGCAACTAAGGACAGGGGTTGCGCTCGTTTAAGGACTTAACCCAACATCTCACGACACGAGCTGACGACAGCCATGCATCACCTGTAAGACTGTCACTACCTCAATTGGTAGTGAACCCGGCACTTTCATGCCGGTGGCAGTCATATGTCAAATCCAGGTAAGGTTCTGCGCGTTGCATCGAATTAAACCACATGTTCCACCGCTTGTGCGGGCCCCCGTCAATTCCTTTGAGTTTGGGTCTTGCGACCTTACTCCCCAGGTGGGATACTTATCGCGTTAACTTCGACACTCAGGTTTAACCCTGAACATCAAGTATCCATCGTTTAGGGCGTGGACTACCGGGGTCTCTAATCCCGTTCGCTACCCACGCTTTCGCACCTCAGCGTCAGCTATAGACCAGGATGCCGATTTCTCCGCTGGTGTTCCTCCTGATATCTACGAATTTCACCTCTCCACCAGGAGTTCCGCATCCCCCTTCTATGCTCAATCTATACAGTTCCTCTAGCACATCTACCGTTAAGCAGTAGACTTTCACCATAGGCTTGTATAGACGCCTGCGTGCCCTTTACACCCAGTAATTCCGGACAACGCTTGCCCCCTCCGTGTTACCGCGGCTGCTGGCACGGAGTTAGCCGGGGCTTGCTATGCTAGGTACCGTCAGTGCATGATGCTTCTGCATCACACAGGTTCTTCCCTAACAACAGACCTTTACACTCCTTGGAGCTTCCTCAGTCACGCGGCGTCGCTGCGTCAAGCTCTCACTCATTGCGCAAGATTCCTCACTGCAGCCTCCCGTAGGAGTCTGGGCCGTGTCTCAGTCCCAGTGTGGCTGACCATCCGCTTAGATCAACTACCAATCATTGTCTTGGTAAGCCCTTACCTTACCAACTAACTAATTGGACGCAGGCTCGTCACTGGGCGTACCAAATCGTACTTTTATCCGTGAACTTAATCACTGGATTATATATGGTATTAAACCGGTTTTCACCGGACTATCCCATACCCAATGGTTGATTACCTACGCGTTACTCACCCGTTCGCCAGTCTACTACTACTACCAAAGGCAGTAGGTTCCCCTGGGCTTGCATGTGTTAAGCGCGCCGCTAGCGTTCGTCCTGAGCCAGGATAAAGCCCTCCGTGGTATATATATTATACCTATATTTATTTAAGTCATTGTTAACTCAAACGAAACACCGAGGGGTATCCCGCACTTCAGCATAATCTCTATGTCAAATATCTCTTCCTTCTCTAAATAGCGGTCCAAAATTAATTGTATATCTGGCCGATGTCAAGTCTTTTCTATATACTCTTTATATCAGCTTTCTTTCTGTTTCCATCTCAAATAACGGACTAAAATTTACTTCTATTTAACATGAATATCAATGTCTATTTTCAGTTTCTTCTAGATAATATTTACATCTTCTAAATGTTCTATTACTATCTCTGCTGATTCTTCTACATCCTGTTCATCTGTTTCAACAAGCACATCTGGATCCTTAGGTTCTTCGTAAGGAGCAGAAATGCCTGTAAAATTGTCTATCTCACCTTTTCTGGCCATTTCATAGAGACCTTTTGTATCTCTCTCTTCACAAACTTCGACTGGTGTTTTTACATAGACCTCTACAAAATCATCTTCATCATTTAATTCTCGAGCTCTGTCTCTTCCTTCTTTATAAGGTGAAATAAAGGCTGTCAGGGTTATTACGCCAGCTTCAGAAAATAGATGTGCTACTTCACCAATTCTCCTTATATTTTCGTCCCTATCTTCAGGTGAAAAGCCTAAATCTACGTTTAAACCATGTCTGACATTATCGCCATCAAGTAGAAAGACGTCTTTCCCTCGCTCGAATAATTTCTCTTCCACTCTGGCTGCAACTGTTGATTTACCACTGCCGGACAAGCCAGTAAACCAAACTACTACGCCCTTATGTCCCTTTTGTTCTTCTCTTTGTTCTTTTGTTATGATTGTATCATGCCAAACTATATTTTCATGTTGTTCTTCAGTATCATCTTCCTGGTAATAATCAGTAAGAATATCCGCAATACATTCTCTCATTATTCTATCATCTACAGGTTCACCATTCTCAAATTTTTCTCGCAAAGAACTACCCGAAATAGATACTGAATTATATCCTTTTGGTTCAAATTCCTGAATTAATCCAACTCTGTCAATTTCTTCGAAAAAGGCTGCAAAACCAACTTTTGAGGGATCGATGGCAAGATTGCCATTTAGTTTATCAAATTTTTCTTGAGCATCAAAGTCTCCCCAAATCGCTTCGCCATTATCAAAAGGAGCATCAGCATGTTTTCTTCCAATTACAATATTTGTAAAACCATTATTTTGTCTATATATTGCATGCATAACTGCTTCTTTTGGACCGGCGTAAAACATTTTCATATCTAAGCCTGCCAGAATCAAATTTTTATCGAAATCAAAATCAACCTCACTCCAGAGTTCTTCGTCTCTATCTCCTTGACCTAACATATTTTCTCTCAATAAAGCAATATATGTATCCATTCTGACATCGCCGGGTATATCATCAGATTTCGTCGCCCCTATCAAAGGGTTCAGAACCGAACCAGTATAATAACCTTCTCTTACTAATTTTTCTGTAGCATAAAGAAGAGCATATTCATGTGCACGGTGAAGAGCATTTCTGGTCTGGAATCCAACTACTTTTTCCCACCCTCTTCTTTTAATTACATTACGAAGTTGATATGGAGTAAGCATGTAATCAGAATATACTTCTTCGTGAGGCTGGGGTAAAGCCCAAATTTTTCCTCCTAATAAATAATTCCTTTCATCTTCATTAAAAATTCTGGCTCCAGGATGATCTGCTCTTTCTGTTCCATATACAGAATGATTATACTTTTCTTTGTTAAATTCAAAAATGTCCGACAATTCCAATAAGCCAATAATCTCTTTATCACTATTCTTAACTGCAATAGTGTCACCAATTTCATAATTTTCTGCTTGTTCTGCTTTAACAGGAAAAGATAAGGGGATCGTCCAGGCATATTCTTGGCCGTTTCTTTCAATAACTTCATCTTCCAGGACCTGATTGAATTCTTCTTCTTCCATGGGGCCTTTTAAAGGAGATAATGTTCCATCCGCGATCCGGTAAAAAATAGAAAGGTCATCATCGCTAATTTGATACTCTGCTTTACCTTTTGCTGATCTTACCATTGCTCCCTTCTCTGTTTCTGGAATAGTCCTATTAATAAGACCACATCCACCATGGGGAGACAAAATTTCCGCACTCATTGTCCTTCCTCGTTTTTATTTTAATAATTAACCAGTCTAATTATATATCTCTTCTGTGTGCCTACTATTACTGTATTCTAAAAATTGTTCAAGATCTGCTTTGACCTCTTCACCAAATTCTCCTAGATGTACATTCGGTTTATTTGAACCATGAAAATCGCTTCCTCCTGTGATCAACATATCAATACTGGAAGCTAATCTATAAAACTTTTTATTTTCTTCCTCATTATGATGAGTCGAGTAAGCTTCTACTCCTATTATTCCTTTTTCTTTAAGCTTCGAAAATATTTCTATATATTCCTCCTCATTACCTAAACCTAACTGGACAGGGTGGGCTAAAATAGGAACGCCTCCAGAATTTTTGATTGTATCTATAGCTGGTTGGAGTTCCAATCTTTTTTTATTCACATAACAAGCTGCTCCTTTAGCAAGATATTTATCAAAGGCCTCCTGAACATTTTCTACGTAACCCTTTTTAAGAAGCACCTTTGCTATATTGGGCCGTCCTACTTGACTGCTACCTGCTTCTTCTCTTACCTCATCCAGATCTATTTCAATACCAAGTTCATTTAACTTCTGAATTATTTGAGGATTTCTTTTTCTTCTTGCTTCTTGAACTATATTTAATTTGTGTCGTAATTTTTCATTATCCGGATCAATAAAATAACCACAAATATGCATTGTCCCGGGCTCAAATTGTATACTGATTTCAACTCCTGGGATTACTTCAACATCATATTTTTTGCCTGCCTGGATTGCTGCTTTAACCCCATTTATATTATCATGGTCTGTAATTGCCAAATGCTTTATTCCCTTAGATGAAGCTTTTTTCACTACTTGTTCTGGTGTAAAGGTACCATCTGATTCAGTGGTATGGCAGTGTAGATCGAATTCATTCAACATATTAATTCTCCTTGTCTCTCACAAAAATACCTGACAATTTATTCATATCATATTAACTTATCAAGGAAACTTAGATTTATTTTTGAAACATAGATTAATTTTGTCTGATGGAAAAATTTATTGCAGATAATATGTTAGGAAAAATAGCCAAATACCTTCGTATGTTAGGATATAATACTATTTTCCCACCTCCACCTAAAACTGATGTATTAATAAAATTGGCCCAACAAGAAGACCGAGTAGTCCTTACTAGAAGTTCACAATTGAAACAAATAGATCTTGCAAATCAGCTTATATTTTACTTAAAAGCCACTCACTTCGAACCCCAATTCAGGAAAATTTACAATTACTTTGATCTCTATTTCAATCCTGACCGGACATTTACAAGATGTCTTCAATGTAACACTCCTTTGAAAACAGTTAAAAAAGACATGATCATAGATCAAATACCTCCTCAGGTTAAATCAAATTTTGACCATTTTAAAAAATGTGAAACATGTTCTAAAATTTATTGGCAGGGGAGTCATACTGATAGAATGTTGGATCAATTGCGACAAATATTAAATATAGATGAAGATCAATACACTTGATATTGGACTAGTTGCCCTTCTATTCCTCCATTGGGCAACTCTTTTTGCCAATCTTCTTTCATCCAAATATAATCAAGTAATTCTGGCTTACCACAATAAAGCAATACTTTTGAACCAGAAGCACTCTTCTTTAATTTTTTACTGAAACGGGTATATAATTTTTTTAGAGTCTTTTTATTTCCCATTCTAACACCAAAGGGAGGATTTGTAACTATTGTTTTATTTGACAGATCACTTTGCGATTGAAAAGAACTGACAGTCAGTCCAATCTTATCTCCATAGGGTAACTGTTGACAATTTCTACGCGCCATTTTGATCATAGCTGGGGAGATGTCGATGCCTTGTATTTTATTTTCTTTAATTGATCTTATTTTGGCATCACATTTTTGTTTAATTTTTTTCCAGGTTTTCTGATCGTAATCTGGTAAATACTGAAAACCAAATTCACTTCTTAAATAACCAGAAGGAATATTACAATATTTCATTAATGCTTCACATAATATAGTCCCGGAACCACACATAGGATCAATAAATTGATTTTCGCCTTTCCACTCTGACAACCTCACTATCACAGCGGCCAGAGTTTCCTGCATCGGAGCCTTACCAGCTGATTTTCGATACCCTCTTTTATGCAGAGATTCGCCCGAGGTATCAAGGCTAATAGTGGCAATATCATTTTGTATATAAAGATTAAAAACTACTTCAGGATTATTAGTATCAACATCCGGACGCTTACCGAACTTATTCCTAAATCTATCAGCGATAGCATCTTTTACCTGCAAGGAAGCATACCGCGAATGATAAATTTCTGAAGATTTTATGTTAATATTGCCATATATTTTAAAAGTATCAGTAAGCCCAAAAATCTCTTCCCAGGCAATTCCCTTAGCTTTTTGATAGAGTTCTTCCTCTTCGGTTGCCTTGAAACTAGCCAAAGGAGCCAGAATACGAGTAACCAATCTTGAGCAGTAGTTTATTTGATATACAGTTCCCCTGTCGGCTTCAAATTCAACCCCTCGATATTTTTTTTCTGTATTTGTCGCCCCCAGTTCTTGCAGCTCTAAAATGGCTTCGTCTTCCATACCACCAGCAACCTGAGCAAAATAACGCCTATCTTTTTGATATTTAAATTTATTTTGCGACATATTTATGAATTTTTTTTAAAAGCTCTCCTTGAAATATTTGTAAGTCAATAATTATAAATTTTATTATTGTTGAAAAATAATTACTTTTCTTAATATCAAGATTTATAAAAAACCCCGAAGGAATAATAAGGGGACACTGAAGCAGCGTCCCCTTAAAACTAGAGCTAACCCACTCCGAATTAAATTAGATGATTTCGAGGGATAACACGGCACATCCGGAGCAGGGGTGAGCTTACATTGGAAAGATTTATTTCAAATATCAATTTTTAATTTAATTACTAACTGGAATTTACCGATAATATTTCAGCATTGCAAATTCTACTCATAATCTTTTTTCAAATAATTTAGTACTTTATTTTTAGTTTCTTTATCCTTGATTTCCATTTTGAGTCTTTTTTCAAATTCAGAAGCTGCATCTTTTCCATAAACTTTGAGTTTATGATTCATCGCAATTGTTTCTGCTATAACAGTTATATTTTTACCCGGAATAATTGGAAGTTTAACAAGCGGTACAGGGACATCTAATATCCTGGATTTTTCACTATCTATTCCAACTCTTTCATAATTTTTAGATTCATCCCATATTTCCAACCTTACTTCCACTTCGACTCTCTTCTGGGGGCGAACGGAACGAATCCCAAACATTCTAGGAACATCTATAATTCCCAATCCCCTTACTTCTAGATGATGAGATATACTTTCTTCCCCCTCCGGCATTCCTATAATTACATTATCTGCTCTTCGAATTATTTTGACAGAGTCATCAGATACTAATCGATGTCCTCTTTCTATTAGATCAAGTGAAACTTCACTTTTCCCCACTCCACTTTTTCCCGTAAACAGCATACCAACACCATGTACGTCAACAAGTGTACCATGTTTAGTAACATTAGGAGCCAGTTCCCAGTCTAGATACTCCATTAAAAACTTATTAATGTGGGTAGTCAACTTGGTAGTTGTAAAAATAGGGATATTACACTCCTGTGCCATAATAAAAGATTCTTCAGGTACTTCTATACTATGAGCAAAAATAGCAGCAGGAATTTGTGTAGTGAATAACTTTTTGAAGAGTTGCAGCTTTCTATCGGAAGATAAATTTTTCAAATAGCATTCTTCTTTCATCCCAAATAAAAGAATTCTATTTTCCCGAAAATGATCCCAAAAACCAGTTAATTCAAGTCCAGGCCGATTTAATTTTGGTGTAGTAATACATTTATCAAAACCAATTCTAGCGTTTTCCTTAACTAAATTATAACGTTCTTTATTATCTTCAAAAAGTTTTCTTACACTAACAGAGTCGGCCATTATCTTTCATTCCTCTTTTCAACATAGGTTTTTAATTGTCGGGCGACTTTTTTAGAAGCAGAATCTATGGATTTAGTTATATCATCTGTTAAATCTTTTGCTATAAAATTTTTCCCAGGGATATGTATATCAAATTCTGCTTCTTCTCCTTCCGATCTTTTATCTAGTACTACATGCGCGTGAATTATACGGTCGTAATATTTTTCTAGATTTTCTACTTTTTCTTCAGCATAATTTCTAATTCTTCTAGAATAATCATGATGTCTACTAGTCACTTCAATTTTCATGCTTTCCTCCTAAAGTATTTTTTCAATTTTATAACTTACACACTTCTCTCATCGGCATGAGGATGAGCCTGGTCGTATAATTCCCTCATTTTATTTAACTTAATGTGAGTATATATTTGAGTTGTAGATAAGCTTTCATGTCCCAATAAATCCTGTACTGCTCTTAATTCTGCACCATTATTGATTAAATGAGTAGCAAAGGAGTGACGTAATGTATGAGGACTAAGATTATTTTTTTCTGTTATTTTTGACAATATATTTTTCACTATATTCTGAACCATGGAATGAGACAACCTCTGATTTCTATTACTGATAAAAAGAGGACCTTTTTTTCTAAATCTCTGACTTCTGACATGGAGATAATGTTCTAGGGATTTTTTCGCTCTATCTCCAATTAAAACTATGCGTTCCTTTTTCCCCTTCCCTTTAATTTTTATTTCTTTTTTCGAAAAGTCAATATTTTTAACATCTATATCTATCAATTCACTTAATCTAATTCCTGTTATATAAAATAATTCTAGAATTGCTCTATTCCTTTTGCTGTAAAAATCGTTGCCCTCTAGCTCCTTAAAAATCTTTTGAATTTCTTCTTCGGATAGCACTTCAGGAAGTTTTTTTTCTACCTTAGGATTTTTTAATATGGCAGCAGGATTATGTTTCAACTTGTCCTGCATAACTAGATATTTAAAAAATGTTTTAATTGATGACAACTTCCTACTAATAGTTGAATTAGAATATCCTTCTTCCAATAGACTGCCTAAGAAATGTCTTATCCCAATTTTATCAATTTTTTTTAATTTTATTTTTCCCCAATTTGCATATTCTTTATAAAAATTGCCAAATTTTCTGAGATCGCGAAGATAAGCCTTAACTGTATTGGGGCTATACCCTTTTTGATTAGATAAATATTGTTCAAATCCCATCAATATTTTTTCAAGACTATTCACGTATAGTATCTCTCTCCAACAATTTGTTCTACCATTCTAAAATCATCTGGCAGAGGCGCGGTAATTTTTATCACCTTATTCTTAAAAGGGTGATAAAATTTGATTTTATAAGCGTGTAATAGTTGTCTGGTGATAATTTTCTGAATATCCCTACCAACTTTGTTATTATGACTATTCAAACTTCTAATAAAGCGGGTATCATTCCCATATTTATCATCTCCGATCACAGGATGTCCCAGGTATTTCATATGCACACGAACCTGATGTGTACGTCCAGTTCCTAATTTTAACTTTAGCAAACTTAGGACATTATAGTCTTTTTGTAACCAATAATAAGTATCAGCATATTTCCCTCTTGGAGTAACAACAAACTTCGTTCTGTTACTCCTACTACGTCCGATACTTTTCTCTATATGACCTGATTTCTCTTTCGGTACCCGCCAGACAAAAGTTCTATATTCTTTATAGACTTTTCTTTGGGCAAACTGCTCACTTAATTTCCAGTGAGCCTCATCGTTTTTGGCAA
>Ga0209948_1000389_pt1 | contig 13032 bp, 11 predicted proteins | sample SalPonR2_C_D2_MG_FD_185709 | JGI IMG/M metagenome (GOLD analysis project Ga0209948, IMG submission 185709) | Salt pond soil microbial communities from South San Francisco under conditions of wetland restoration - Salt Pond MetaG R2_C_D2_MG... ... | reverse complement strand
GATCGCACTGTTCGTGATGTTGCTGCCGGCAGTGCCCGTGGCCTGGATCGCCTGGACCTTCGGCGAGGCACTGGCCGGTTTCGCTTATCTTGCGTTCGCGGCGGCCGTGCTGTTTTTCAGCCTCGGGCCCCAGGACCTGCTGGCGCAGCTCAAGGACTGGCTCGAAGCCCGCGAGCGCGGCGACGAGGCCACGGCGGAGGCCATCGGCCTCGCGATCCGCGAAACCGACGGCCAGGCCCATTCGGTGCCGACTCGCTGGGCGCTGGAAAGTGCGATCTTCGTGCAGGCGAACCACCGGGTGTTCGGCGTCATTTTCTGGTTCATGCTGCTGGGTCCCGCGGGGGCGTGGACCTACCGCGTCACCGACCTGTTCCGCCGCTACATGCGCGCCACCGGCGAGGGCGGGCGCTCCACCGAGCAGGTCGAGATGCTGTTCGGCCTGGTGGCCTGGATCCCGGCGCGCGTGCTCGCGCTGTCCTACGCGGTGGCAGGCAGTTTCGACGATGCCTTCGAGGACTGGCGTGCCTATTACCAGCGGACCTCCGCGAGCTTCTTCCGCGCCAGCGAGAACATCGTCTCGGCGGCCGGCATCGGGGCGATCCGGCGGCGCTGCCCGGAAGGCAGCTCGATCGCCTCGGTGCGCGCCGCCTACGACCTGCTGCGTCGGGCCCTGTATATCTGGATCACGGTCATTGCGGCATTGACGCTGGTCGGCTGGACGACGTGAGCGGTGCCGGGCGCGCTCCCGTGAAGCCGCGCGTCATCGCGGCGCTGGCCTGCATGGCCGCGCTGGGCCTGGCAGGCACGATGGCCGTGGGCGCCGTCGCGAACAGTGAAGCCGACGCGGTTGCGCCGGCCGACGCGGCCCCTGCGCAACGCATCGTCACCCTCGCGCCGCACCTCGCGGAACTGGTCTACGCCGCGGGCGCGGGCGACCGGCTCGCCGGCACGGTCGAGTGGAGCGACTATCCGCCGGCGGCGCAGCAGCTGCCGCGGGTCGGCGACGCGTTCCGGGTGGACCTCGAGTCGCTGGCCATCCGGCGCCCGGACCTCCTGCTGGCCTGGCGCGGCGGCAATCCCGACCATCTGCTCGAACAATTGGAGGACCGCGGCTACCGCGTGGTAGCCCTTGCGCCCGAGCGGCTCGATGACATCGCGCTCCATCTCGAAACCATCGGGCGTCTCGCGGGCACTCCGGAGCCGGCGGCGGAAGCGGCGGCGCGTTACCGGGCGGAACTGGCGGCGTTGCGTGCCGCCCAGGCCGGCAAGCGGCAACTGCGCGTGTTCTACCAGGTGTCGTGGCGGCCGCTGTACACCGTCGGCGGGCGGCAACTGATCAGCGAGGTCATCGCGCTGTGCGGCGGCCGCAACGTGTTCGAGGATCTCGGCGCGCTGGCGCCCGCCGTCGGAATCGAGGCGGTGATCGCGCGCAATCCGGAAGTGATTCTCGCCGCCAGCGCGCAGCGCGGCGAACTGCAGCAGTGGCGTCGCTGGCCGACCATCGAGGCGGTCGCGCAGGGCCAGCTCCACGCCGTGGACGGCGACCTTGTGGTGCGGGCCTCGCCGCGTATCCTCGGTGGGATCCGCCAGGTCTGCGCCGCGCTCGACACCGCGCGGGCGGAGTTGCCCGGAATCGAGTCCGCGTCGCCGCGCGACTGACTCAGTCCCGGTTCAGGCCTTTCTGCCAGAGCACTTCCGAACCCTGCTCATGGCGCGCGATGACACGCGAAAGGACGAACAGCAGGTCCGAGAGGCGATTGAGGTAGCGGCTCGCCTCCGGGTTGACCGGGTCACGCGCGCCGAGCGTCCAGACGCGACGCTCCGCACGCCGCGTTACGGTGCGCGCCAGGTGGCAGGCGGCTGCACCCGGCCCGCCGCCCGGCAGGATGAAATCCTTCAAGGGCGGCAGCGCCTCGTTGTATTCGTCGAGTTCCCGCTCCAGGCGCGCGACGTAGCCCGCGGTGATCGCGGCATAGCCCGGGATGCACAGTTCGCCGCCGAGATCGAACAGGTCGTGCTGGACCCGCGTCAGGCAGGCGGCGATGTCCTCGGGCAGCCCGGGCGCTGCGAGTATGAGGCCGACCGCGCTGTTGGCTTCGTCCACCGTGCCGAAGGCCTCGACCCGCATGTCGTCCTTGGGGATGCGCGTGCCGTCGCCGAGTCCGGTCGTGCCGTCGTCGCCGGTGCGCGTGTAGATGCGGCTGAGTCTGTTTCCCATGCTTGTTCCCCGAGGCGTCAGTAGCTGAAGGCGAGACCGGCATAGAGACCGCGGCCCGCCGTGTTGTAACCATCCACCAGTTCGTAGTCCTGGTCGAGGAGATTGTCGATGCGCGCCTGCAGCGTCCAGTTTTCCGCAAGTTGCAGGCGGGCGGTGAGATTGGCCAGCACGTAACCGGCGAGGCGCACGTCGCCGAAGTCGACGCGTTCGCCGGCCGCGAGCAACTGGATGCCGAATTCGTGCGCGCCGACGCGCCGGAGCACCTGCGCCGAGGCGGTGCGTTCCGCCCGCCGCAGCAGACGCTCGCCGCTGCTGGCATCCTCGGGACGCTGGGCCAGCAGCGTGGCCATGGCTCGCCAGGCGCCGATTTCGGCGCGCCAGCTCAGCTCCACGCCCTCGATGCGCGCGTCGCCGATGTTCTCGTTGCGCCCCGGCAGCGGGCCCGCGAAGCCGTCGGGATCGGAGAACTCGATGAGATCGTCGATCTCCGTGCGGAACACCCCGAGCTCCAGCTCGTGTCCGGGTCGGACGCGGTAATTGACGGCCAGGTCGATGCTGCGCGAGAGCTCCGGTTCGAGATCCGGGTTGCCGCCGAAGGCATACAGGTCGCTGGTGCTGGGGGCGCGGAAGCCGCGGCCGACGCCGGCGGCCACTGACCAGGCCGTGCCAAGCGGGACGCCCCATTCGAGGTTCCAGGTGTTCACCGTGCCGAACACCTCGTGGTCGGTGCGCCGGCCCGCCGCGATCAGTCGGTGCCGGCCGAGATCGAATCCCCCCTGCAGATACACGGCATCCTCGTCGCGGTCCGCATTGCCGCGCCCGGCCGTGGACTCGAGCGGGCTGCCGAAGCTCTGCCCGGACGTGCGCTCCCGACTGAGCGTCAGGCCGGCGGTCAGCTCCAGCCCGGCGATGAAATCGAGCTCGTTCTGCCAGTCGTACAGGTCGCGCTCCGTTTCGACGAAATCGTCCGGGTCGAAGGCAAGCGGCCCCTGCTCGATCACGTCGAGGAAGCGCGACACGGTCAGCGCCGAGCGCCAGTCGCCGCCGTCCCAGGCCAGGCGCAGACGGCTCAGCCGGTTGGTGAAATCCTGGTCCTGCGGGGCGCGGAAGAAATCGGCGTACTCGACATTCCCGCTGGCCTCCCAGTGGCTCGCCTCCGCATCGAAGCGGCCGAAGTCGCCGCGTAGCCAGAAGTTCGCCGCATCGTTCTCGAATCCCCGGTCCTCCTCGGCATCCCGGTAGGTCGGGAAGCCGTCGGTCCGCAGCGACGCGACGGACAGCCCCGCGCCGACATGCTCGCCCTGCCATGCCGCCTGTCCGGCGACGCCGCGGGTGTCGTAGCGGCCCGCCTCGACGCGTGCGCCCAGCGTGGTGCCCGACGCCGCGCGGCGCGTGATGATGTTGATCACGCCGCCAATGGCCTCGGAGCCATACAGCGAGGAACGCGGTCCCTTGACGATCTCGATGCGCTCCACCAGCTCCGGGGGAATGTTTTGCAGCGCCGCGCCGCCGGCCGTGCCGGGGTTGATCTTGACGCCGTCGATGAGCACCAGCGTGTGGTTGCTGTTCGCTCCCCGGATGAACACCGAGGTCACCTGGCCTGGACCCCCGTTGCGCGCGATCTCGATTCCCGCGTGGTAGCGCAGCACCTCCGCGATATCCAGCGCGCCGCTGCGTTCCAGCGCGGCGCGGTCGATCACGACGACCGGCGGCAGCGCGAGGCCGGCATCGATGGGGCGGCGGGTGGCGGTGACGAACACGTCGTCGAGCAACGCCGCCTCGCCGGCGACGGCAGGGGTCGCGACGACCGCGGCCAACAGTGACAGGGTGAGCGCCGCCGCGGCCGGCAGGATGATTCTCATGGACAGTCCCTCGCGCGTGCACGCCCGCACGCGCCAAACAGGCGGTAAAGCCGGGGACTCGCCGGGGAGGGAACGCAGGGCCACGCGGCCGGCGCGTGCTCCCGCCGAGCACCCGGAACGTCGCCAGGCCGGTCTCCGGGCTCGCGAGCGGGACCAGGTCCCGGCGGCATCGCCTTCCCACGCCTCGTGGCGCAGTGGCTCCCGTCCGGGCGGACGGGGGATGACGCTTGACTCGCTTACCGTTGCGGGGGCAGCGCCGGACTGTCGCGGATCAGCTCCGCAAGTCACCGGCTTCCCGGGAAACGCCTTGGGGCATTTCCAGCCCAGCGCTAGCGCGCCGGGCTCACCTGACGACGTGCATGTTGTCTCCGCGGCCCGGGAGTGTCAAATTGCGCGGCAATGGAACGCTCGCGATACCTGCAGGTGGCTCTCGACGCGGCGCACGCGGCCGCGGAGGTCATCCGCCATTACTATCGCGACGGTGTCGAAGTCAGCATCAAGGCCGACGCGACCCCGGTAACGCGGGCCGACGTGGAATCGGAGGAGGTGATCCGCCGGGTGATCAGCGCCGCCTTTCCGGACCACGGCTTCTACGGCGAGGAAACCGGCAGCCACGCACTGGATGCGGAGTACTTGTGGCTGGTCGATCCGATCGACGGCACGCGCAGCTTCGTGCGGGGCTACCCCTTCTTCTCGACGCAGATCGCCCTCATGCACCGGGGGCGGATCATCGTCGGCGTATCCAGCGCGCCGGCCTTCGAGCAGATCGCCTGGGCCGAACGGGGGCAGGGCGCGGTGCTCGACGGCCACGCCTGCCGCATCAGCCATGTGCACGCGCTGGAGGATGCGGCGGTCTCCTCGGGGAACCTGCGCACTCTCGCCGGCGGGCCGCGCTGGGCGGACTGGGCGCAAGTCGTGCAACGCGTGGCGCGCATCCGCGGCTACGGCGATTTTTATCACTACCACCTGCTCGCCGCGGGCCGCATCGACGCGGTGCTCGAATCGGACGTGAACATTCTCGACATCGCCGCACTGTCGCTGATCGTCGAAGAGGCGGGCGGCATCTTCACCGACCTCGACGGCGGTCCCGTGACGCTCGAGACCACGAGCGTGCTGGCCGGCAATCCGCGCATCTACGCCGCGATGGCCGAGCTCATGCGGGTGCCGGGCGTCTAGCCGGGAGTCCAGCCGGGCCGCTCCGTGGCGGCGCCCTAGAGCGGCAGGAACAGCGCCCGTCCCTCGAATTCCACGCGGCGGATGTCCATGTGATAGAGCTGCGAAACCGCTGTCTCCGAAAGCACCTCCGACGCCGGGCCGAGCTGCCAGCTGCCGTCGCCGAACAGCAGCAGGCAGCGCTCGCACCAGCCCGCCGCGATGTTCACGTCGTGCAGGGTCACCACCACGGCGCGGGCGCGGGCGGCGCGCGCCCCGAGCAGCCGCATGACGGCCTGGCGGTGTTGCGGATCGAGGTGATTGGTGGGTTCGTCGACCAGCCACACGTCCGGGTCCTGCACCAGCAGCGTGGCCACCGCGAGACGCCGCCGCTCGCCTCCCGACAGGGTGTCCAGCGAGCGTTCCTCGAGGCCGCCCAGGTCGACCTCTTCAAGCGCCCGGCGGGCGATTTCCTGGTCCCCGGGGCTTTCCCACTGCCAGAAGCCGAGATGCGGGTGGCGGCCTATGAGCGCTTCCTCCATCACGGTGGCGGGGAAGGGATCTTCCGTCCCCTGCGGCAACAGGCCGAGCCGCCGGGCGAGCGTGCGCCGCGGCCAGCCTGCGAGGGGCCGTCCGGCCACCCGCACCTCGCCGGCGGCGGGCGCGCGCAGGCCCGCGAGCGTCTGCAGCGTGAGCGTCTTGCCGACGCCGTTGGGCCCCAGCACGGCCAGCGCCTCGCCCGGCCAGAGCTCGAGGTCCAGCTCGGCGACCAGGCATCGACCGCCCGCGGACACGGTGAGGCCGCGGGTTTCGAGCAGCGGCACGGTGCCGTCGGTCGCGGCGGCGTTCAGTCCCATTGCCGCGCCTCGCCGTGCGCCGGGCTCCAGAACAGCGAGGCGCCGTCGGGGCGCGCATCGAGGAGCGTTTCCAGGGTCCGCTGCGCTTCCCATTGCCCGTCGTCGGCAAGCTCGAAGCAGGCATGGTGGATCGCCATTCCGGTCGTCGCACCGAGGACATCGGTGGCGAGAATTGCCTCGGCTGGGTTGATGTGCTGGGCCGCCATGAACCAGCGCGGCAGGTAGGCGCCGATGGGCAGCAGGGCCAGGTCCGGCGCGCCGAGGCGGGCGCGAATCTCGGCGAAGTGTTCGCCCCAGCCCGTGTCGCCGGCGAAATAGACGCGCTGCGGACCGTCGATCACCCAGCCCGACCAGAGCGCGCGGTTGGTGTCGAACAGTCCCCGGCGCGACCAGTGCATGGCCGGCACCGCGTGGATGCGCAGTCCCGCCAGGGCGTCCGTGTTGTCCCACCAGTCGAGTTCCAAGCACTTGCGCGTCGGGATGTCGCCGAAATAGGCGCAGTTCGCCAGCGGCACGAGGAACAGCGGGTCGTCACGCTCCGCGAGGCGGCGCAAGGTCTGCAGGTCCATGTGGTCGAAATGGTTGTGACTGATGAGCACCGCGTCGATGCGCGGCAGGTCCTCGAAAGCTATGCCCGGGGCCAGGTGGCGCCGCGGTCCGACGCGCGCAAAAGGGCTGGCGCGCCCGGACCAGATCGGGTCGGTCAGGAGGTTCAGGCCGCGTGTCTGGATCAGCACGGTGGCGTGATTGACGAACGTCACGCGCAGCCTCTCGCCTTCAATGCGGGACGGCGGCGGGGGCGCCTCCGGCGGCGCCAGGTCGGTGTTCCAGGTGCCGGGATCGCGGCTGAAACGCCAGCGCAGGAAATCGAAAAAGCCCTTGTCCAGCGGCGGATCGTTGAAAAAACGCTCGCCGTCGAAGTGGTCGCTCGGGGGGCCGTCGTGCGTGGGCACCGGCCCGGCACAACTGCTGAGGACAGCCAGCGCCAGGCCGACGAGCAGCAATCCTCCCAGGCGGACAGGCAGTGTTTTGTTCCGGGTGGCCATCTGGGGCGCAAGAATAACGCGGATCGGTTGCGTCGCGGCAGCGGAAAAGGGCCGCGGACATGGCAACGATGCACCGCAACAGGTACATTTCAGGGATAGATTGGAATGGAGGGCCAGACTGATGGCCGCACAACCGATGGACATCGCCGAACAGCAGCAGGTCGCGCGGATGCGCCGGCTGTTCGACGCGCAGCGCGCCGCATTCATGGCGGCGCCGATGCCCGATCTCGCGCGACGCCGCGCGGACCTCAAGCGCCTGAAGAAGGCCCTGATCGCCAACCGCGAGCGCTTCGTGGCCGCGGTCTCCGCCGATTTCGGCGGGCGGGCCGGACCCGAGACGATGGCCGAGATTCTCGTCGTCGTGCATCACATCAATTACTGCCTGCGCCGTCTGCGGCGCTGGATGAAGCCGCAGCGGCGTGGCACCAGCCTCTTGATGGCGACCACCCGGGCGATGGTGTATTTCCAGCCGCTGGGCGTGGTGGGGATCGTGTCGCCGTGGAACTACTCGATCGCACTGTCGGCGGGTCCGCTGGTATTCGCACTCGCCGCCGGCAACCGCGTGATGGTGAAGATGTCCGAGACCACGCCGCGCACCGCGGAGCTGATGCGCCACGTGCTGTCGGAAGCCTTCGAGGAACGCCAGGTGGCCGTCGTGCTCGGCGAATCCGAGACGGCGCGCGAGTTCACCCGGCTGCCCTTCGATCACCTGTTGTTCACCGGCGGCTCCGACATCGGCCGCCTGGTGATGCGGGAGGCGGCGGCCAATCTTACGCCCGTGACGCTGGAACTCGGCGGCAAGTCGCCCACGCTGATCTCGGACGACGTGCCGATGGAACTCGCGGCGGAACGCATCGCCTTCGGCAAGGCGCTGAATGCAGGCCAGACCTGCGTGGCGCCCGACTACCTGCTGTGCCCGGCGAGCCGCGTGGACGAGTTCGTGACCGCGTTCGGCGCCGTGGTGGAAAAAATGTATCCGGGCATGGCGCGCAGCGGCGATTACAGCGCCGTGGTGAACGAGCGCCATTACCGCCGGATCAAGGGCTACCTCGAAGACGCCCGCGCGCTGGGCGGCGAGGTCATCGAGCTCAATCCGGGCGGGCTGTCCCCGGAGCCAGGCAGCCGCAAGCTGCCGCTCTACCTGGTGAAGAACGCGACGTCCGCCATGCGCGTCATGCAGGAAGAGGTGTTCGGCCCGGTACTGCCGATCGTGGCTTACGAGCACCTGCAGGAGGCGATCGACTTCATCAATGCGCGGCCGCGGCCGCTGGCGCTGAACCTGTTCGACATGAACGAAGAGCGGCGCGCCCGCGTGCTCGCCCAGACCCATGCCGGCGGAGTCTGCATCAATGATGCGGTCAGCCAGTTCATCGCGGAAGACCTGCCGTTCGGCGGGGTCGGCGAATCGGGCATGGGCCATTACCACGGCTATGAGGGGTTCCTTACGTTCTCGCACAAGAAAGCGGTGTTCGAGCGCCCGCGCCTGAACACCGGGCGGCTGTTGTATGCGCCCTACGGTGGCTGGCTGCAGCGTTTGCTGTACCGTTTCTACCTGCGCTGAACCGCGGCCTTGCGGATGGAAGAACAACACGCCGAGAACGAACGACTGCGCAGGGAACTCACCGAGCTGACCAGGCAGGCACGTCGCAACGAGGATATTTTCCGCCGCTCGCACGCCCGCTACATGAGTCTCCTGCAGGCCGCATCGCTGGGAGAGTTGTTCACCGCGATGGGCACGGGCCTGGCCGAGGCCTACGAACTCGACGTCGTCACGCTGGTCATCCGCGACCTGCGCCACGAAGTGCGCCAGCTCCTCCAGGCCGAAGACCCCTATGCCGAGCCCATGCCGAACGTCGTGTTCGTCGAGGCGCTGGAGGGCCTGGCACCCCAGTACAACAACCTCTGGCAACCCTGGCTCGGGCCGTGGACGGCCGCCGATCACTCGCTGGTGTTCCCGGGACATCCGGACCTGGGCAGCTGCGCCCTGCTGCCGCTGCGGCGCAACGGCGAGCTGATCGGCTGCCTGAATTTCGGCAGCCGGGATCCGGAGCGCTTCATGCGCAGCCATGCAGTCGATTTCATGCGGCACCTGGCCGACATCGGGGCCGTGTGCCTGGAAAACGCGGTGAACCGCAGCCGCCTGGTCCGCAGCGGCATCACCGACGTGCTCACCGGCCTGTACAACCGGCGTTACCTGCAGCACCGCCTCGTCGACGAGTTGGCGCGCGCCCGGCGCGAGCAACGGCCGGTCTCCTGCGTGATGCTCGACGTGGACCATTTCAAGCCGATCAACGACCGCTGGGGCCACCCGGCCGGCGACAAGGTGCTGGCGCAGATCGCACACGTCATCCGCGAGGAGTGCCGCGACAGCGACATCCCCGTGCGCTACGGCGGCGAGGAGTTCGCCGTGCTGCTGCCCGGCGCCGCCATCGAGGAAGCGCTCCAGGTCGCGGAGCGCATCCGCCGCGCGATCGAGGACAGCGAACTCGTCCTGCCGGGGGGACATGGACTGCAGCTGACGATTTCCGCGGGTGTCGCCTGCGCGGTGCCGAGCCGGGCGGACAACGATCTCAAGTCGCGCGGCGACCGGCTGATCGCCGAGGCGGACGTGCAGCTCTACCGCGCCAAGGCCGCGGGCCGCAACCGCGTCTCCGGCGCGACCGACTGAGGCCGCCGGGATGTGGTTGACCGTCGAAGGCGTCGAGCAGGCCTATGGTGAAAACCAGGTCCTGTCGAATCTCTCCTTCCGGCTCGGAGCCGGCACCATCGGCTGCCTGCTGGGCCCGAGTGGCTGCGGCAAGACCACCGCGTTGCGGTGTATCGCCGGCTTCGAGGGTGTGCGGGCGGGCCGCATCTCCGTCAACGGCCAGGTGCTCTCGAAACCGGGCTTCGTCGTGCCGCCCGAGAAGCGGGGCCTCGGCATGGTGTTCCAGCAATACGCCTTGTTTCCGCACCTCGATGTCGCCGCCAACGTCGGCTTTGGCCTGCGACAGCTGAGTGCGGCCGAGCGGGCCCGCCGAGTCGCCGAGGTGCTGGATGTCGTCGGGCTCGGCGGCAGCGATCAGCTGTTTCCCGACGAGTTGTCAGGCGGCCAGCAGCAACGCGTCGCCCTCGCCCGCGCCCTCGCGCCGCGCCCCGGGCTGTTGCTGATGGATGAACCGTTTTCCAGCCTGGACACCGGGCTGCGCGTCCGCCTCGGCTCGGAAGTGCGCGACATCCTCAAGCAGCTGGGCATCACGGCACTGCTGGTGACGCACGACCAGGGAGAAGCCTTCGCGGTGGCCGACGAGATCGGCGTGATGAGCGCGGGCCGCCTGGAGCAGTGGGATACCGCCTACAACCTCTATCATCGTCCGGCGAGTCGCTTCGTCGCGGAGTTCGTCGGCGAAGGATGTTTCCTGCCGGGCGAAACGAACGAGGACGGGACGGTCCGGATCGAGCTCGGGCGCCTCGCGCCGACCGAGCCGCTGGAGGTCGGCGCCAACCGGGAAGTGGACGTGCTCCTGCGCCCGGACGACATCGTGCACGACGATGAGAGCACGCTGACGGCGACGGTGCTGCGCAAGGCCTTTCGCGGCGCCGCGATCCTCTATTCGTTGGGACTGCCGAGCGGGCGCCGGGTTTTCGCGCTGGTGCCGAGCCATCACGACCATCGCATCGGCGCGCGCATCGGCATCCGCCTGGAGGCCGACCACGTCGTCGTGTTCCCGCGCTAGCCGACGCTGCGTTGGCGACGCATCAGGACGAGGAACAGCGGCACGCCGATCGCGGCCGTGAGCGCGCCGACGGGGAGCTGCCGAGGTGCCGCGATGGTGCGGGCCGCCGTGTCGGCGAGCAGCAGGAGGGTGCCGCCGCCGAGCACCGCGGCCGGCACCAGCAGGCGATGGTCCGGGCCGATCAGGCGGCGCACCAGGTGCGGCACGACCAGGCCGACGAAGCCGATGCTGCCGGCCGTGGCCACGGCGATGGCGGTGAGCAGCGAGCCGGCGATGTAGATGCCGATGCGCAAGGGGCGCACGGCGACGCCGAGCGTTTCGGCCCGCGCCTCGCCGCGCGCCAGCACGTTGAGGTGGCGCCCGGTCAGGATGCCGGCGACGGTGGCGACGGCGAGCAGCGCCAGCAGCGGCCCCGGATCACGCGCGAACGACAGGTCGCCCATCATCCAGAACAGCATGCCGCGCAGGCTGGAGTCCGGCCCGAGGGCGAGGATCAGGCTGATGGCCGCGCCGAACCCGGCAGCCACGACTACGCCGGTCAACAACAGGCGCAGCGGCGTCCAGGCGCCGCTGCCGTGGGCGAGCGCGAAGACCAGCAGGGTCGCGGTGAGTGCTCCCGCGAACGCGCCGCCATGCACCCAGGCCCCGCCCAGCCCTGCGGCCAGCACCAGCAGCGCGAAGGTCGCCGCCCCTCCCGACACGCCGAGCACGTAGGGATCGGCCAGTGGATTGCGCAGCAGGATCTGCATCAGGGCGCCGGCAAGCGCCAACAGCCCCCCGATGGCGAAGGCGCTGAGTGCGCGTGGCAGGCGCAGTTCGCGCACGAGGGTGCCGGCCACCCCCGCTTCCGCATCAGTCAGGCCGCGCCACAGCTCGCCCGGTGGCAGGGCGATGCTGCCGGCTGCCAGCGCCAGGAGGAGGGCGCCGCCGGCCAGCGCTGCGAGGCCCGCGAGCATGGCCAGCGCGCGCCCGGACAGCCAGGCCGGCCGCGGGCGCTCGGACTTCTGCGTGGCGACGGCAGGGCGGGTGTTCACGGGGGATTGGGCTCGACGGGCGGCGGGTCCGGAAAAGGCTAGCACGCGGTGCCGGCGCCGTCGCGGCGCGCTTGGTTTCCGCGCCCCCATGTGGAAGAATCCGGGTCAACAAGCATTGACGCGGCAGCCGATGACCGATTGCATTGACGAACACGGCTTCCGGGCCAACGTCGGCATCATCCTGACGAATGAAGCGGGCCACGTATTCTGGGCAGGGCGTGCCGGGCGACCCGGCTGGCAGTTTCCGCAGGGCGGAATCCTGCCGGGCGAGAGTCCCCGCGACGCGATGTTCCGCGAACTCGAGGAAGAGATCGGCCTGACCCGAACAGATGTGCGCGTGCTCGGCACGACGCGCGGCTGGTTGCGTTACCGCCTGCCGTCGCGCTACGTGCGTCGCCACAGGGAGCCGCTGTGTATCGGCCAGAAGCAGCGCTGGTTCCTGCTTCGGCTGGAGGCCGATGAGGAGCGCGTGCGTTTCGATTGCTGTGCCCGTCCCGAGTTCGACCGGTATTGCTGGGTGGACTGGTGGCGGCCTGTTGATGACGTCATATATTTCAAGCGACGGGTCTACCTGCGCGCCCTGCGGGAGCTCGGCAGGCTGGTGTTTCCGGACGGGCCGCCGCCGCGGCTGACCGCGGCCGGCCGCGTAGCCGAATAATCTCAGGACCCGGGAGATCCCTTGGACGCGCACCGCCTTGTCGTCAGGCAACACGACCCGCGCCGCTTCCGCGTCCGCGTGGCGATCGGGACGCTCCTGGCACTGCTGCTGGCTTTCGGCCTGTTCGAACTCGGCCAGCGCGCCGGCGGGTACTCCGTGTTTAGGGCGGACGAGCGGCGCCAGGTCCTCAGGGCCGACCTGCTCGAAGTACGCAGCGAGAATCAGCGGCTGAAAGACGAGCTGGCGCGCATTCGCACCAGCCTCGAGGTGGACCAGGAGGCGCAACTGCGTTTGAAGGACGCCCTGACGGAGAGCGCGGCGCGGGTGGCGGAGCTCAACGAGGAACTCGAGTTCTATCGGCGCATCGTGCTGCCTTCCGAGGGTCGGACCGGCCTGCGGGTGCAGTCATTCGAGGCCACGCCGGTGGACGGCATCGCGCAGGGCTACCGCCTGAAGCTGTTGCTGGTGCAGTCGCCGCAGCGTTCCGGG
>Ga0209948_1000387_pt1 | contig 13075 bp, 11 predicted proteins | sample SalPonR2_C_D2_MG_FD_185709 | JGI IMG/M metagenome (GOLD analysis project Ga0209948, IMG submission 185709) | Salt pond soil microbial communities from South San Francisco under conditions of wetland restoration - Salt Pond MetaG R2_C_D2_MG... ... | reverse complement strand
GTTGAACGGCGAGACCTCGGAGGCGAGATCGTCCACCTTGTGCACGGCATGCGCCTCGCCGTGGCAGTCCAGGCAGTTCGCGTTCTCGTGGTGCACGCTGCGGCTCAGCGAGCGGTCGGAGAGCTTGTGGCACTGGGCGCAGATCGCGTCGCCGGTAAGGTCGGTCAGATCCTCCGCCCTGTGGCGGCGGCTGGTCACGTTGCTGTGACAGGCCTGACAGTCGGTGTCCTGGTGCGCAGTGGACAGGACTTCGACATCCTTGTGGCAGCCCCCACACTTGATGGGCCTCGCTTCCTCCTGGGCGTTCGCCAACGGCGAGAACAGGAGGAAGACCATCATTGTCGAGAGGATCGACAGACAGAATGTGACACGCTTACGCATTTTCTTATCCTTCAAGACCGCAGCCCGCAGCGGAGCCGGACACCTTTAGTGCCGGAAATCATGCCCTTGATAGGCCAAGGGGGGGATGGCGGGCAATCGGGGAATGCCGCAGCCGCCTTTCGCGGCGACGGCCCCGGGGGCGGTTCAGCTGACCAGAACCGCCTCGTGCCGGATCAGGTGGCGCATCTCGTCGCGGAAGATATTCACCCCGATGAAGAACTCCCGCATCATCACCACCCACAGATAGTAGCCGCGCTCCGTGAGCTCGAGCCTGGATCCCCGCCGGCGCACGGCGCGCAGTAGCCTGAGGCCGGCCAGTTCCGCGAACAGCAGCCGCTGGAAGCGGCCGCCGAATCGCTTTTCGGCCGCGTCGAGATCGAGCGAGCCGCTGAACATGAACATGAGCAGGTAATAGCGCATCTGGTCGCGCTCGCTCATATCCCGGCTGCGCACGATGCCGGTACCGCCCCGGTCGGCGAGTTTCAGGTAGTGATTGATGGAGAAGGTGCTGGCATACATGGTGCCGCCCATGTAGCTGAAGGCGCCGCTGCCGAGGCCGAGGTATTCCTCTTCTTCGGTGATGTATTCGTCGATCATCGCCGAGCCGGAGCGGGAGAAGCACCAGGCCGAGGAGCGCCAATAACCCGTATCCAGCATGTGGCGCGCGATGCGGTGATACAGCTCGCCCTCCCGGGAGAAATCGACATCGCCGATGTGCTTCTCCATCGATTTCCGGGTGGCATGTGCGGTCATCAGGGGATACCAGGAGATCTGATCCACGCCGAGTTCGTCGGTAAGTGTGTGCATGTCGCGCGCCAGGCTCTCGTCCGACTGGCGGGGCAGGTTGAAGATCATGTCCACGTTGATGGTGTCGAACAGTCCGCGGACGGCCTCGATCCGCTCGCAGATCTGTTCCCCGCTGCCGAATTTCTCGTAGCGCTGCATGTCGCGCAGGATGTCGTCGTCGAGACTCTGGACACCCACCGAAAGCCGATTGACGCCGGCGCTGCGGAGCATGGAAAGGCGTTCGTCGCCGAGGTCGTCCGGGTTCGTCTCCACCGAGACCCGGCTGACCGGGTGATCGCGGCGCACCAGTTCGATGGTCTCCGCCAGTTCTTCGGGCAGCACCGTTGGCGTCCCGCCGCCCACGTACAGATCGCCGAAACGATAGCCCTGGTCCGTGGCGCGCTGGATCTCCTTGCGCAGCACCGAGTAGTAGCGGCGGGTGCGCTCGGGCTGGTATTCCACGCGGTGGAACGGGCAGAAGGGACACAGCACGTCGCAGAATGGGATGTGCAGATACAGGAGATAGACGCGGCCGGGGGTCGGTTCCGGCAGCGCGTTCGTGACGGGGGCCGTCTCGAAACTCATGTAGCGACGGGTCATGCGTCGCAGCAGCGGTGTCAGCAGGGATTGCATGGGTAATAAAAAGGCTGGCGGCACCGGAGTGCCGTCAGCCCGTTTTTCTCATTCTTCACCCGGCAGCGCAAGCCGGGTGCGGATGAGAGTCCTGCTTTATTCGACGCTCGCGAAGTAGGCGGCGAGGTTGGCGATCTGCTCGTCGCTGAGATAGGAGAGATCCGGATCGTGATCCGTCGCTTCCTTGAGCATCGTCTTGATCTCGTCGGCCGGGATGCCGGCGAAGTCGTCTTCGTAGTGGCAATCGGCACAGGCCTGATCGTCGTACACTGCCTTGCCGGCTTCCGCGTCGCCACCAGCCCATGCGGCGGTGCCGAAGAACATCAGCGGCGCTGCCATTGCAATCCAAATCTTCCTCATCGTGGGTCCTCCACTCTTCTCTCGGGTCGTCTTAATCCTAACGCGCCTCTGCTGCCGCATAAAGACAATATTGCTGTGTTGTTCAGCCTGCATTCAGCTGGCCGGGGCGCGACAAGAGTCCCTGCCGGCGGTCGGCGCGGCAATCCGTAGTTTCCGCGGGAGCGTGCCGGTCCGAGACGAAAAAGGGCCGGCAGTGCATGGCGCTGCCGGCCCCGGCGTTCGCTGGCAGGACGGGGAGGTACCCGCCGGCCGTGACGCTTACTCTGCGCTGGCCATGTAGGCCGCCAGCGCCTTGATCTCCTCGTCGGTGAGGCCCGAGAGATCTTCGTCGTGCTCCACCTCGCCGGCGGCCACGGCCTTGATCATGCCTTTGATCTCGTCTTTGGACGTGCCCGCGAAGTCGTCGTTGTAGTGGCAATCCGCGCACACTGCCTCGAACTTCGCCTTGCCGGCCTCCATGTGTCCGTCCGCCAGGGCGGCCGTACCGATGAAGATCAGCGGAAGGGCGAAGAGAGTAATCAGTTTTCTCATGGTTCCGACTCCAGTTTTTTCGAACCTGGGGAGATGATAGCGCGGCGGTCCGGCCGATCAAAACAAATATTCGCGCACCGTTCAGCGTCGATTCAGGTTAGAGGACACCCTCGTCGGCGAGCCGCAGGATGTCTTCCTGCTGCAGTGCCGCGAGCTGGCCCCGGCCCGGTTCCACCACCTTGCCGTCTTTCAGCAGCCGGTTCTTCGGCCGCATGCGGATGCCCGCCATGGCCTCGGCATAGAGTTCCAGGGGCTGGCGGGAGAGCAGGTTGCTCATGCCGGCACGATGGCGGGCCTCGCGCAGCCCCGCCAGGTCGATGGTGGCGTGGGCCACCATGCTCTGCGCCGCGGCCGGCGCCTCGGCGAGTACCCTGCCGCCGTGATCGACGATCTTCGACATCCCCGTCGAGGACTCGGCCGGGATGGCAATCCCACCCAGCCGCGCCGAGTTGGCCGAGATCACGTACGCCATGTTCTCCACGGCCCGCGCCCGCTTGCACACGTCCTTCGGCGTCAGTGCCGGGCTGCCCACCTCGCTGGTGTGGTGCAGGAAGACCTCGGCGCCGCGCACGGCGTGGCAGCGGGCGATCTCCGGGTAAAGAATCTCCTCCGAGGCGATGGCGGCGAGGTTGCCGAGTTCGGTGCGCGCCACCGGGAATACGGCCTCCAGACCGTAGACGTCCAGGTAGCGGTCCCAGACGTCCCAGGGCGTCGGGGCCGACAGCGAGATCAGCCGGCGGTAGCGCAGCACCACGTCGCCGGACGGGTCGATGACGAAGCAGGTCTGGAAGAACAGGGCGGGAAAGTGCTCGTCCTGTTCGTAGGCGTTACCCGCCAGGTAGATGTCGAAGCTCTGCGCGATCTCGCCCAGCGCCTCGTACTCGGGGCCGTCGGCGGCCAGCGCTGCCTTGTCGCGCCACTCGGCCACGCTCTCGCCCATGGGGAAGCCGGTGAGGAAGTACTCGGGCAGCACGACCAGGCGCACGTCGGTGCCGGCGAACTGCCTGATGAAGGCCTTGCTGCCCGCGATCAGCCGGCGTGCGTCGGCCAGATTCGACTGCATGCGTTGCCGAGCGGATGCCCGGTCCGTGCAGCCGTTCACGCAGTCGGTGCCCATCTGCAGTGCGAGGGCGGTATAGCGTTCGCTCACTCGTCTGTCTCCCGTCCGGCGATGCGCAGAGTGTAGCCGAAGCCCCCGCATGCCGTTCCCGTCGGGCGCCGGCAGTTGAGAAATCGTATGACACGTGTCACGAAAGTAATGAAAAGCGTTGCGATTTCCGCTGCCTTTAGTACCCTTCGCACCTACACGGTGCAAGGGTGCTGATTTCCTCTGCGGGGGAGAGACTCACACCACAGGAAATGAAGCCGACCGACACCTCAAACCCCGATTTCTATCATCGGGTCGTGGACTGCCAATGGGCCTGTCCCGCGCATACCGATGTCCCCGAATACATCCGCCTCATCGCCCAGGGACGCTTCTCCGACGCCTACATGGTCAACCGGGAGTCGAACGTCTTCCCGGGCATCCTCGGCCGCGTCTGCGACCGCCCCTGCGAACCGGCCTGCCGCCGGCGCCGGGTTGAGGAAAAGCCGGTGGCCATCTGCCGCCTGAAGCGGGTCGCCGCCGACCACAAGGACGACATCGCCGACCGGCTGCCGAAGGCGCCGGCGGAGAAGAACGGCAGGAAGGTGGCCCTGGTGGGCGCCGGCTGTGCCTCGCTCACCGTGGCCAACGATCTCGCCCCGCTGGGTTACGAGTGCACCATCTTCGAGGCCCTGGACGAGACCGGTGGCCTGATGCGCACGAACATCCCCCAGTTCCGGCTGCCGCCGAAGGTGCTGGACGAGGAGATCGGCATGATCCTGGACATGGATGTCGATCTGAAACTGAACCACCCGATCGGCAGCCTGAAGGATCTGCTGGACGACGGCGGCTTCGATGCCGTGTTCGTCGGCACCGGCGCGCCCAGGGGCAAGGAACTCGAGCTGCCGGGCCGCTACGACACCGACCGCATCCATATCGGCATCCAGTGGCTGGAGTCGGTGGCATTCAAGCATACCGAGGAGATCGGCGAGCGGGTGCTGATCATCGGCGTCGGCAACACCGCCATGGATTGCTGCCGCAGCTCGCTCCGGCTGGGCGCGAAGGACGTCAAGGTGATGGCCCGCAAGCCGCGGGGCTATTTCAAGGCCTCCGACTGGGAGCTGGAGGACGCCGAGGAGGAGAACGTCGAGATCCTCGTGAACCACTCGCCGAAGGAGTTCGTGGTCGAGGACGGCAGACTCACCGGCATGAAGTTCGACCTGATGGAGTACAAGGTCGACGAGCAGGGGAGCATCGACCGGGGCACGCCGCTCGAGGAGATCTTCATCCCCTGCGACGATGTCATCCTCGCCATCGGCCAGGAGAACGCCTTCGACTGGATCGAGCGCGACATCGGCCTCGAATTCAACCAGTGGGATGCGCCGGTGGTGGACGAAACCACCATGATGTCCACGCGGCCCGGGGTCTTCTTCGGCGGCGACGCCGCCTTCGGGCCCAAGAACATCATCTGGGCCGTCGCCCACGGCCACCAGGCGGCCATCTCCATCCACAAGTACTGCCAGGGCGAGGACGTCAACGACCGTCTGCCAGACGGCTTGAACCTCATCAGCCAGAAGATGGGCATCCACGAGTGGAGCTACTCCAACGACTACAACGCGGCGGAACGGCGCCTGATGCCGGCGGTGGATCTGGCTGAGCGGTTCAAGAAGATCGACATCGAAGTGGAACTCGGCTTCACCCCGGAGCAGACGCTGGCCGAGGTGGAGCGCTGCCTGAACTGCGACATCCAGACGGTATTCATCGACAAGCTCTGCATCGAGTGCGACGCCTGCATCGACGTCTGCCCGGTGGACTGCCTGGCCATCACGCCGAACGGCAGCGAGGAGGAGCTCAGGCAGAGCCTGACGCCGCCCGCCGAGAACCTGGAAGAGCCCTTCTTCGTCTCCGGCGCCCTGCCGCAGACGGGCCGGGTGATGATCAAGGACGAGGACCTGTGCGTGCACTGCGGCCTGTGCGCCGAGCGCTGCCCCACGGGTGCCTGGGACATGCAGAAATCCCAGATCCTGATCCCGCACGCCCAGGAAGAGGCGGCAAACGCGGAACCGAAGGTATACAAGGCCGGATGACCAACAATGCAGGAGGGCCTTCAGGCCCGATCCGAATATGACCGACAAACGCATCAACGACGTCGTGATCAAGATTGCGACGGTGAACGGCACCGGCTCCGCCAGCGCCAACGGCCTGCTGATGAAGTCTATCTTCCGCATGGGCGTGCCGGTGGTCGGCAAGAACTACTTCCCCTCGAACATCCAGGGCCTGCCCACCTGGTACGAGGTGCGCGTCACCGGCGCCGGCCACAAGGCCCGCGCGGGGCACGTGGACGTAATGGTGGCGATGAACGCCCAGACCTATGCCGAGGACCTGGCGGAGGTGGCCCCGGGCGGCTACCTCGTCTACGACTCCACCTGGCCCCGGTCGAAGCTCCTGGACCGCGAAGACGTCACCGTGATCGGGATCCCGCTGTCGAAGATGTGCAACGAGCACTTCGAGGGCGCGCGGGCGCGCATCCTGATGAAGAACATCGCCTATGTCGGCGCACTGGCGGCGCTGCTGGATCTGGATCTGGACATCATCCGCCGGAACCTGGCCGACACCTTTGCGAAGAAGCCGGCGCTGGCGGACTCCAACATGGAGGCGGTGAAGCTCGGTTACGACTACGCGGTGGAGAATTTCCCCTGCCCGCTGCCGCTCACCGTGGAGAAGATGGACAAGACGAAGGGGCACGTGGTCATCGACGGCAACACGGCTGCCGGCCTCGGCTGCGTCTATGCCGGCGCCACCGTGGGCGCGTGGTATCCCATCACGCCTTCCACCTCGCTGATGGATGCCTTCAGCCGCTTCTGCAAACAGCTCCGCGTGGATCCGGAGACCGGCAGGAACAACTACCTGATCGTTCAGGCCGAGGACGAACTCGCCGCCATCGGCATGGTGCTGGGCGCGGCCTGGAACGGCGCCCGTGCCTTCACGCCGACCAGCGGCCCCGGCATTTCGCTCATGAACGAGTTCATCGGCTTCGCCTACTACGCGGAGCTGCCGGTGGTGATCTTCGACGTGCAGCGCACCGGCCCGTCCACGGGCATGCCCACGCGCACCCAGCAGTCGGACATCCTGTCCTGCGCCTACGCCTCCCACGGCGATACCAAACACGTGCTGCTGTTCCCGGCGGACCCCCACGAGTGTTTCACCATGGCGCCGGTGGCCTTCGACCTCGCCGAGCGGCTGCAGACCCCGGTGATGGTGCTGTCGGATCTGGATATCGGCATGAACGACTGGATGGTGCCGGAACTCACCTGGGACGAGGCCTATCAGCCGGACCGGGGCAAGGTGCTGCATGCCGAGGACCTGGAGAAGATCGAGAAATTCCACCGCTACCTGGACACCGACGGCGACGGCATCCCTTACCGCTCGCTGCCCGGCGAGCACCCGAAGGGCAGCTTCTTCACCCGCGGCTCCGGCCACAACAAGTACGGCGGCTATACGGAAGACGCCGACGAGTACCAGGACGTGGTGGACCGGCTGCTGGTGAAGTGGGACACGGCGCGGGAGATGGTGCCGGCTCCGGTCATCGAGTATTCCAAGTTCAACCGGACCGCGGTGCTCACCGTCGGCAGCGGCGAGGCGGCCGTGCACGAGGCGGTGGAGCGCCTGGCGGAAGAGGGCGTGAAGCTCAACTACTGCCGCGTGAAGGCCTTCCCCTTCGGCCAGGCCGTGAAGGACTTCATCGCGAAACACGATCGGGTCTACGTGGTCGAACAGAACCGTGACGCGCAGCTGCGTTCCCTGCTGATCCTCGATGCGGGCATCGATCAGAAGAAACTGGTGCCGGTGCTGCACTACAACGGCATGCCGATGCACGCCGGCTTCGTGGTCGAGCGCATCCGCGAAGACCGGGAGAAGAACGAGGCCGCGTGAATGACCCACGTAGGAGGGCCTTCAGGCCCGATCCGGGTACCAATCGGGGCTAAAGCCCCTCCTGCATGCCCATCGAGGCAACCTTTATGAGTTATATACCCAAGCCCAAAGTCGCCCACCCCCGCCTGCCGAAGAACGACCTCGGGCTCACCGAGCGCGACTACGAGGGCACCGTCTCCACGCTGTGCGCCGGCTGCGGCCACGATTCCATCACCAACGCCATCATCCGGGCGGTGTTCGAACTGTCGATCCCCCCGCACCGGCTGGGCAAGATGAGCGGCATCGGCTGTTCGTCCAAGACGCCGGCTTATTTCGTCAGCCCCAGCCACGGCTTCAACTCCGTGCACGGGCGCATGCCCAGCGTGACCACCGGCGCGAACGCGGCCAACAAGGACCTGGTTTACCTGGGTGTCTCCGGCGACGGCGACTCGCTGTCCATCGGCCTCGGCCAGTTCACCCACGCCATCCGCCGCAATCTCAACATGTGCTACATCATCGAGAACAACGGCGTGTACGGCCTCACCAAGGGCCAGTTCTCCGCCTCCGCGGACGTGGGGTCGAAGGCCAAGAAGGGCGAGGAGAACCAGCAGCCGCCCATCGACCCGTGTCTGCTGGCGCTGGCCACCGGCGCCACCTACATCGCCCGCAGCTTCTCCGGCGACAAAAAACAGCTGGTGCCGCTGATCAAGGGCGCGCTCACCCACCGGGGCTTCGCGCTGCTGGACGTCATCAGCCCCTGCGTCACCTTCAACGACCACGTGGGCTCCACCAAGAGCTACTCGCACACCCGCAAGTACTTCCACCAGGTGGTGGGCACCGACTTCATCCCGCCGGCCGAGGAGATCAAGACGGCCTACGAGGAGGGCGAGGCCATGCCGGTGGAACTCCACGACGGCAGCCGCGTCGTGCTGAAGAAGGTGGACAAGGAATACGATCCTACCAGCCGCGCGAAGGCGTTCTCGTTCCTCCGGGATCATGCCAACCGGGGCGAGGTGGTCACCGGGCTGCTCTACATCCACGAGCGCAAGGGCGACATGCACGCGGTCGGCAACACGGTGGAGGAGCCGCTGAACTCGATCCCCTACGACAAGCTCGGCCCGGGCGCCGAGGTGCTGAGAAAGCTCCAGCAAAAATGGATGTAGGAGGGGCTTTAGCCCCGATTCGCTATCGGGCCTGAAGGCCCTCCTACATCAGAATTTCATGACCGACGCCGCATCCAGACTGGCCGAGTTCGCCCTCGGCCTCGACTACGCCCGCATCCCCGGAGAGGTCGCGGAGCGGGCCTGCCTGCATATCCTGGATGCGCTGGGCGTCGCACTCGCCGCCACCACTTATCCCTTCGCCCGCCGCGGCCTGGCGGCAATAGGCAGCATGGCGGGGGCTGGCGACTACCCGGTCATCGGCCGCCCGGAGCGTTTCGCGATGCGGGACGCGGCCATCGCCAACGGCTTCCTGATCCACGGGCTGGACTTCGACGACACCCATGGCGAGAGCATCGTGCATACCTCGGCCAGCGCCCTGCCCACCGTGCTGGCCGCCGGGCTGAACGCGGATGCCACGGGGGCAGAGGCCCTGGCCGCCTACCTGGTCGCCGTGGAGGCCGATGCGCGCATCGGCAGCGTGGGCGGCGCCTTCCAGAAGCGCGGCTTCCATCCCACCGGCGTGGTCGGGGCGTTCGGCGCCACGCTGGCGGCGGGGCGCCTCTGGCGGATGGACCCTGCCGCGCTGGCCCGGGCGCAGGGCATCACGCTCAGCCTGGCCGGCGGGACACTGCAGTTTCTGGAGGACGGCGCCTGGACCAAACGCATTCACCCCGGCTGGGCCGCTGCCTGCGGCCTGCAGGCAGCCGGGCTCGCCCGCGGCGGCTTCACGGGTCCTGCGCAGGCCTACGAAGGACGCTTCGGGCTGTACCGGACCTATCTTGGCGAAGCCGGCGGCACGGACGGCGACCAGGACGCCGGCACTGCCCTGGCGTCGCGGCTGACGGCCCTCGGCGAGTGCTGGGAGATGCTGCGCGTGGGCATCAAGCCCTATCCCGTGTGCCACTACAACCATGCGTATGCCGATTGCGTCCTGGCACTCGTGGCAGAGCACGGCATAACGCCCGACGATGTGGAGCGGATGGTGGCGCGAGTACACGCCGACGAGGTGGACGTGGTCTGCGAGCCGCAGACCCGCAAGCGGCGGCCGCAGGGCGACTACGAGGCCAAGTTCAGCGTGCAGTACCTGATGGCCGCCACGCTGGTGAAGGGGCGATTCACCCTGGACGAACTCGAGGACGAGGTGCTCGTCGACCCGGAGGTACTCGCTCTGGCGGATCGTTGCAGCTACGAGGTGGATCCGGAGTCGACCTTCCCGCGCTATTTCCCCGGCGAGGTAGTTATCCACACCCGTGACGGGCGCGAACTCCGCCATCGGGAGGCGGTAAACCGGGGCGCGGACCAGCGGCCGCTGTCCCGCGCCGACATCGTCGCCAAGTTCGAGGGCAACGCGGGGCGGGCGCTCTCGAGGCCCGCCGTCCGGACGCTGCGGGACCGGGTTCTGGACCTGCCGTCGCTGCCCGGACTCGCGACAATACACGCGGCGATCACAGCCTAATCGATCCGCGAATCCTCCCCAATTCCTTCGCAATTCAACCGTTCAGCTTCCGTTCAGCGCTGCCCGTCTAGCCTGAGTCTCCCGATCAATGGGAGACGACCATGGAGCCGAGAACCACAATGCCGCACGGCGGTGGCACGGGGGTACGGGAGGCGCAGCGCCCCGCCGCCTTCTGGCACTACCTGGCCGCCACCATCGCACTCGTCGTCCTGCCGGCGCTGAGTTTCGCGAGCACGGCGCCCACCATCCAGCTCTTCCCCACCACCGTGCTGGAGGATATCCGCCAGACGGGCGACGTGGCGGCAGAGATGGAGACCGGCCTGCAGGACGCCATCAGCCGGCTGGATCAGCAGCGCCGCCTCTACCAGGAGGCCAAATGCGACGGCGCCGAGGACGACCCCGGCTGCCAGCGCATCGCCAAGCAGCTCGGTGCCACCTATCTCGAGATGCTGAACATCATGTCCGAGCGCCTGCCGGACATGGAGCGCTCCGTCCAGAACACCCACGCAAGCCTGGAGCGCCGACTCCGCAGCGAGCTCGGCAACAAGATGACCTCCTGGACCCTGCAGGAGACCCTGCTCGGCGCCGGCGAGGCCTCGAAGTCGGAACCGGCGCCGGTGCTGCGCGGGCGCTCCGGCATCCGTCTGTCCCAGCGCTTCGAGCAGTACTACAAGCTGGTGGCCACCTCGTCCGTGAACCGCAACAGCCATTCGCTGGCGGTGATCGCCTCCGACATGTACCTGGACATGGCCGAGGCCTCGGATCTCATCGCCCGCACGCGGGAGGAGATCGCACGGGCCACGCTCATGGAACAGCTGAACCAGTCCTTCGGCGTCATCACGCCGGAGATGCAGGAAGTGGTGGACGGGGTGAAGGCCATCCTGTTCGGCGACTACGAGCCGGGCCCGCAGATTGCCGCACCCCCGCCGGGCACTTTCGAAGAGGAATACACCAGCCCGCTGGAGTTCTGATGGAACCCGTGGCCGAGGAGGAGCGACATGAATCCGAGTAACATCCGCACTGGCCTGATGCTGGCGCTGGCTCTGGGCGCACTGGCCCTGGCCGGCTGCGCTACCACCACCGCCGACTGCAGTCTGCCGCGCACGGCCAGCCTGGATCAGGCGATGGACGCGGCCGAGGCGAAGCTGGCCGACGGCTGCGAGGCCGAGTTCGACCGCTACTACGCCGAGCTGCTCGGCATCGCCGAGGGCGACCCCGGCCCCGACAACAAGCGCAAGTTCTCCGACTTCCTGCTGACGGCCGCGGATCAGGGACTGCTGTCCAAGCGTCAGGCGGAGCGTGCGTACAACCGTTACTTCAACGTGAAGTACGTCTCGCTGATGGGCGACTACAACAACTGCGCCTATACCTGCCCGCGCAAGCGTCAGGTGCTGACCGCCATGGAGGCCGAGCTGCTGGACAAGGAGCAGGGCCTGCTCCGGGTGAGCCAGGACGCGCCCGGCTATTACCGGGCCGACCGTCTGTACCAGGAGACCGAGCTCGTGCTCGAGGCCACCTGCACGGCCTGCGCGGCCCGGTAGGACAGCGTGGTGGAGGCGACAGCCGGGAAGGGCGGTTTCGCGAGCGGTCTTGCCGCCGGTGTGCTGGCGGGCCTGGTCGCCGCCGGCGGCATGATGCTCGCCGCCGACGCTCTTGCCCCCGCCAACGCGGTCGGCTCCGCCGGCGGCGTGCCGGCGTGGACGCTGGCCGAGGCGCTGGACTGGGCGTATCGCAACCTGGGGCTGTCGCTGCCCGTGTTCGCCGTCGTTCTCGCGCTGTACGTGCGCAGCCTGTCACGGCTGCGCCGCCGGGTGGCGCGCGGCGCGTCCCTCGATTCCGTGGCCCATGCCGAGCAGCTCACCGATACCTGGACCAGCCTGTTCTTCGGCGTGGGCGTGATCTGGACGGCCATCGGCATGCGCGGCGCTCTGCTCTACGCGCTCGGCGATCCGGCGGCGAGTGTGGACGACGGCGCCTTCGCCGTGCTGCAGCGCATGGTGAACGGCGGCATCCTGGTGGCCCTCTCCACCACGATCTTCGGCGGCATCGGCGGCTATCTCATGCGGGTGGTGAAGACGCTCACCGTCGGTGCGCCGCTGCGCCGCTACTACGAGGCGACCGCCGGCGAGACCGGCGTGGAGATGCTGGCGGCGCTCGCGCGCATCGAGGCGCATCTGGCCGTGCTGGCCACGCCGGCCGGCCGCAAGGAGGACGGATATGGGCAGGCAGCCGTGGACGGGCTTGCCTTCCCCCGGCGCGGCTAGCGGCGAGGGAGGCATGGAGCACCTGGAGACGGACGTGATGCGCTTCATGGCCATCCTCGCCTTCTGTCTGGTGGCCATCTTCGCGCTGGTGCAGAGCGTCCCCGAACAAGTTGCAAAACGCACAAAAGAGGTGCCGGACACCGTTTCCACCGTTTCTTCGGTTACGCAGCCTCCGGCGGAACCCGTACCCGCTGCGCCGCCCGAGCCCGCCGAACCCATACAACCCATACAACCCATACAGCAGGCTGAGCCGCAGCTCCGGCCAGCACCGCAACCGCAACCGGTGCCGCAACCGCAACCTGTCGCAGCAACGACGCCGGAGCCCCGGTTCGAGGCGCCGCCGCCGCAACCGGTACCGGAGCCTTCCCCGCGATCGGCACCCGAGCCACAGCCCGAGCCACAGCCCGAGCCACCGCCCGATGCAGCACCGCCGCCGGCCGCCGAACCCGAGCCGGGCTTCTCCCTGCGCTTCGATTCCGACGCGGCACTGGTCGGCCTGGTGGAG
>Ga0209948_1000386_pt1 | contig 13105 bp, 11 predicted proteins | sample SalPonR2_C_D2_MG_FD_185709 | JGI IMG/M metagenome (GOLD analysis project Ga0209948, IMG submission 185709) | Salt pond soil microbial communities from South San Francisco under conditions of wetland restoration - Salt Pond MetaG R2_C_D2_MG... ... | reverse complement strand
ATTATTGATTATTCAGCGAGGGAATCATAATTAAGTCTCATAATTTTATTTATTTATTGTGATAAATTTTTTTAACTTTCCGCCTGTGAAGAAAAATAAAGAAAAAAGGATTTTGGATGGAAGATAACCAAATTTTTAAATATGTTGCTAACAAACTGGATTATAAATACAAGCAGGTTAAAAAATTAATGCAGCTGCTTGATAATGATAATACTGTTCCCTTCATTGCGCGCTATAGAAAGGAACAAACAGGCCAGCTGGATGAAACGGATATTAGAAAAATACAAAAAGAAGTTCAGAAAAAACGTAATTTAGAGGAGAAACGGGATAAAGTTCTGCAGAAAATAGATGAACAGGATGAATTAACTGAGAAATTAGAGAAAAAAATAAAAGAGGCCCCTACGCAACAGGAGCTTGATGATCTATATAGACCTTTTAAAAAGAAAAGAAAAACTAGAGCGGAGAAAGCGCGAAAAAAAGGTCTGGAGCCGCTGGCCCAATTAATATTACTTCAAAAAACCACTCAAGGAGATCCAGCAGAGCATGCCCAGAAATTTGTCAAATCAGAAGAAGAAGTAGAAAATATTGACAAAGCGCTGCAGGGAGCCCGAGATATTGTTGCTGAAACAGTCTCCGATGATGCAGAAATCAGAAAAAAAATCCGTAAATATTCTTTTGAAAATGGGGTTTTGTATTCAGAAAGAAAAAATGAAGAAGAAAATAACAAATATGAAGTATATGATGAATATGAAGAACTTGTCCAGGAGATTCCTTCACATAGAGTTCTGGCAATTAATAGGGGAGAAAATGAGGATTATCTGCGGGTAAAAGTTAAAGTTGATACTGATGTGATTCTTAATATAATTGAAAATAAATATGTAAAGAATAGGAAATCAATTTTTAAGGATCATCTCCAGGAAGCTATAGAAGACGGCTACAAAAGATTGATTAAGCCTTCTATAGAAAGGGAAATAAGAAATCATCTTACTGAAGAAGCAGAGCAGCAAGCTATAGATGTATTTTCAGAAAATTTAAAAAATCTATTGCTTCAACCTCCTCTAAAAGATAATATAATTATGGGAATTGATCCGGGCTTTAAATCTGGTTGTAAAGTAGCTGTGATCAATAAAACTGGGGCTTACCTGGAAGGCAAGACAATTTACCCCCACCCTCCTCAAAAAGAATATCAGCAAGCACAAAATATTATCAAAGATTTGATAAAAAAATATGAGGTAGAATCTATTGCTATTGGGAATGGAACAGCCAGTAGAGAAACGGAAAAATTGGTTGCAGATTTGCTTTCAAATATAGAAAAGGAAGATCTGGGTTATATAATAGTAAATGAAGCTGGAGCTTCAGTCTATTCAGCTTCACCTCTGGCCAAAAAAGAATTTCCGGATTTAGAAGCCAGTATGCGGGGCAATATTTCGATCGCAAGGCGTCTTCTTGATCCTCTAGCAGAACTGGTCAAAATAGATCCACGCCATATCGGAGTAGGGCAGTATCAGCATGATGTGAACCAAAAAAAGTTGAATAAAGAACTTAGGAATGTCGTCGAAGATTGTGTGAATCAGGTAGGTGTCAATCTAAATACTGCTTCTGCTGCTCTACTGGAACATGTCTCCGGTCTGACTAGTTATACTGCTGAGAATATAGTAGATTATAGGGCGGAACATGGAAAATTTAATAATCGAGAAGAATTAAATGAGGTCAAAGGCATTGGGATCAAAACATTTCAACAGGCTGCTGGGTTTTTGCGTATTCCGGACTCGGAAAATCCTTTTGATAATACTTCTATCCACCCTGAATCTTATGATGTAACCAGACAACTGCTGGACTATCTAAATATAAGTAAGGAACATTTAGGAAGTGAAAAGATAAAAAAGCAGCTCAATGATCTAAATATTACTATCTCAAAGTTGTCACAAGAATTAGAAACCGGTGAACCAACTTTGAGGGATATTATTAAAAATTTGAAGAAACCAGGGCTGGATCCGCGCGATGAATTACCGGAACCAAAGTTGAACCAGGAAGTTCTCTCTATCAGTGATCTAAAAGAAGGAATGGTACTACAAGGCACTATTCGTAATGTTGTGGATTTTGGAGCTTTTATTGATATTGGAGTAAAAGAGGATGGATTAATTCATATTAGTGAATTGTCGAATGATTATGTAGAACATCCTTCCGATATTGTTGCTGTAGGTGATGTTGTTAATGTTGAAGTGCTTTCAATTGAAGAAGAAAGAGGCCGGATAGGCCTACGTTTGATGAGTTGATTGATTTTATGTGATTACAGTTTAATTAAAACCATCTAAAATGATAGAAATACAGGATATAAAAAATAATAGCATTGCTGAAGATCTGGGTCTTTCCCCGGGTGATCAGATTATTTCGATTAATGATAATAAAATAACAGATTTTCTTGATCTTAATTTTTATGAATCGAAAGCTTATATTGATCTGATTTTTATGAAAAATGAAGAGGCCTTTGAAATAGAAATAGAAAAGCCACCGGAGGAAAATTTAGGTGTCGTGCCTGAGAAGGAACAGATAAAAACTTGTTCTAATGACTGCGTTTTCTGTTTCATCAAACAAAATCCAGCCGGACTTAGAGATTCATTATATATTTCGGATGAAGATTATAGGTATTCTTTTTTGTATGGTAATTTTGTTACTCTCACGGATGCTGAGCAATCTGATTTAGATCGAATAGTGGAGCAAAAATTATCTCCACTTTATATTTCTGTTCATGCTACTGATGAAGAAGCCAGACGCCGTTTATTTCAAAGTTCGGAAGAAGGAAAGATACTGGACAAAATAGAGTTTCTAGCTGATAATGGTATTGAGATGCATACTCAGATTGTTTTAGTACCGGGCTACAATGATAAAAATATTTTGGAACAGACAATTCAGGATTTGGCTAAATTTAGAGATGCAATAAAATCAGTGGCTATTGTACCGGTCGGCTTGACAAAACATCGGGAAGGACTGACGGATTTAGATAGAATTCAACCAAAGCAGGCTGAGAAAATTATTATGAAAGCAGAATTCTGGGAAGAAAAATACAGTAATAAAGATGATAATCCATTTGTTTACCTTGCTGATGAAATATATCTAACAGCGGAAGTACAATTTCCAGAGGAAGAGCATTACGGGGATTATTATCAGCTCGATAATGGAGTGGGCTTGGCTCGAAAGAAGATTGAAAAAATTAAACAAGATTTAGAGGAATTGTATTCACAATTAACCCGGAAAAAGAAAATATTAATAGTTACTGGAGAATCAGGTGAACAAGTTTTTGAGCAGTACCTTCTACCGGTGCTAAATAAGATCAAAAAATTAGATCTTGAGATTTTTGCAGTAAAGAATAATTTTTTTGGACGATCTGTAACAGTGAGCGGACTTTTGACTGGAAAAGATATAATAGAGCAGGTCCAACCAGTTGCCGGGAATTATAATCATATATTTTTGCCCTCTGTGTGTGTTAATAAGGATGGCTTATTATTGGATGATACTACACCCGGGGAGATCGAGGAGAAATTAGAAACAGAAGTTAGTTTTGTAAATGATGATTTGATAAAGAGGATAATGGATGTCAGCTAAACCATTAGTTGCAATAGTAGGCCGGCCGAATGTAGGCAAGTCTACTTTGTTTAATAGGATGATCGAAGATAGAAAATCAATAGTCGATTCACAGGCAGGGGTTACCCGGGATAGAGTCTATGATGAAGTGGAGTGGGCTGGAAAAGAATTTTCAGTTGTAGATACGGGAGGATATATACCCAATTCAAAAGATCAAATTGAGCAGGCTACCCGTTCTCAGGTTCAGGTTGCAGTAGAAGAGGCTGATTTATTGTTGTTTATGGTGAATGGTAGAAATTCAGTCACTGGAATTGACCGGGAATTAAGCCAAATACTACGAAAGAGCGATAAACCGATTTTATTAGTGGTTAATAAGTGTGATAATGCAAAATATGAAAAGAATAAATTGGATTTCTACGAATTAGGTCTCGGTGATCCTTTCCCCATTTCTGCGATTAATGGAAGAAATGTTGGCGACCTTTTGGATAAGATCGTAGAAAAATTACCAGTATTAGAATATGATCGGGAAAGAGAAAATTTTAATATGTCGGTGGTAGGTAAACCGAATGCGGGGAAATCCTCCCTGGTTAATGCTATGCTAGGCAGTGAGAAATCGATTGTCACTGAAAAACCAGGCACTACCCGTGATGCAATAGATACTGATTTTGTCTATGAAGGAACCGATATAACCCTGGTCGATACTGCTGGGTTAAGAAAACGGAAACGAGTAGATGATGGAGTAGAATTTTATAGTGTTGTTCGTGCTAATAAAGCTATTCAAAGATGCGATGTAGCGGTTCTGGTTATTGATGCCTATCAAGGTTTTACAAAACAGGATGCCAATATTGTCAATAATATTTTTGATAAAAATAAGGGTTTAATATTAACCTATAATAAGTGGGACTTGATTGGAGGCGATCAGGAAGTTGCCCAAAATTATTTTGATCAGACTACCAATTTTTATTCGGATCTGAAGTATTATCCCTTTTTATTTATCTCTGCTTTGACAGGAAGAGGAGTAGAAGATGTATTGGAAATGGGAATCGAAGTATATAATAAACGTAAAAGAAGAGTACCAACCAATAACTTAAATGAATATTTAAGAACTATAATAGATGAAACACCACCTCCTTCTAAAAGAGGTAACTACATCCAAATTAAATATATTACCCAGGTCAGTACTGAACCTCCGGTTTTTGAATTTTTTACTAATTTTCCTGATCTAATTGGAAGAGATTATAAAAAGTTTTTGGAAAGAAAATTACGGGATGAATTTGGTTTTAATGGCGTGCCATTCGTAATGCGGTTTAGAGAGAAATAATGCAAAAGTGGTCGGACATAGTATTGATTCTGATTTTATTGCCTATTTCGCTTTTTTCAAAAATTTCAGTCTCAAATTATAGACAAGAAGGGACAAAAGTTAGACAGATACGAGGCTTGAGAAAAAGTAGTGAAATAAAGCGGCCTTCCCTTCCTAAAACTCATCAAACAAAAAATTTTACTTTTCACTATACCCTAACTGGTCCAGATTCAATTTCAAAAGTGGATAAGGATGATAACAGTATCCCTGATTATATTGATTCGGCTGCTACAGCTGCAGAATATTCCTATGATCTGTTACTTGATTCATTAGGATATTCACCTCCACCTCTTCAAAACCAAAGAGTGGACGTATATTTATATAATTTGGAGTATCCTACCTGGGGCTACCCGACACAAAATGAGAAAGTAAAAACCACATCCAGAGAGTATGATTATTATTCTTCTATGAATATTGAAAATGATTTTCAAGGGGAGTATGGACTTGGGAAATATGAAGCAGTGAAAATTACTATTGCTCACGAATTTTACCATATCGTCCAATTAGGTTATAATTATTTTGAAAGTGGAGAACTACCAGGCCAGAAATATGGTGACACTTATTTTTTAGAGTGGTCTTCAACATGGTTTGAAGATGTAGCCTATCCTCAAGTAAATCACTATGATTATCAATTATTTAATGAATTTTTTAATTCAGCTCAGGAACCTCTCTGGACCTATAGATATCGCTATTCCCTGTCTACTTTTTTGAAATATTTATCTAATGATTTTGGAATCAACCTAATTACAAAAATATGGGAAAGTATTAAAAAAGGGAATCAGGCTTTTTACGCTCTTAAGGAGGTATTATTGGAAGAAACTGGGAAAAGACTGGCCTGGCACTGGAATAAATTTTTCCGTGTAGCATATTACTCCGGGGATAATTATGTTCCTGAGAAATCTATTTGTCCGGATGCAAAATATTTTAAAGAATTAAGAATAGATTCTACCAGTTATCAGGTTTTTGAGGGTAAACAAACGATTCAATCTCGAACCTCTCCCTATTCTACAAATTCTTTTACAATATCTTTTGATAAATCACAGTATTTAGGAGTAGATAGAGAAAAGAATTACGGTGACAGCCTTTTAACTGGATATATAATTGAAAGTGAAGAACAATCTGATCTGGAATCTGAGTTCAATTTAAATAGATATAGTACATTGGGAAAGGTCAGTCAGCAGAATAAATTAATCATTTTTGCGACAAATAAGACCATGGAAAATGTTGAATATAGTTTTGTTGTTTCTGAACGACCAAGACCCTTTGTTGATTCCAAAATTTCAAATCTTTATCCCAATCCTATTGATCCTTCTTTAAAGAATCATATTGCAGTAGAAATTAAAACAGATTCCCGCAATAATAATTTGACCCTTGCTTTGTTTAATATACTGGGCCAGAAAGTGAAGGGACATAAATATATTTTGCCCCAAAAATCACATGGAACCCGGGTTTACCAATTTCCTATTTCCAGAAGTTTAGCTTCGGGAGTCTATATTATAAGATGTCAAACCGGTCGGGATGTAGATACCCGGAAAATTACAATCCTTAAATAATGGCTTTATTTTTGTAATGAAAAGAGTTGCTCAAACAGCTCAATATGAAGAGAAAGTAAAAAAGTCAAAATTTATGGGCTACTGTTATCCAGTACAAAGTAAAGCAGAAGCCGAGAAAATAATTACTGAAAAAGAAGAAGAACATTATAAAGCAACTCATGTCTGCCGGGCCTATCGCATTTTAACTAAAAATGAAGTATATTCTTACAATACGGATGACGGCGAACCAGCCCAATCTTCTGGTCCTCCTATAGAATCAGCACTTGAAGGTCGCGGTCTAGTCAATAGCCTTTGCATTGTAGTAAGATATTTTGGAGGAACTGAACTTGGGATAGGTGGTTTAATTCGAGCTTATGGAGGAGTGGCAGGCAAGACTCTGGATAGGGCTGGAGCAGTTGAAATTGTCAGAAAAAAGAAAATTAAAGTCAAAGCACCTCATGAAAGTTATCCAGATTTGTTAAAAATTGTGCAGAAAAGAGAAATCGATTTTCAGCAAGAGTATGACCAGGAGGGAGGTATAATTATAGCCAGTATTCCTGAGGAGAAAGTTGATGATTTTCTAAGAGATATTGAATTGATTCAGGGCAGTGAGATTTTGAAACAGTAGAATTATCATTAATAACGGAAACTGGAAACAGAAGGCAATTTTGAATTATGAATTTTGAATTATGAATTTTGAATTATGAATTGTGATGAAACAGGAAACGAGGAATTGGGAAAAAAGAATAGAGAAAAGGTTTTAAGCAATTTAGAATCAAGGATTTAGGATTTAGAATTTTTATAGGAAACGGATAAGGGGAAAAGGAATATGGAGTAAGTAAACGGGAAATTAAGGTTTAAGTTCAGGTTTAGGTTTAGCAATTTCGTACTTAGCCTTCACCTCAATCTCAGCCTTTACCCTAGCCTTGTTACCGGGAGTTTAAACTAATATGATTGAGAAAGTTGATTTTATAAGTTCATCAAGTATGTAGTATCATAAGAAACAAAATTGAATTCAGCGGTATACCATAAGAGAGCTTCTAGTCATTATTGATAAAAGTCCGTTGAAACGGACTATTTTCCCTTTGCTTTAACACACCATGATGAATCTATGGGGCTTTTATATTTGAGGTTTAGGTTAAGATTAAGTTAGAGCGTAACCTGAACAGATGTAAGAAATCGAATGGTAAATTATTCACAAACAAAATATCCCCTTAATTTCCGTTAAATTATAATTTTTAATCTGAAATTTTTAATCTATTGTTCTTTTTCCCTATTCTGCTTGCCCTTTTCTTTTTTTTTAAATTCATAATTATCAATTCCTAATTCATAATTCTTACTTGCCCTGCCGCAACTTAACACAAGTCTATATTTAATGAGTAAATAAAAATTCTTGCGTTAATTAAATATAAATATGAAGAATTAGAATGATCTGTTTTTGGCCGACTTATGTCAAGATTGCTCAGTCTTAATTTTGTTCCTATTCCCTTTTCCGTTTTCCCGTTTCCGCTTTCCGTAAAAAAAATCATAATTCAAAATTGTTAATTCTCAATTGATTTCTTACGGTAGTAAAATATCCGCATTTTTATCGGGATAGTCAGAATTCCTTATTTTAGCAACAGTCTTCCCGATCTCATAGTCCACAAAACGCGGTATTAATAATTCTTTTTCAGTATCATAGATAATATATTTGGCCTGCTTATTTTTTTCACGGGGTTGACCTACGCTACCGCCGTTAACAATATATTTTGTATTTTCTTCCAATTTATATTTTTCTTTGCCAAGGCGAACACGGACAGGCTTCTGATCACTTTCATTGAATTTGATCAGGTCTTGAATATGAGTATGACCAACAAATACTATTCTTTCTTCTAACTCGCGAAAAATATTCAAGAGCCGGTATTGACTTTGATAACTCAAATATTCGTGTACCGAATTGGGGGGCATACCATGCACACATCTGATAGTTCTATTGTTTAATATTTTTATTTTAGGTAAGGATTTAATCCAGCTGACGAATTTTCTGGGTAAATTTTCTCGGGTGATTTTGAAAGAGACTGCTGCATTATGAGAAAAGCGATTGATTTCCTCTGGGTCGAAAAAAATATATTCATGGTTCCCTATGATAGTTTTGATTGCAGAATTACGTATTATTTGAGACACTTCATTGGAATTGGGGCCATAATCAATAAAGTCTCCAAGGTTTAAAATTTCATCAACATCCTGGTTACCCACATCTGTAAGGACTGCTCTAAATGCTTCTAGATTGCCATGTATGTCGGATAGAATTGCTAATTTCATATTGAATTATTGCGTTTTTTTGGCTTTGTCTATTACTGTCCGTGGTAGATCTAAGAAATTCTTTTCAAAATAATGGTCGAATGAATTTAATTGTTCTTGATCAATATTATTATAAATTTCTTCAATTGCTTCCTCATTTTTCAATAATGTCTCCAAAATATCTGGGTCAAAGTGCTTGGGCTCTATCTTCTCATCACCTGAGGTTATTTTGTCCATTGTTTTTGAATGAGAAAGCGGGTCTTTATAGGGCCTTTCACTTCTCAATGAGTCATAGGTATCCACTAATTTTACTATTCTGCCACTCAGGGGTATTTCACTGCCTTTGCAATGATTGGGATAGCCTGTACCATTATATTGTTCATGATGTGAAATAGCAATTTCTGCGGCAGTTTGTAGAATATTGGAGTCAGAACCCTTTAAGAGTTTATATCCTATCATGGTATGAGATTTTACAATTTCGAATTCTTCTTCTGTGAGTGCCTCAGGTTTTGATAAAATATGGTCAGGAATTGAAATTTTTCCAATGTCATGCATCGGGCTGGCAAAATATATTTTTTCTACAAATTTATCGGGAAGGGACATGTTTTTAGCTATAAAGCTAGAAAGTCTGCTGAGCCTGATTAAATGTTTTCCAGTAGTATGATCTTTGTATCCTAAAGCCCGGGAAAGGCGGTATATTGTGTCTATATATCCAATTTTTATTTTTTCATGGGCAAGTTCTAATTTATTGACAGTTTCACGTAGTTTCTTAGTCTTTTGGTCGACTTCCTGTTGAAGATTTTTATTAGAGTTTTCCAGTGATTTGGAATATTCTTTTAATTTTAACATATTATTGACACGCAGTTTCAACTCAGTTGTGTCAATTGGTTTAGTCAGAAAATCATTGGCTCCTGCTTTTAAGGCCTTAATTTTATTTTTACTATGGGAATAGCCAGTTAAGATTAAAACTGGTATATCTTTGGTTTTATTAGTGTTTTTTAATGTTTCGCAGACCGTAATACCGTCTTCTTGTGGCATCTCAATATCAATCAGAAAAAGATCATAGTTGTTTTCATAACCTTTGAGAATTGCTTTTTCCCCATTGTGAACTATAGTTAGTTCGTGACCTTCTTTGTCTAATAAATGGGATAACAGGTTGGTAATATTTTTATCATCATCTGCTATTAAAATTTTGGCCATAATAATTTTAGGGGAATCTAATTTATATTACATATTCGATTTAAAATTATAACTCTGGTGGTATTTGTCACCTTGTTTAATTTGTCCTGTCTGTTCCTGAGGGTCGTGGGTGAAGACCACGCGCCAGTTTCCTTCTTTAGCTCGGGCTAAGAATTTCTTTTTTTCTTTGAGGTGTTCTAAAGAATTTAATTCAAAACTGGATATCCAGGGCTCTTTTGCACTCCAACGAAAAGGTAATAAATCAGCTCCAAAAAAAAGCGGAGTGGTGCTATCTTCTATTAATAATTGTTGCTGACCAGGAGTATGGCCATTTGTGGTGAATATTCTGAGCCCCTCATAAAGATACTCTTCTTCTAATAAGTTTAACTGGTTATACTCCTGCAAACATTGATAGTGACGTTCGATAAAACTATTTCTATCAAGTAACGAAGGAGAATTGGCCCAATTCCAGTGTTTTTGTTGAATATGATAGGTCGCTTCAGGAAATTTAGGCTTTATTGAACCTTCCGATAATTTTACATTCCCTCCACAATGATCAAAATGAAGATGGGTTAAAAATACATCTGTTATTGCAGATTCTTTTATCCCCATTTTTTGCAGACTTTTATCAAGGCTATACTGACTAAAATCTACCTTATAAATCTCTTGCATCCGATCAGAAAAATTTTTATCCAAGCCTGTTTCAACGAGGATCTTTTTATTGTTGCCCTGAATGAGTAAAGATCTGCTTGCTAATTCAATTCGATTCTGTTCATCAGACTTTTCCACCTCACTCCAGAGTGCCTTGGGAATTATCCCGAATATAGCACCTCCATCCATAGCAAATCTACCTGTTTCCAGGATATTTATTTTATATTTTCCTGCAGTAAAGCTAATTTTCCCCTCCTATAAACTCAAACCACCTTTTTTCCCTGCCAGGAATCCCTTTTAGCAAGAATATTTTGAATACCTTCTATTATTTGAAATTTATTTTTATTCCATTCAGGAGCTATGAGTGTATCTTGCCTGGCATCTCCTTTAAGCCTATGGATTACTATGTCAGACCTTAAATGTTCCAAATAATTTGCTATAAAATCAATCCATTCCTGCGCTGTAAACAAATCAAAGGGATCTTGTCTATATTTTTGGGCTAAAGATGTATTTTTAACTATATGTAAGTGGTGTAGTTTTAATCCATCAAGAGGAAGTTGGGTCAAAATATCGGCTGATTCGTTCATTTCTTGTCGACTTTCTGTAGGAAAACCGAGTATATAATGTCCAACAACATCCAGACCAGAGGTTTTAGATTTTCTAATTGCTTTTTGAGTAGTCTGGAAATTATGCCCACGATTACACCATTTCAGAGTTTTATCATAAACAGACTCTATCCCTATTTCTAAAGTTACATAATAATCTTGATTAATGTCTTGCAGTAATTTTAGGACATTGTTGTCAATGCAATCAGGACGAGTTCCTATATTAATCCCTACTATTCCAGGATGATTAAGTGCTTCTTTATAAACTCTCTCTAATTTATCGATTGGAGCATAGGTACCAGTATAATTCTGAAAATAGGCGAGGTATTTATTTATATTCCTTTGTTTTAATCGTTCTATTCCTTCTTGCACTTGGTTATTAACAGACTTTGAACTTTTTTCTGGTTCTGAGAAACTAGAGTTATTGCAATATAGGCAGCCTTTATCTCCTAGAGTACCATCTCTAGTTGGACAGGTAAACCCCGCATCTAGAGAAATCTTATATACTTTTTCTCCAAATTTATTTTTGAGAAAACGGCTAAATTTATAATATCTTTCTTCTACGGGAAATTTCATTTTATTTTGTATTTTTGGTCCGATCAATTATAAATCGGAAATTGTTTTTTTTCCTAAGAGGTAATGTTCAAGTGCGATTGAGCCTATGTGCATTTTTTTCATAATTGTGAAATCTCCTAACTCCCTCAATTCTTGAACCTTTTTTCTCTTTTGAATAATTTTTTTCAAATTGGTTATTAGCCATAAATGCGCTTTGAGAATTGACTTTGACCTACCTGGATCGCCTTTAAATAATGAGGCAAAAATATTTATCCATTCCAATAATATTCGAATTGGAAGTAAATAGCAAGTGGTGAATAATTTATAATTACTTAAAAACATAATAAGATTGTTTCTATGGTTTAAGTATTTTTTAAAGTTACTTTCTGCACCCAGAGTGTATCCAGATCTATGCCATACAACTGATTCTGGCTCAATAACTACTCTATATCCCATTAAATGAAAACGCCAATCCAGATCTATTTCTTCCATATGAGCAAAAAAATTTTCATCAAAAGCGCCGCTCTCAAGCATTAAGTCTTTCCGTGTCAAAAATGCTGTACCTGAGGCCCAAAAAATATTTTCACCCGAGTTTTGATATTGTCCTGAGTCTTCTTCAATAAAATCAAATATTCTTCCTCTGGCAAAAGGGTAGCCCAATAAATCAATTTCTCCACCTGCAGCTCCGGAATAATCAAAGTCACCCTTTTCCTGAAAGGATAATAACTTGGGCTGTACAGCAGCAATATCATCAGAAGATTTAAATTTTTCTAATAAAGAAGCAATCCACCCTCTTTTATGAATAGTATCATTATTTAATATAAGAACGTAAGGGGTGGTGGATGCTTTGACTCCAGCATTACAACCTCCAGCAAAACCCAGGTTCTTTTCCATTTCTAAAATTTCAACTTGGGGATAGGTTTCTTTGACCATGGAGACACTATTATCACTGGAGCCATTGTCAACAAGTAGAATATTCACGTCGATCGTTACATTCTTCTCGAGTGAATAAAGACAATCTGATAATATATCTTCACCATTGTAATGTGGTATTATGACTGTAACTTCACACTCATCCATATTAGTTGTATTTAATTCCCTATGTCAAAATTTAAAGCATTAATTTGACTTGCTCTTTTTTAATTGATCTAATTTCCTCTGAGCCTCTTTATCATCAGGGTGTCTATTTAACCAATCTTTCAGAGTTTGAATGGCTTGGTCATGTTTACCCTGTTTTTCATAAGTCTGGACTAAGAGGGAACGAACCTTAGCATTATTTTTGTTTTGCTGCCACATCTTTTTAATAGTAGGCTCCAACCGGGCAATATTATCCGACTTTTGGAACATCATCCGAATTGCTT
>Ga0209948_1000385_pt1 | contig 13160 bp, 10 predicted proteins | sample SalPonR2_C_D2_MG_FD_185709 | JGI IMG/M metagenome (GOLD analysis project Ga0209948, IMG submission 185709) | Salt pond soil microbial communities from South San Francisco under conditions of wetland restoration - Salt Pond MetaG R2_C_D2_MG... ... | reverse complement strand
CTTCATCAATAAAACCTGATATAATATAAAGCTCGCTTTGACTGAAGGGGTTAATTTGTAATGGCGTATAGCTCCTTGATCTTCGGGTCATTGCGATAGCGTTTGTACATCAGATATGAGATGAGGATGTTGATGCCGTAGAAAATGGCGCTGATGATAAACAGTGTGGTATATCCGTCGATACTCTTGCCGACGATGAAGCCGAACATCATTGCGGCAACGGCCCGGACCGAGTTGTTCAGCAGAGAGTTGATCCCCGCCAGGGTAGATATCTTGTCCTGGGGGACATAGGAGTTAATGATGGTGTTGATGATTGGATTGCTGCTGTTCATCAGGACAAATCGCATCGCATAGATGATGACGAAGATGATCGGGTTTCTGACAAAGGCCATCGCTACGATCAGTGGCACAACCAGCGTCTGTGTGATCATCTTGAATTTTAACGGGCCGAACCAGAGGCCGAATTTATGGGAAAGCGCGCTCCCGAATGCCGTTCCGAGCTGGGCTATTGATAGGGCTATCCCGATTGCCAGCGGGGTCATGCTGAAGAGATCCTTGAATATCAGATTACCGAAATGGATGAAAAGACCGGCACCAAAGCCGATTGTAATGGTCGTCATGAAATGAAAGAGCACGATGACCTTTTGTTCGTGTTTAAATTCGGTGATGTTGAATATCGATTTCAGTGAGCTGCCCTTGAATCCCTCTTTCATGATGAGGAGCGGGATCATCCCGAAGAAATAGCCGATGATCGCGATGATCAGGGCCTCTTTCAGACCCAGGAAATCACCAAAGACACCGCCGAGGAAGTTTCCCAGTACCCCGCTTGCCATCAGCAGACCGAAGTTGATACCGACAACCCTGGCCCGATCTTTTGAAGCGGTTAGATCCACAACCATCGCCTGGACGACTGTGAAGCCGACAACCATGAATCCGCCCTTGACGAATGAAAAAAGCAGCAAAAGAGGCATCTGGTCTGTCATGATCATGCCGAGATTGGCGAGGGGAAAGAAGACGATCGAGGCGAGCAGCATGCGCTTTCTTCCGAGGATATCCGCCAGTATGCTGACCACAAGCCCGAGAATGGCAGCTCCCCATAGTGAAGCGGACATGATATTGCCGACCTCCACATTGGTCAGTCCTGCTTCCCTGAAAAAGAGATTGAGGTCTGTTCTCATGATCCCCTGCATGGTTATGGTTATAACGGTGTATATGTAAATTAGCCTAACTTGCAAAACAATCACCTTTTACTTCGGTAAACTAATCACATCATACCACAAGTCTGTGAAATCTGCAAGTTATTATTGCCATCCATTATCTCCAACCAGTTCAACAAATCGGACGTATTCGAGGACCTCGCTCTCAAAATTCTCAGTGTCCGTCTTCTTGATTTTGGTTAGTTTTTGATAATTCGTTCCCCCGACCGGTATCAACAATAGTCCGCTGACCTTTAACTGTGATTTTAACGGTTCAGGTACGCTACTTGCAGCGGCAGTGACGATTATTCTGTCATAGGGGGCGTTTTCAGGCCAGCCGGTTGTTCCATCCCCGGTATTAAACTCAATATTATCATAACCGAGATAATCAAGTGTTGTTTGGGCCTTTTTCGACAGATTGGGGATTCTTTCAACGGTGTAGACCCTGGCAAAAAATTCAGCCAGAAAGGCAGTTTGATAACCGCTGCCGGTGCCTATCTCCAACACTGTTAATGCCGGGTCCGGTTCAAGCCAGTAAGTCATGTTTGCCACCAGTGACGGCTGGGATATGGTCTGTCCAAATCCGATGGGAAGAGGAGAATCGACTCCGGCACATCTTTTCTCCGCCTGGTTTAAGAAGGTTTTTCTGTCAAGATTTTGCTGAAAGTTAATGATTTCTTCGTATTTGTTGTCCTTGTTCAAAAAGATCACCCTGCTTTTTTTACTAAAGCATTATAACATGCCGGTACATACCCGAAAAATCAGGGGGACAGGTCCCTTGATTACGAATTCATAATCAAGGGACCTGTCCCCCTGATTTTTTGATTTTGGACTGATAAAAAAAGGAGCCTCCGGGGAGACTCCTTTCCTTTTTTTTACCAACGACCGCGGCCGAAGAAACCGCGTCCTCTTCCGCGGCAACCTCTGCCAAAGCCCCGGCCTAAACCTCTGCCGAATCCTCTTCCAAGTCCGCGGCCAAAACCCGGTCCACGAACAAATTCGATATCTCTGTTATCTGGATTTGTTGCTGCGTCCTGATTATTCTGTCTGTTATCCGGATTACAATCTCCGAGGCCTCTACCGGTCATTGGTCCTTGTCCTTCCGGACCTCTTCTGTCAAAACCTGGCATAACCAGCACCTCCTTATATATATGTATAGTACATATATATAATAACATATATCCCAACTTTTTTCAAACGCTTAGGAACCTGCGAATCGGTTTAGCGCGTCCATTAGTGTTTTTGTTACCGGACCTACGGGGAGCTCCTTTTTTTCAAGCCGGCTGACAGGTACAATTCCCCTGCTTGTATGGGTCAGGAATATTTCATCAGCTGTGTTTAATTCGTCTGAGGTTATGGTCTTTTCAAAGACGGGAAATGTCTCCTTTTCAGCCAGTTCAATTGCCACCTCTCTTGTTATACCGGAGAGTATGCCCGTTTCAAGCGATGGGGTCATCAGTATACCGCTGTTGACAAGAAAGACGTTTGAAAAACTTCCCTCGGCAATCTTTCCGGTAGTGTTCATCATCAACCAGTCGTAGTATTCGGGTGGTTTGTTTAATCTTGAGATAAAGACGTCGAGAGCAGCTGTGGTTTTGATGGCCGTTCCGTTGTACATATAGGCATTTCTTTTAATGGGCGAAATACCTATCGGGACACCCTTTTCATAAATCTCATGTTTACGTTCGGGAAGCGCTTTAACACTGACGATTGTATCGGGCAGTGACGTGATCTGTATCCTGATATAGGCCTCTTTGATACCATTTCTTTCCATACCCTCGTAGATGATGTCTTCGAGCTCTGCATTGCTTTTATGGACTGAAAAACGCATGGCGGTTGCTGAATTGATTAACCGTTCATAATGCCTGAAGAATTTGAAGATTTTGCCATCGTACGTTCTCAGCGTCTCGTAAACCGATTCTGCACTGGCAAAACCGGGGTTGAAAACGGACACCCGTGCATCATCCCTGTTGATCCACTTATCGTTCATGTATATGAGATTATCCCTCATACTCAACTGATATCACCTCATCCTGCATGTCATTTTCGGGAAAGCCTTTTATAACAGCTTGCAGTTTGTTATTGGGCTTGTACGCTCTGAGAGTTTTACAGATATGATTCAAATAATAGTCATCGTGGCCGTGAACGGTACCGTTGAGAAACTGCTCGACAATGATGGACCGCTTCCCGGCAATATGACTTTTTCTGACTCTTTTAGAGATCTGCAGCGTCGTATTTCTGAGTTGAGCTGCCCGTCTCTTTTTCTCTTTTCCGTTTATCTGATGCTCATAATTTGCCGCTGGTGTGCTTTTCTTTGGGGAATAACGGAAAATATGGGTCTTCAGGGGTTCAATCTCTTCTAAAAGGGTGATTGTTTCGTTGAAATCCTGAAGGGTCTCTCCCGGAAAGCCCGTTATTATATCGCAGGAGATGGAAAAAAGAGGGTTCAGTCTTCTCAGTCTTTCAACGGCTTTCAGGACAGTACTTCTGGTGTAGCCTCTGTTCATTCTGGAAAGGACACTGTCAGATCCGCTTTGAATCGAAAGATGGAGATGAGGACATACTTTATCACTTTTCAATGTTTCCACGATTGCCGCGTCCACATGATCCGGATCAAGCGAGCTGAGTCTGATCCTGAATGAATCCTTGATACGGTCTATTTTCCTGATCAGGTCGGCCAGGTTATCCTGTCCGTATTGATATTTTCCAAGATTGATGCCTGTTAGAACAATTTCTTGGACACCCCGGGCAAGAAGGTCTTTTATCTCTTTGATCACCGTTTCAGGGGCTTTTGAGTTGAGGGTAGTGCCTCTGGCATGGAATATCTTGCAGTATGTGCACCCTCTGTCGCAACCCTCCTGTACCATCAGGTACTGTCGGGTTTGATTGCCGGGGCGTTTTAAAACCATATTCAATTCTTTTTTTCTAAGCCAGTATGCATCCGGTTTTTTAAACACCGGTGGGGCTTTAGTTTCGGCATTCTCCAGCGACTCAAGGATCTGAGGCATATTGGTTTTTGCCCGGTTGCCCGCCTGATAATCGACTTCGGGGAGGATGAGTTCCGGCGATACCTGGGAAAGACAGCCTGTGACAATGATTTTGGCATCGGGGGCCGTTCTTTTTGCCCTCCGGATCATCTGCCGGGTTTTTCGGTCCGCCTCATTTGTCACTGTACAGGAATTGATAATCACAAAATCCGTGTCGGCGGTCAGGTCCGTTCTCAGATAGCCGTTGTCCAATAAAGACTGGGCCATATAATCAGTCTCGTATTGATTGACCTTACAGCCCAGAGTGATGAAGCTTATTTTCTTTTTTTTATTCAATCTTTTCAGGGTTCTCCTTCCGGGTTTTCTTCTTCGAGTTCTTTCAGTACGCCGAGCAGGATCCTTGACCGGTTGACAATCCCGGATAATCTGTTTTCACTGTCGACAACACAGAGTGAGAAGAATTTATGACGGATCAGGAGATCAGAGGCATGTAGCAGTGTGTCATCTTCTTTGACTGTGATAACAGATTTGGCCATGTATTTGCTGATGGGTTCATTTTTAATCTGGTAGAGCTTTTTCTTTAACTGATTGGTATCCGGTATAAACGAAGCGGACTGTAGCATACCAAAGTACGACGGTATGACGGCGTTGACAATATCATTTTCACTGATATATCCCAGGATGTGCATCTCTTCGTCCAGAACCGGCATCCCCGTTCTGATATGATTGGCACATAATCTGATAAACCTTTCAACATTTTCATCCTCGAAAACTGCTGATATATCCTTTATCATGATGTCTCCGACTTTCATATCATCACCTCAGTCCATTTTCTCGGTTTTTATATGTTGAATAGCTTCATTTATCTCTGATAAGGGAGGCATTTCCTTCTTCAAATATTTTGTTTTGGCTAATGCCGCGGCCATTCCAAATTCAGCAGTCTTGACAAGGTCTTTTTCTATCTCATAGTAATGATGAATCATCGCAGTGACGTAGGCATCGCCGGTTCCCATCAGATGTGATTCATCCAGTTCTTCATCCATTATGGTCAATAATCTGACACCGTCCCGGGTAAAGATGATATCACTCTTCATTTTATAAGAGATAACCACCAGTTCAGCGCCATAGCTGATAATTTCCTTTCCGGCTTCGATGTAATCGTTGAGTGTGTTAAGCTCCTTGCCCATGACTTTGTTAGTGCTCCTCATGTCTGGTCTTACAACATCCGGGCAGTTCTTCTTAACAACGTTGGTCAGCAACTGACCTCTTGCCTCCACAAAGACTTTGTTATTGTTGTTTTGGGCGATCTTAGTCAGGTCCGCATAGATATCCAGGGGTATGCCAAGCGGGACAGACCCGGAGATGACAGTGGTTTTTGTTCTTGATACGACGGTTTTAAAGAGGCGCATAAAATGCATGAGATCGGCCTCTTCAATTGCCGGTCCCGGCGCATTGATCTCGGTTATATAGTGATTGACTTCATCCAGTATCGACAGGTTCTCCCGGCTCTCGCTGGTGATATGGATGAAGTTCAGGGTTATATTCGGAAACCTTCTTCGCAGTTCTTCGGCAATGATACGACCGGTATAGCCGCCAAGGAAACCCATGGCGATACTTGAGGTATTGTTGAGTTTCGATAACATCGTTGAAACGTTGATTCCCTTACCACCGGGATCGTTGATCAACTTCTTCTTGTCAAAAACCCTGTGTAACTCGTTAACCGTGAAGTTTGGGATGATCACTTCTCTGTCAAGTGCCGGGTTAAGTGTTACGGTTAGGATACCCATCCGATTCCCTCCTTATGGACTAAAGGCTCTTTTCCTTTTCCAGTTCTATTTCGACATTATCCCCTTCGGTCAACAGATCCATAAATGCCGCTTTTTCACCGTTGACTTTAATATTGAAACTCTTCAGACTGCTTGGATCGATGTCCATTGTGCCAAGCAGATCAATTACCTTTGGAGGTGTTTTGGTTATTTCAAGATCAACAACGGCACCATCGTAAAGGGCGGTTTCCAAGTCGGCGTTTGTGCCGTCCACCGATATGTTATAGGTTGTTGAAGGAATCTCCATCTCCCGTGAATTCACGATGACCTTGCAGTATTGAACGTCTGTCTCATCGATCAAATCCCTGACCTTCGGTTTGTATTCCTTTTCCTGCAGTTGGATGACATCACCGGAATACAATTGATCTTTTAATTCGAGCCTTTTATTGTCACGATAGGCCAGGATTTCCTGAATAAGAATCGATTTAGGCTTATCGTTCAGATAGATTCTGATAAATTCTTTTGGTTCGATGGCCATCTTTTCAAATAAAAACTCCAATGAACAGCCGCGTGACGTGACAATGCTGTCGTTATCTTTTATTTGAACATCCGATGTGACTAATTCATCGTTTATCTTTGCCGGGGGAAGGATGTCGATGTTTTGCCCTTTCGGGTTTTTATCATTGATGACGACCAGAGAAACCGGATCAACAATATTTGAAACATACAGATCAGCGGGTTCCCCCTCTTTTCCGGATTCGAAATTAACAACATCCCCGTGCTGGAGTCTTGTGTGAATACCCGCCTTTTTACCGTTGATCGTGATTTTGGCCTCTTTCCCCGGCTTTCCCTTAACGATCTTCATATCTCCGTTATGATCATATGCTATCGCCGGACCGGGTTTGCCGATAATCTCTTCGACCCTGTATCCCATCTGCAGGAGAGCCTGCATGATGGTGTTTTTGTTGTCCATTCCCATCAGGTCAACGGCCTTTTCGTTCACAACAACGCGGACAAAGACACTGCCGGTGTTGGTATCAACACTGTTGGCAATACTGATTGGTGTGATGTACTCACTACCCTTAATGCCGTCTGTCTTGTCTTCAATCATCTCGATATTCTCGACCGTTTTCAATGCGACTCTGTTTTCAGGAAGGTCAAGCCTCTTAGCAAGGTTCTGGGGGAATCCGGGAACTCTTGCACCGCCACCGACTATCATGACGGCAACGGGCGGTTTTCCGTTCAGATTTAAGACTTCATCCGATATGCTGGACGTGATCTCCTCGATCACAGGCCTGATAACTTCGAGAAACTCCTCTTTTGTAACCTTCACCGGACTGTCCAATATATCCTTGACCTCTATCTCTTCCTCTTCAGTTGTACTGAGTGTTCTTTTTATCCTCTCAGCGGTTTTGAAATCTATCAGATACTGTTCACTGAGTTTTTCGGTTATTTCGTCCCCTGCCATGGGGACCATTCCGTAGGCAATGACTGTCCCGTCACGGGAAACGGCTATATCACTCGTTCCGGCTCCCACGTCAACCAGTACGATGTTCAGCTTCCGCAGATCCGGAGGAACAACGAGGTTGATGGCCGCGATTGGTTCGAGTGTAATGTGCCGGGGTGTCAGGTCTGTCTTTTCAAGGACATTCATCATGGCATTCACAACATAAGCCGGCAGAAAGGCTGCAATAACCTTTACAGTGGCTTTGCGTCCCCGCTGCCCTTCAAGGTTCTTGATCCATTCATCATCCAGGGTATAGTAGAGCACGGAATAACCGACGCAGTACATCTCTCTGCCGTCAGTCTCAAGCGAACTGATGGATTCGTTGATGGCCTCCATCTCGAGCATACGAACCGTATCCCGGTTGATGGAATGCTCGTTTGAAACATCGAGTTCCGATTCTCCGAGTGATGTCTTGAGAAAGCGTCCGGCCAGGGCCACAGATACTTTTGATAATGACACATCGTTTTTTTCTGCCAATTCCCGTGTAATACCCTCGACAACCTTTGCGACTTTATTGACATCATGAATAGCACCGTCAAGCATGGCTCTTTCTTCATGTTCTTTCATGACTTTATCGTAAACGGTTATTGAATTATCGAATTTTTCAGCCAATACTCCCACGACAGTCCTTGTTCCGATATCAAGCGCGTAAATCAAAATAACACCCCTTGCTTCCTTCAACAGGTTATTTTCGTCCTGATTATACCATAACCTAATCAAACATTTCTCTGATATCATCGGGGGTTATATCCTTGCTGATATCGTTCCTGGTATCCACAACATTCTCCACTATCTCGAGTTTCCGGCTCTGTAATTCTAAGACTTTCTCCTCTATGCTCCCGTTCGATATCATCCGGTAGACCATGACGGGATTCTTCTGTCCGATCCGGTGAGTCCGGTCGATGGCCTGCATCTCAGCAGCGGGATTCCACCAGGGATCAACGATGATCACGTAATCAGCTTCCGTCAGGTTCAAACCGAGTCCGCCCACCTTCAACGTCATCATGAGTATCTTTTCATCTGCGTTTTTTTTGAAGTTCTCGATGATCGTGTCCCGTTTTCTGGTTGCGCCGTCGATTTTCAGACTCTTCAAACCATAATTGTAGAGATTCTTCTCAATTAGCGCAAGCATTGTTGAGAATTGTGAAAAGACGATAACCTTGTGATCCTCTGAAGTTATCTCATCGAGTAGTTCCATCAATGACTCGAGTTTTCCCGAAACGTTTTTGTGATCGGCGTAATCATCAATGAACATCCCCGGATGGGTGGCGATCTGCCTTAATCGGAGGATGTGTTTTAAGACGGTCAGCCGGTTCTGCCGCCAACCTTTTTCATCACTTGTGATGTCGTCTATCTCATTTTTTGCGTGACGGTAATAGGTATGATAAAGCTCTTCCTGTTTTTCTGTCATGCCCACATAGAAATTTTTAATGGTCTTCGGCGGCAGCTCCTTCAACACCTGTTCTTTCTTTCGCCTCAGAATCAGGGGGTTGATCTTCTGTCTCAGCAGACCGGGGGATTTCCAGTAGTGTTTCTTGAATTCGCGCTTAGAGCCGAAAAAACCCGGTATCAGAAAATCGAAAAGACTCTTCAGATCATTCAACGAGTTTTCCACAGGCGTTCCGGTTAATGCGATTTTGTGCTTTGATATCAGTTTTTTCATCTGACGAAACGTCTTCGTCTGATTGTTTTTCAGATGCTGGGCTTCATCTACAATACAATAGTCGAATTCATTTTCAGTGAAGAAGTCCACGTCGTTCCGGTAGGTGCCGTAGGTGGTGATCCATATGTCCGGTTTCTCTTCTCTGAGCTCTCTGCGTTCTGTCTTTGTGCCGTGATAGATAGAACTCTTTAAGACAGGGGCAAACTTTTTAAGCTCCCTATGCCAGTTATTCAGGAGTGATTTTGGTGCGATGATAATCGCTTTGAGGCCAAGGTTTCTCTCATAATAGGAAAGGAGCAAGACAATCGTCTGAACAGTTTTTCCCAGGCCCATGTCATCGGCCAGGATACCGTTCAGCTTAAATTCTTCTAAAAATCTGAGCCAGTTGTAGCCATTTTTCTGATAGTTTCGGAGCTCCCCGTTGAATCCTTTCGGCAGCATGTACTCTTTGATGCCTTCAAAATCTTCGGTCATCTTGATAATCTCGCCAACCCGTTCATCGTACTGAACGTTCTCGATCTGATTTAATTCGTTGAGGATATCGACTCTGTGCCAGGATTCTTTCGTCTTTTTGGAGAATGATTTTAGCTTCCGGGAGATCCTGTGAAGCTTTCCGATCTCTTTCTTGTTCACCTTATAGTATTCCCCGTTGATTTCAATATATTTCTTTTCGGTTTTAAGTAATTCTTTTAATTCTTTTTCCGGTATTTCCTTATCTCCAATTTTTGCATCTATGCCCATTTCAAACCAGTTAATACCCGATTTAACCTCAACCTGCACGCTGGTCTCGGGATGAGCAATTCTGGTTAATTTCGGATCACAGTCAAGGATTATCTCATCTGAATACAGGGGAAAAAGATCATCGATAATGGTAAGTATATCTTCCAGCTGGACTTCCCAGAACCATCCTGAGGATTCGCTGCTCAGATTGGGAAGATTCTCCGACAGGATCTTCTTGTGTCGTTGCTCAAATTCGTCATCCCGCTTGTATACCTCGTCTTTTTCGACGTTGACCATTTCTCTGTCGCCGTTCTCAGGCGATATCTTGATGCCCGAATAGGAAAACTTTAATTGAAGCGTAAAGGTTTTTCCGGATCTTTCAACAATCCAGACCGCTTTTCTTTCCGGGGTTGCTTCTTTGAGGTTGATTGTCGGGGTCACTTTCTCACTGATATTCACACCGAACGACATTAGCGGACCAATGACTTCTTTCTTGATAAAATCTTCAGTCACGGCTTGTTCCGATGATGCATTCGCCTTGGGATAGGATTGTCCAAGAACTCTGTTCCATATTTCGCGATGTCTGATGAGCGATTCAAGCTGTCGTCCGTTTAAATGGCTGTCCACGGGATGAATCCTGTTTTTATAAACCAGCCCCGCTTTACCTGAACGGCCGTATATGGGATAATAATGATCCCCGAGATATTTCGTCGTTTTGATCAACTCATCGGGGTTTATTCTAATATCCTCTTCCTCATTAACCAGAATCAGGTCAATTGCATCGGTTCCTTTTTCCATCTTTACTTGAAGCGGGGCGGCAAAAACCACCTTCTCTTTTCTGCCCTCCCAGTTAATGTAGGGGAAGCCTTTGAAGACCTCTACAAATGAATGAATATCCTCAATATACATCTGATCCATGCTGAAATTGATCATCATCAGCAGCTTTGAGAAACGGTCGTCCGGATATTTCGTCAAATCCTTTATACCGAGCTCTCTTCTACCGGTCTTGATAGGGTATCCCTTTACCCCGAACTTTTGATCATAGGGAATGATCTTCAACCCGGAACTCTGCTGGTTGAGCTCGATCACGATCGTTCTTTCATCCGGCTCAATAAGCGACTGAGTCAGACTTCTTGTCTTCTGATTCTTAATCTCCCTGATAATACTCTTTATCTCGTTCTTCTTTTGAAATTCCTTATGTCTCATCTTGATGAGATCCAGTCTGTTTTTTCCTGACATATCCTCTTTGATTTTGTCCCCCTTCTCAAGAAACTTTAAACTTAACGCGCCGATGTGTTTGCAGAAATGACCTGAAGCAAAATGGGGGCATGTGCAAAAGAAATTGATGCCTTTTGGATCAATCTCCATACTGGTATAATACTTGGCCGTTCCCAGTACAACCCCTTTGATATTGAGTTTAGTGCCGGCGATATCTGCTGTAAAATTCGTCACTTTCCCGTGGGAATAGTAAAAATTAGCCCTCTCATAAATAACCGGTGGTAAATCTGACAAAAAAGAAGTAACCGTTTCGATATAGCTGTCAAACAAGTCCCGATTTAATTCTTGTTTTTCCATATAATGTAACTGTCCTTTCAAATTGAAAATGAATAACTCTTTATTTTAACATTTTTTCGATGGATTTGAAAACCCCCTATGGTTCTGTTATAATAGCTATATAATATAATCATATAATCTGGAGGTTGTTTCAATGAAAATCTGTGTACCCGTTTTAGATGACAACGGAAACGAATCAAAGATCAGCGAGCATTTTGGCCATGCCCCGTATTTTGCCTTTGTGGATATTAAAGAGGGGAAGAAGGAAAACCTGGAAATAAAGCAAAATCCGTTTATGCAACATGGTCCCGGGGAGATACCGAAGTGGGTTAATGATAACGGTGTGGATCTGATGATCATGAGAGGAGTGGGAACCCGGGCGATCAGTTTTTTCAACTCTTTTGGAATCGATGTTATCAAAGGGGCAGAAGGTACAGTGGGCTCGTTAATTGATGAGTACTTGCAGGAAAAGCTCAAAGATACCGATTACGGATGTGGAAAAGACGGTAATGGTGGTCATCATAACCACCATGAAGAAGGTAATTGCCGGAAAGACTTTGGCAAAGTGGTCGTTCCGCTGGAAGAGAATTCACTGGAATCAGAGGTCAACAATCGATTTGCCCGCGCCAAATATTTTGGACTTGTCAATTCGGAAACCGGCGATACTGAGATCATTGAAAACGATATTTCCGGCGAACACGGCGTAGGCCCCATGGTGATCAGTAGGCTGGCAGAGAAAGGTGTTAACACGCTGATAGCCTTCAATCTCGGACAGAATGCCACGCAGGCTGCACAATCTGCCAAGATGGCAGTTTATAATGCCGTTAAGGGCAAGGGGATTGACAATGTCAACAGACTCTGGGATTCAAAACTTGATAAGGCGCTTTGATAGCATCGTTTAATCTTTTTCCGACATCTGTGAGGTTTTGTTTTTTTAACACTTCGTGTTATACTGTTTTAGTTGAAAAATAAATATTTTGAGTCGAAGGCGTGATGGCGATGAGTAGATTCCCCGGTATAAAGGAGAGAGCGAGAGGGGGTTGAAAGGCAAGATCACCGAAGGTATCACGATCCGCTCTCCGGGTCTTGATGTCTGGGAGTTCGGGAAAAACCCGGGCTACTGTCACGGACTGGATCCGTGGGGCGTCGATTCACAGATGATGAACCATATACATTTGAAAAGACGCTCGTTTGATAGCGTCTTTTTTTTATTATTTCTATTTTTTGGAGGTGTGTTTTTTGAAGATTGGGATAGCCGGGGCAACCGGAGAGGTTGGTATGACAATGATACGGTTGATAGAGGAATACGAAATCGATCCGGATGAATTAATCCTCTTTGCCTCGAAAAGATCTGCCGGAAAGCGTTTGCAATACAAAGGGAAACTGATAATGGTTAAAGAACTGACAGAGGATGAGATGAAAAAAGAGTATGATTATCTGCTTTTCTCAGCCGGAGCCGGGGTGTCAAAGCGTTTTGCTACGGTAGCCGCTGAATATGGCAATACGGTCATCGACAATTCCTCTGCATTTAGAAGAGATGAGGCAGTCCCGCTTGTCGTGCCGGAGATAAACGGTGAAAAACTGAGGAAATATAAGGGGATTGTTGCCAACCCGAACTGTTCGACCATCCAGATGGTTCTGGCACTGAACGGTATTAAACAATATGGCATCAATGAGATTATTGTGTCGACTTATCAGTCCGTTTCCGGGGCGGGGCATTCTGCTCTCGAGGAGTACAGGGCCGAAGTGACGGGCAAAGATCACAGT
>Ga0209948_1000380_pt1 | contig 13207 bp, 11 predicted proteins | sample SalPonR2_C_D2_MG_FD_185709 | JGI IMG/M metagenome (GOLD analysis project Ga0209948, IMG submission 185709) | Salt pond soil microbial communities from South San Francisco under conditions of wetland restoration - Salt Pond MetaG R2_C_D2_MG... ... | reverse complement strand
CTCGTTGAAAGAGCCGATCTGGTGACCGAGATGAAAGAAATCAAGCATTATTACCAGCAGGGTGTTCAGGCCAGAGTGGGGATTGAAAAATAGGAATATGCTATAATTTCAACCGGGAGGATTTCCAGAAATGGAAAGCATCCCGAACTTGCTATAGGGGGTTTTTAAATGAAGGTAAACAGAGTGGACCACATTGGCATTGCCGTCAAATCCATTCAGGACTCGTTAAAACTGTATCGTGATACGCTTGGACTCGACTTGAAAGGGATCGAAAACATCGAGGAGAGAAAGCTGAGAACGGCTTTTCTTGAGGTGGGCGAATCGAAATTTGAACTGCTTGAACCGACAGATGATTCCAGCACCATTCAAAAACACATTGAGAAAAGAGGAGAAGGCATCCAGCATATAGCTGTCAATGTTGACAACATTGAAGAGGCGATGGATGAACTCAGAGAAAACGGGTACAGACTGCTCTCAGATAAACCTCAGCCGGGAGCGGGAGGCACAAGGGTAGCATTTCTTCATCCGAAGAGTTCCAAAGGTGTTTTACTTGAATTAGTTGAAGGCTCGCATTAACAGGAGGGTATAAATGTCAAACAAAATGAATCAACTGATAGAGGAATTTAAGAAAAAAGAGAAAGAGATCGAAGCAGGCGGTGGCGAGAAGAGGATCGAAAAACAGCATTCAAGAGGTAAACTGACCGCAAGAGAAAGAATCGATCTGCTCCTGGACAAGGGAACCTTTTTTGAAATGGACAAGTTTGTCAAGCATCGATGTGACAATTTCGGCATGGAAAAGAAGACTATACCGGCTGACGCCGTTATCACAGGAACGGGAAAGATCAACGGGCAGACAGTGGCCGTCTTCTCACAGGACTTTACCGTCATGGGGGGGTCGCTCGGCGAAATGCACGCCAAAAAGATCATGAAGATACAGGATCTCGCCATGAAGACAGGCATTCCGATCATTGGCATCAACGATTCCGGCGGAGCCAGGATTCAGGAGGCAGTGGATGCCCTTTTCGGATATGGCGGCATCTTTTTCAGAAACACAAGAGCCTCCGGGGTTGTTCCGCAGATATCCATTATCATGGGACCCTGCGCCGGAGGAGCAGTTTACTCCCCCGCTATAACGGACTTTGTCATCATGGTGGACAAGAACGCCAAGATGTTCATCACCGGCCCGCAGGTTATAAAGGCCGTAACCGGAGAAGATGTCTCTCAGGAGGATCTCGGGGGTGCCCTTGTTCATAACACAAAGAGCGGGAATGCCCATTTCCTGGCAGAAAGTGATGAAGACGCACTCGAGCAATGTCGACAGTTGATCGACTATATACCGCCTAATAACATGGAAATGCCCTATGGTTCAAAAGACAGTCGAGGCTTTTCCCTGGAGAATAACAAAGACCTCTCGGCAATCGTTCCCGCTAATATGAAGAAAAGCTATGACGTGAGGGAAGTCATCGATACCGTTTGCGATAAAGACAGCTTTTTCGAGGTTCAAAAGTTCTACGCTGAAAATATGGTCATCGGGTTTGCAACCGTAGCTGGCTCCACCGTTGGCATCGTAGCCAACCAGCCGAAGATATGGGCCGGAAGTCTGGACATCAACGCCTCTGACAAAGGGGCGAGATTCATCCGGTTTCTCGACGCCTTTAACATCCCGGTATTGACCTTTGTCGATACACCGGGCTTTCTACCGGGGACCAATCAGGAGCTTAACGGCATTATAAGACATGGGGCCAAACTCCTTTATGCCTACAGCGAGGCCACTGTCCCAAAGATAACTCTCATCCTGAGAAAGGCCTATGGCGGGGCCTATATCGCCATGGGCAGTCAGCATCTCGGAGCAGACTTTGTCTTTGCCCTGCCATCAGCAGAAATCGCTGTCATGGGACCTGAAGGTGCAGCAAACGTTATTTTCAGGAGAGATATAAACGATTCCGACAACCCTGAGAAGACACGTAAAGAAAAGATCGATGATTACAAAGACAGATTTGCCAATCCCTATGTCGCAGCCTCCAGGGGATATATTGACAAAGTAACGCCACCGGAGAAAGCGAGAAAAGATATCTACAGGGCTATCGAAACGACTAAGACAAAAGCTGAAGGGGTTCCCGAGAAGAAGCATGGCAATATCCCTTTATGATAACATGTTGAACTTTAAAAAGGAGCATTAAAAATGTTTAATGTAGGCAATATTGCCCTTGTTGGAATCACCATCGTGTTTTTATGCTTTGCAGTCCTTTTTTTCCTTTTTAAATTTCTGGGCTTTGTTTTCGGGGATAAGACAAAAAAAAGGGCTTCCAATCAAGAGCACAAAGAGAATAAGCCAAAGTTTGGCCATAAGGAAACCAGCGGCAGCAAAAAAGAAGAAAAGAATGATTTAGAACTCGTCGCAGTCATTACTGCGTCCATAGAGAGTTTTACACATAAGAAAGTCAAACTATTGAATATGAAGGAAATTCCAAAGAGAGAAGCGCTCCCATTCAGAAGACACAGGGAAGTCATATGGAGACCTCGGAGAAAGGGTGAAAAGAAGACATGGTAAAAAAATACCGGGTAAGTGTAAACGGAAAGTCCTATGAGGTGGAAGTGGAAGAAATGGGTCAGAGTCAATCCAATGAAGTTGACTATCCCGAAAGAACTCCTCAACCGCCTGCGGAAAAAGTAAACACACAGAAATCGATACCGGAGAAACCCAAAAAGAAAGAGGAAGTCGAAGAACCGGAAGAACCATCACAGAGTCTGGAAGAGCATACAGAAGTCGTTGCCCCGATGGCCGGTCTTGTCATTGAGGTTCAAGCCAAACCGGGGAAAAAAGTCGAGCCGGGCGATAAACTCCTTGTTCTCGAGGCGATGAAAATGGAAAATGATATCATAAGCGATACCAGCGGTGTCATTAAAGATGTCAACTGTAAAAAAGGAGACAACGTTGAAACAGGTCAGGTACTGATCACCGTATCCTAAAAGGAATTGAAGGGGGCTGGTTTGAAATGTGGGAACAATTGAAAAAAGAAGATCAGGAAATCTATCAAATATTTGAAAGAGAACTTGAAAGACAGGAAATGGGGCTTGAACTGATCGCCTCTGAGAATTTCGCCTCACGGGCGGTCATGGAAGCCATGGGAAGTGTATTGACAAACAAATATGCGGAAGGGTATCCGAAGCGGCGATACTACGGCGGATGTAAATACGTCGATCAGGCTGAACAGCTTGCGCGAAACAGGGCAAAGGAACTCTTCAATGTCAGATACGCCAACGTTCAACCGCATTCCGGCTCGCAGGCCAACATGGCCGTTTATTTCGCGCTTGCAGAACCGGGGGAAACAATCATGGGCATGTCACTCAGCCACGGGGGCCATCTGACACATGGCGCAACGGTCAACTTCTCCGGTAAGATATACAACGCCGTTCAATACGGTGTCGATCTCAAAACCGAGACCATCGACTATGAAGAAGTTCAAAGACTTGCCAAAGAACACAACCCCAAGATCATCGTTGCCGGCGGGAGTGCCTATTCGCGAATCATTGACTTCAAACGGTTCCGTGAAATCGCGGATTCTGTTGGCGCATACCTCGTGGTCGATATGGCTCATTTCGCCGGACTCGTTGCTGCAGGCCTGTATCCAAATCCCTGCGATCATGCCCATGTGGTGACAACTACCACCCACAAGACTTTAAGAGGGCCCCGGGGCGGTATGATCCTGACACATGACAAGAAACTGTACAAGGCCATCAACAAGAACATCTTCCCGGGCATCCAGGGCGGACCGCTTATGCATGTCATCGCATCAAAGGCGGTCAGTTTTAAAGAAGCGCTGAAACCGGAATTCAAAGAATACCAGAAGAACGTTAAAGAAAACGCCGCCTTCCTTGCCGAAGAGATTGAAAGACTCGGCTTGAGAATCGTCTCAGGCGGAACAGATAGTCATGTCTTCCTCGTCGATCTGACCCCGAAAGATGTCACCGGAAAGGCCGTGGAAAAAGCGCTGGAAGATGTCAACGTCACCGTGAACAAAAATACCATCCCGGATGAAAAATTATCACCCTTCGTCACAAGCGGTATCCGGATCGGAACACCCGCCGTGACAACCAGAGGTATGAAGAAAGCGGATATGACTACAATAGCAGAGATAATCGTAAACGCCATAGACAAGATGGATGATGAGGGACAGATTGCTGAGCAAGATGCAGAAGATATCAAAAAAAGGGTGGAAAAGCTTTGTACACAGTACCCGTTGTATAAAAACAAGCTCTAAAAAAGAATGAAAGGGGAAGAAAAACGTGATAGTCACAACAACGCCGTATATCGAGAACAAAAAAGTCGTTGCGTATAAGGGGATCGTTTGTGGAGAGGTCATAGCGGGGGTCAATTTTGTTAAAGACTTCATGGCCGGCCTCCGGGATTTTGTCGGAGGACGTTCGGGAAGCTATGAAAAAGAATTGATAGATGCCCGCGAGGGAGCGTTAGAAGAGCTAAAACACAGAGCCCTTGAACGCGGGGCAAATGCCGTCGTAAGTGTTGACATTGATTACGAGGTTCTCGGGCAGAACGGAAGCATGCTTATGGTCAGTGTTTCCGGCACAGCCGTTAAAGTAGAATAGGGAGAGATTGTTATGGACAGAAAAAAGACAACAAGCTCTTTAACCGGCGGACTGCTTCTGATCGGGATGGCGATCTTGTTCCTGGTCAAAGAGGTGGCATTCTTTCCCTGGATACTGGCGGTTATCGGGGTTGCCATTCTGCCTTCCACCATCCTGAAAAAAGGCTGGCAGCACTCTTTGACGGGATCAACCTGGCTGATCGGCCTGGCAATCTGTTTTTATTTCAACGTCATCTGGCCGGGAGTCCTCATCCTGGTGGGATTAACGCTGATATTCGAAGGGCTGTTTCCAAAGATACGAGGCAACAATGTCTTTGAAGATGAATAGTGCGGGGAGCGTTCACTCCCCCGCTTTTCTTATAAATCCCTGATTTTTGAGGTTTCGCCTTCAAACAACTCAATTTTCTTTTTGAGAGTCTCTTCGAAGTTGTTCGGGAGAACGATCTTTTTTTGAATATTTCGGCCCAAATACTGCAGATACCCTGATTGTGCTGCAGGTTTCAAGAGGTGTTTGAGGCCAAAGAGATAGAACTGAACCTGAAAAGCATAATCGGGATTCGTCTTCTGTGTGGTGTATTTAAAATCCACAATAACCCATTCGCCCTTGAACCGGAAGATCTTATCCACTGTTCCTGTCAGGATATAATCGCCAAATCTTCTCCTGAAAGGCACTTCACTGTATACCACCTCGGCATTTTCGATCCGCTTCAAAAGCATCGGTTTGTTTTCCCTCAACTGTTTCATGATAAACAAAACGGAATCAAGCGCCTTTTCGGAATACAACTCCCTTTTCAGTTTTTTCTCAACCCATTCATCCGTAAAGTCATCAAGTTTCATCCGGCCCAGGTCCTCGAGCACTTTGTGAACAAGGGTTCCGATCGTCTTCTTATCTTTGTTCTTGACTTCATCTTCCCTATCATTCTCAAACGAACGCAAAACAGAAAACGCCCGGTAGGTTATCTCATCTTTATTCATCCCCGTCTCGTTCAACAGAGATGGACTCAGATATTTCTTCCATGGATCCTCTTCCATCTCAAAGACCGTTCGGGGGATTTGGATGTCAAATGACGGTGCTCTTTCCTCTACTGCCAACGGTTCAATCCCGGAAAGTGTTTTTCTTTCAACGGATTCAATATACCGTGATAGCCTATCATCATGATCAACATTCCAGCTGTCACCGGCACTTTCCTCTTTCAAAAGTCCTCCGCGGATAAGGGCATTGCGGAAGCGGGCATTCTTCTTGCCCTTTTTTGGCTCGGAATAGCTTAAAACAACATTTCTCTCCGCCCTTGTCATAGCCACATAAAGGATACGTTTCTCCTCTTCCGCTTCTTTCCGGTTCTCACGATGCAACAATTTGTCGTATTCCGACCCCTGCTCTTTTGCGGCGGGATTTTTAAAGGCCATCGTATTCCGGTTAAAATCATTGATGATAAAGGGTTTGTCCGTTTGATTCCTGGAATAACCCAGCTCCGGAACAATCACAACCGGAAACTCGAGCCCCTTTGATTTATGAATAGTCATCACCCGGACAACATTGCTCTTCTCGGAATCCACAGAGGCCTCACTTTCATTGTCCATGAGCGATTCCTCAAGCTTTGTGACAAATCGCCTGACAGAACTGTCCCCCTCGAACGAGGCAGTGTATTCCTGGAATTTCTTAAGGTTGAGCAGCCTTTTTTCGGGATTATCCAGTCTCGAAAGCAGGATATCATAATCGAAGTTTTCGATGATTCTCCTGATCAAATCTTTCGGGGAGGTTACATTCATCAGGGATCTGAGTGCCAGAAACTGGTTATAAAAGTCAGCAGCCCGGGCATCTTTTTCGGTGTATTGTTCCCAGGCCGAAAAGAGAGAATGCTTGTCGTATCTCCTCAACTCAACCAGGTCATCATCCGAAAGGGGACTAATATAACTTCTTAGGAGATAGAGGAGATTCTGTTCATCTGCAGGATCGTAGAGAGCCCTTGCAAAGGCGGTTAATGTCGCCACTTCCGGACGTCTAAAGAAACTCTTGTTACCGATGATCAGATACGGAATATGATAGCGCTCGAATGCTTCGGAAAGGCTCTCCACCTTGCTCATCCTTCTGAGAAGAACGGCACAATCCCTGAAATCCAGGGGATCTTTGGCAGCCTTTGCCGGATCCACTCTGCTCAGGATATACCGTGCAATATTGTCGCATTCCTCATGAAAATCATCCGCCACCGGCAGGAGTTTGACAGGTGCTACGACTCCTTTCTCCGCCCCGGCCTCAAGCTTGTCATAGCTCACCATGAAATCCTCGCCGGAATCAGAACCGGCCTCCTCTTCGAAGACACGGGCGAAGAAGGAATTGAAAAAATCAATAAGAGAGGAAGCTGATCGATAATTCAAAAAAAGCTCGAAGGATTCATCGGCTTTAAAACGTTTGAAAGTTCTGTTGAAAACGCCAACATCAGCACCGTTAAAGAGATAGATGGATTGTTTGGCATCGCCTACGAAAACCGTTTTGGATTCTTTTGACGACAGGTGATCGATGATGCGCTTCTGTTCTTCGTTTGTATCCTGAAATTCATCCACAATCAGATATCGGAAACGCTCACAGAGTGTATCACGAATCACCGCGTGATGTTCCAGGAGGCCGTTAACATGATTGATCAGCTGGGAATAATCGAGTTTGTTCTCTTTCATATTCTCGTTGTGATAGATGGCCAGCATCTGATCAAAGGCGTTTTTAAACTGGGGTAGTGAACGCAGGAGCCGTTTACCGGATTCATCATCAGCCGTCTTGTATTGAACTGTATCAAAATCAAGATTTTTGATCTCAAAACGCTTCTTCATAAGCGCTTCATGAAACAACTTCACCATGCTGTCATATCGATAGATAACGGCAATATCCCTTAGACGATCAAATTGGCTCGATCCCCCCTCCTGGTTGAAGAATTTCCGGATGGAAAACGAGACCCTTGAACGCTGCTCCCCCGGACTGATAATCTCAAAAGAGGGATCAAGTCCGGATTCAAGCGGAAACTCTCTGAGGATTCTGGCACAGAAGCTGTGAATGGTGGAGATCCAGGCATAACTGATCCGATGTCTCAGGGACTTTAATCTTGCCGTTCGTTTAACGCCTGTTTCACTGAGCTGCTCGATCTTTTCCATGATCCGTTCTTTCATTTCACCGGCGGCCTTTTCCGTGAAGGTAATGGCCAGGATGTTCCGGACCTCCAGATTTCGTTCAAGGAGCAAATCGGCATACAACTCCACGATTGTCCTTGTCTTACCCGTTCCCGCCCCGGCTTTGACAAAACGGTTACTGCCCGCCCTCAGAATTTCCTCCTGTTGAGGATTCAGAGAAAAACCCATCAAACCCCTCCTTCATCATCGCAGAGTCCCATATCCTTATAACCACAGAAGTGACATTTGGGCTTCCCCGAGAAAGTAAAATCCCCGTCAAATACCTTGCCAAGCCGGAATTCGATATCTTGCTCAAGGTCATCAATGGTATGCTGTTTCTTCTTGTTACCGTTCAACAAAAACGCGTTCTCATCCGGGTCATAAAAGAAAGCGGCTCCGGTTATCTTCTTTTTGTTCTTGTTATCGATGGGTAAAAAGGCCATCCCGGCAACCTCAGAAGAAGACAGTTGATTTCTCGCGAGGGAATAGAGAAGCAGCTGATAGGCGTTATCTTTACTCGCACTGCTGTTAGAGCGCTTGTAATCTATGAGGAATTCTCTTCCATCAACCGAGCGGTCTATTCTGTCTATCTTGCCGGTGAGGAATATCTCAGGTTCGTTTAAGAGTTGAACTGTTCCCCGCTTGACGATCTTTTCGAATTCATGCGGTTTAAAGACAGTATCCTCCCCCAATAATTTTGGATTAAGATTTGATGCCGTTTTATCCGCATTCCGGTATTTTTTGAGGAAGGTCAATATCATCTTGTTGAAGTAAGACAACTCCGCTTCAAAGAGGATCTTTTCAGGATGGAACATCCTGGCCTGCACTTCCGTTTCAACATACGTTTTCAACTCTTTCTGCAATTGATGAAATGCCTTTTCATCAAGGTTTTCCAGCAGCAGATCATCTTCCGATAATCCTTTAAAAACCCGATACAAAACGGCGTGCAGGATACTGCCTTCATCCAGGAAGTCAAATCCGAGTGTCTCCTCTTTTTCATCATCAATCCTGAGGATGTATTTGAAGAAGAACTGCCTGGCACAGTTCTTGAGGACACCGTATTTGGACGGACTCAACGTGTTGCCAAAGAGAGCCTTTAACGCCTCCGTGTTCTCCTCCACAGTGAAAACCGTTGCCATATTCTCCTCAATCGCATTCAACGATTCTTTTATTCTGATCCAGTCATATCCGAGTCTCTCAATCTTCTGCTGTATCCTCTTATTCTCAAAGAGTTCATCGTTTGAGATCTCACTCCCCGATAGCAACTCAAGTAGAAAGGCTTTTTTTGAGTAATCCGAATAGTGTTTGAGTCCTTTTTCGGCTCCCTCATTCTTCAGATAGAGGTCCTCTTCTTTAAAATTCTTCAGAACCTTCAGAAATCTTGGGAGAAAAGAAGACGGAACGTAAGGTCGTCCGCTGATATCACCGCGCGGGCAGATAAACAAAACGCCTCTTTCGGTATTGCGGATGGAAAGGGTCAAATCCCTTTCCTCCCTTTGAAAGGACTTCTCCTGAACCGCCATCGAATCCGGTGATGCGAAAAAGTTGTTAAAGTCTTCCGTTATCTTGTTAATCCGGATCCTCGGGTAGTTTCGATCTGTAAACCCCAAATAGAGCTTAATCTTCTTTCGCCTGTATCTTGAGGCTTCGAGATCCATTATCATAATCCGGTTTTCGATAAAAGAGCTGTTGTGATACCGTCTGTTTTCCAGAATGATTGAGAGATATTTCCAATATGTTGCCGGATCGATCTTTAATTCCCATTGACCGTTTACCACATACATAAACCGCTTATACTCCGGCAGAATATCTTCAAAGAAGGATCTGAGAGCAATCTGTTCGAATTCATCCTCTGAGATCAGCCCTTTCCCGGAGAAGAAGTCAGCCTTTTTTCTGAAGTAATCGCTGTACTCCTCAATGAATCTCTTTCTTGTAGATCCAAACAATTTCTTCAACTCATTAAAGAGACTTCTGACGACCCCTTGGGTTTTATCAACCAGTTCAATCTCGGTAAGAAGTTCCTCTTTTTGCTTTTCATCGGGTTCAACACTCTTTTGCAATGACGCCAGCTTTAAAGTCAGAAAATCTCTGTAGTCGGAGAGTTTCGAATGCCATTCTTGCTGCCTTGCTTTTATCGTCCTGGGATATGCTGATCTGGTCGTCGGCATATTCCTGCAGTAGGAGAGTCTCGCGTTTTTGAAGACCTTTTCGAACCCGGCAAACGTGATATCCTCCATACTGGAAAAACCCGATTCAACCATGGCAAGGAGATATTCCGGGTCAAATCCGCTGTAAAACGTTTTAAACGGGAGGATCAGCCTGTTGATATTAATACTGCTGAGAAGCGTCTCATCCCCTTCAAATCGGTACTGAACGCCCATCTCCTCGAAGACATCGGTGAGCAGCGAAGAATTTCGCTTCAAATCTCTGACCACCACACCAATCTCATCATAATTATAATCCCCCTTTAAGACCAGGTCCTTAATGGTGGCCCCGCATAACTGCGCCTCTTCATGTGGATTCATGACCCGGGCTATTCTAACCGGAGAAGCCTCATCCGGTCCGGCTTCCATTACCCCGTCAAATTCGAAGGCATCGGCGAACCTTGCCACCGGTGACAAATCATTCACCGGATCAACCAGCTTATAATCTATCTTAAGATCCTCATCCCTTTCCCGACTGTTGTTGACTACACGATTGATAAACATAGCGAAAGTCTCATCGGTATAATGATGATCATAGTCTACGGGAAAATGTATTGTGATGTCTTCGAACAGATGAACAAATCGGGAGAGAAAATCAATGATCGGTCGAGACAAATCATTAAACCCATCGATGAAGAGATGCTTTGCAAAAGTGCCCTTTTTGTAAAAGCCGTTCGCGACTATTTCCGGAAGCATCAGATAGGCATCTGTCGTTGAAAAGAGATTGAGCGTTGCAAGATGATCGCAGAATTTCCGGTACAGACCTGCAAATTCTTTCAGCAGCAGATCATCCGAAGCGTCAATCTCAGCCAGGACATTTTCCGGCGAGGAATCCTTTGTAAAGGCATAAAACGTCATAAAAAGTTCAACGATTCCGTTACCACTGTTCAAAAGATGACCCAGGTTGGTATCCTCATCAATGACATCAAGAACAAGGGCGGATAGAACATCCCTGCCCACATGCATCATGTTACTGTTATTCCTCATCAATTCCTCAACAACAAACTGATCAATCACCTTGAACCTGTCATTGAATATTGCCTCTGTGTAATCCAGAAAACGTTCCCGGACATCTCTGAGAAAACCGCCTGAAGAGCCGAGAAAGAGATAGCTTTGCGGTCCATCAGTTTTATGAACATGATGCAGCCTCTTTAATAAGAAGTCAGTTCCGTTTGCCGATGGGGCCGATTGAACGATTAACATATTTTTCATCTTTATCACCTAAATGACTGATTCCATTCATTTATTAAGGATGAATAAGTCAAAGAATGAAACTGAATGGGTTACATAACGTATTATAACATGAAACAATAAATTTTCATTAACCATATAAAAAAAAGGGGATCTCATTTCCCTTTCACCCCCTTAATGATTTAAGTTTTGTTGATTATGATATAATTAATCAGGAAAATTCTTATAAGGAGGGAATATTTTTATGATGAAGAAGTTGTTTTTGTTTGCTTTAATCGTTTTGTTGAGTGTATCAATCTTTTCAGTTACCAACCATCTAACCATCCTGCATGTCAACGACACACACGGACATGCCTGGGAGTACAGTGTGTACGGTAACCCGGATATAGGCGGGTTTGCAGCCGTTTCAACTATTGTTGATCAGGTCAGGAACGAAGTTGAATCCTGCGGCGGAGAAGTACTTGTACTGCATGCCGGCGACTACAACACCGGTGTTCCCGAATCGGATCAGCTCGACGCGGCCCCGGATATTGTGGCCATGAACATGATCGGTTTCGACGCAGTTGTACTTGGGAATCACGAATTTGACAAATCTAGAGATGTATTGTTAAAACAGATGGATTTAATCGATTTTCCGGTTATCAGTGCCAACATCTTAAACGAAAAGGATGAACATGCCGTTGAACCTTATACCTTATTCGATTTCGAAGACTACACCGTAGCCGTATATGGTCTGACAACTGAGGAAACAAGAAAACTCGAACCCATTTACCTGGATAACTGGCATTTTGAAGATGCCATCGAGACCAGTGAAAAACTGCTTCCCGAACTCGAGGAAAAGGCTGATGTTATTGTCAGTTTAGCCCATCTCGGCTATAAATCCGAGAGCAACAACGTCAAAACTGATTCCGATGAACTTGCCGCGGCGTTTGACAACATCGATGTCATTGTTGACGGGCACACCCACAACTATTTTGAAGAGGCCCCTTATATCAACGACACTTTGATTGTACAGGCCGTTGACTGGAACAAGTACGTCGGCAGAATCGATCTGACAATTGTTGACGGTGAAGTGGTTGATTACGAATGGCAACTCATTCCCGTTAATCTCAAAGAATCCGGCGATGCAGAATCCTATGTTGGTGAACCCGTTGAACAGGATCCAAAGGTCCTTGCGGCAATGGACTATTTTGCAAAGCTCGGAGACGAGAAACTGAATGAAGTCCTCGGCAAGACCGAAATATACCTGAATGGCGAGAGAGCAGATGTCCGTTCAAAGGCCACTAATCTGGCCAACCTGATCACAGATGCCATGATCTGGAAAACAGATGCCGACTTAGCCCTTCAGAATGGCGGCGGCATCAGAGCCTCAATCGAAGCCGGCGATATTTCCTATAGAGATATCCTCACTGTTCTACCGTTTGGCAACACGGTTTATGTGTTGAACCTTAGCGGTGCTGAAATCATGAATCTGCTGGAATACGCTGTTTCAGTCAGTCCCGGTGAAGGCGCTTATCCACAGTTCGCCGGCGTGAGATTCTTCTATGAGAACGGAGAAATCAAGGACGTGACAATAGACGGAGAACCCCTCGAATCAGACAAGACATACCGTCTGGTCACCAACAACTACCTTGCATCCGGTGGAGACGGATACGACATTCTCGCGGAAAAGGGCGATGCAGGCTACGATACCGGTTTTGTTCTTGCCGATGTGGTCAAAGACTATATCAAGGATCTTGGTGTCATCACTGAATATCCAGGCGAGCCAAGATACGTCAGGAAATAAATCAACTTTAAGAGAAATTAATCATTTTAAAAACCCGGGATCTTCCCGGGTTTTTTTATGTCGTCTCCAACTTTTTCTCTCCGATCCTCTTTCCAATATAAATGAACGGCGTATCAAAAATCGCAACCAGCAGTTTAAAGAGATAGGTGGTTAAGAGGATCTCAAACCAGACGCCTGCCGGGTACAACCCGATAAAGGCAATCAGACAGAAGATGGACGAATCAATCGCCTGGCTCACCAACGTGGATAGATTGTTTCGAAGC
>Ga0209948_1000379_pt1 | contig 13220 bp, 13 predicted proteins | sample SalPonR2_C_D2_MG_FD_185709 | JGI IMG/M metagenome (GOLD analysis project Ga0209948, IMG submission 185709) | Salt pond soil microbial communities from South San Francisco under conditions of wetland restoration - Salt Pond MetaG R2_C_D2_MG... ... | reverse complement strand
TCAGGTGGTAAAATACTATTTACTGGAACACCTGAAGAAATGCTTGATTCAGAAGAATCAGTAACAAAACCTTATTTAAAAGCTTCACTACCTGATTAACAAATACTATCTGGATTATAAATAAACTTTGAATCTCTTTAAATTAAAAACAAATATAATAATTAACAGGAGTAAAAAATGTCAATAGGAATATTATACGAATCCGTTGAATGGTCAAACGAAGAATTAGCTAGTTATTTAAATAAATCCGGAATAAAAACTGAACTAATCAATTTAGAGAAAGATGCTGTTGATTTGGATTCTATTTTAAAACATAATCTTATTGTTAATAGAATCTTTCCAAGTTCACCCTTTAGAGGATATAAAAAATCTTTTAAGTTAGCTCTGTCTATACTAAGAGTTATAGCTGATAGCAATATTCCTATGATTAATTCTTACAGATCTTATCAATATGATTGTAGTAAGGTATCAACTTCATTTGTTTTAAGCAAGAATAGTTTGTCAGTACCAAAAATATATTCATATTATCAAGGAGATATAAATATAAATAACTACGATATATCCTATCCTTGTGTATTAAAACCAGACTGCGGCGGAAGATCTAAATATACTTTCATTTTAAATAACCAAGAACAATTAGAGGCAGCTTTAAAAAAAGTCCCAGAGGTACCTTTTATAATTCAAGAATATATACATCCTGATAAAAACTATACTACCCGGGTAGAAATAGTAGGTGAAAATATTATGACTGTTTTAAAAAGATACATAGGTAAAGGAAACTTATCCGGCTACCATTCAGGCTCTATATATGAAGATTATCATGATTGTCCTCAAGCAATACTAAAAGCATCTAAAAAAGCATTGAAATATTTAAATATTGATATGGGAAGCCTAGACATTATAGAAACAAATAGTAAGAAATTTTATATAATTGATGTTAATGCAACATCAAATTTTTCAGAGGACAACATAGAAATGTTAGGCTTTGATCCAATTAAAGTAATGTCAAAGTATATAGAAAGAAAATACAAAAAACTTTTTTAGTATAAATCTATTTGGAGGAGGAAAATATTATGAATACCAATGTAAAAAATGATCCATCTTTTATAGTATCTCTACTGGTTTTTTTAAGCATTGTTGGAATATTAATATCAGGTATTTTTTTATTAAAAGTTGATATACATGTTTTATTAATATTAGGATTATGTATTACCTGTTTAATATCTTTAAAATATGGATATAGCTTTGATGAACTTGTTAAAGGTATGGAAAAGAGTATAAGCAGAGCAATGACTGCATTGTTGATTTTTATTTTAATAGGTACAATTATTGGTTCTTGGATATCAGCTGGTACTGTACCCGCTCTAATCTACTATGGTCTTAACATCCTTACTCCTAGATTATTTTTACCAATTGGTTTAATACTCTGCAGTTTAACTTCACTATCAACTGGTACTTCTTGGGGTACAGCAGGAACTATTGGAATTGCTCTTATGGGCATGGGCGTAGGTTTAGGTATACCTGCACCAATAATAGCTGGTATGGTAGTATCCGGTGCCTTCTTTGGAGATAAAATGTCACCTATATCAGATACAACTAACCTTGCAGCAGTATCTGCTGGAGCAAATTTATACAATCATATTAGAGCTATGACTTATACTACTATCCCTTCATATTTATTAGCACTCATTATTTACACATTTATAGGATTTAGATATGCAAACGGTACAGGTAATACAGCAGATATAGAACTCATACAAGGAACTCTTTCTGCTAATTTTAATCTGAATCCAATTGTAATACTACCAATGATTATACTCTTTACACTTAATATATTTAGATTTCCTGCAGTCCCTGCTATGATTATTGGAACTCTATCTGGAGTTATTATTGCTATCATATTCCAAGGAATAAGTATCGGTGAAGCTCTAACTGCTATAAATTACGGATATACTAATCAAACAGGTATATCTCTTGTTGATAATCTACTAGTTCGTGGCGGTATTCAAAATATGATGTGGACATTTTCTCTTTCTTTTATAGCCCTGTGTCTTGGTGGAATATTAGAACTTGTAGGCTATTTAAAGGTTCTGATAAAAGGGATACTTTCAAAAGTGAAAAATGTTGGGAGTTTAGTTACTTTAGTAATTGGAACTACACTATTAGGAAATGCCTCTATGGGTGAAATTTATCTTGGAATAATTCTAAATGGAACTCTATATAAAGAAGCATTTAGAGAAAGGAATCTGAAACCTGAAATGCTTAGCCGTCTTTTAGAAGAAGGTGGCACATTAACTGGAGCACTAATACCTTGGACAACAGCAGGTGCATTTATGGCCTCTACTTTAGGAGTTCCAGTTGTTGAATACGGTCGATATGCATTTTTAAATATAATTAATCCATTATTGTCAATTATACTATCTTTTATGGGAATTTTTATTCTTAAAACTAAAAAAACAAAGCAAAAAATTTCTTGATATACTTTTTGATCTTTACTAAGATAGTAATATAAATAATTATACTTTTTAGGAGAAGATATGGGAATTAATACAACAATGTTTATTTTAGAAATATTAGGAACTATTGCCTTTGCTGTTTCTGGTACCCTTGCAGGTGTAAAAAAAGAAATGGATATATTAGGTATTACTATAATAGCAATTGTAACTGCTACAGCTGGTGGAGCAATCAGAGATATTACTTTAGGTATAACTCCACCATCTGTATTTAGAGAACCTATTTATTTAATAGTGGTTTTAATTACAGTTACTTTTTTTCTATTTGGATTACGTTTAAGAAAAATTAATTCTCCTCTAGTTACTAAGCCTATAAGATTTTTAGAGATATTAATTAATTTATCCGACGCTATAGGATTAGGTGTATTTACAGTTAGTGGTGTATCTGTAGCTATAAGTAGCGGATACGGTAATAATATTTTCCTTGTATTATTTGTAGGTGCTATTACCGGTGTAGGTGGAGGAATTATGAGAGATGTATTTACCATGAGAATTCCATCGGTCTTTGTTAGAAATATATATGCCCTTGCATCTATGCTCGGTGCACTGGTCTTTTTTATTTTAAGAACCTATATACACAGAAGTTTAGCTATGATTATTACTGTAATTATTATTGTTATAATAAGGTTTTTCTCCAATATGTACAAATTAAGCTTACCAAAAATTAAATTCTAAACTAAATAATAAAAATATTTTCTATATAAAACTAATTAACCAAAATAGAACCATTCCTACCCCTATAGTTAACAAAAGCTTTTTAGTTTTCCAAGCTATTATTATAGCTACAATACCAGCAATTAAACGAGGGTTTTGTGGGGAAATCCATATAATTTCATCCTTTATTACTATCGCAGGAAAAATTAGTGCAGATAAAACCGCTGGCGGTACATATCGCATAGCTCTTCTAATCCAGTTAGGAAGTTCGAATCTTCCATATAAATATATAAAGGAAAATCTAAACAAAAATGTTCCTATACCAATAAATATTATAGTTAAAATAAGCTGAGTATTATTCATTTTCTGATACCTCTCTCTTCTTTGATAATATCCTCTCGCTTAATGATCCTGATATAATCCCTATAATTGCTGCCAAAACAAGTCCAATATTCATAGGAAATTGTGCAGCTAATACCGCTACTGTTCCACTCGTTATTATAGCTATAACTCCAGGCCAACCAGCAACACCTTTAAGAAGAATAGCAATAAAAGTAAGAGGTATACCAAAATCTAACCCTAATTCCGGAGGAATAATAGAACCCATCAAATATCCTACCAGAGTACTTATTTGCCAAATTAACCATATACTAATTGAAGCTCCAAAAAAGAAGCTCTTCTTATCTTCATCTGGATTATTCATAAAGTGTACCGAGGACATAGCATAACTTTGATCGGTCATACTATAGGCAAGTAATATTTTCCACTTGATATTTACCTTTTGGATATAAGGTGCAATGGATAAGCTGTAAAGCATCATTCTAAGATTAATAATCAAAGCAGTATAAATAATAACCAGCATATTAGCATTAATACTAATCAACTGAAGAGCTGCCAGTTGAGAAGCTCCAGCAAATATCCCTATACTCATCAACATAGTCATACCTAAAGATAGACCTGTATTAGCTGCTGAAATCCCACTTATTAATCCAAATGGTATAATTCCCAACATTAAAGGTGTTACTATTTTTATACCTCTTGATACACTTTTTTTATTTATCATAACAATTCTCCTTTCTTGTTAAAAAAATTCAAAATAATAAAAAACCTCGAATATGCACTCGAGGTTGCTAATTTTTTGCATATAACTCTTATTCGAATTATAATTTATTTCTAAAAATATTAGAATCCATTGCAGAATTTGTGTTTGTATGTAAGATTGTAATTATATTAATTTTTGCTTTCATTTTCTTACCTTTCATTCACCTTAAAGTCAAATATTTCCGGTCTATTGTAGTGCCCTGCTGGATCCCAGTCGTATTTAGATTGAACAATATCATTTAAATCTAAATCTACCGTTAGAATACCTGGTTCATCATATAGTGGTCCAGCTAAATATTCTCCATATGGATTTATTACACAGCTACCACCTCTACACATAACATCTGGTTGATCTTTTAAATCATCATAATATTTAAGATCAGTGGGATATTCTGATTTTTCAACATATTGATTACTCATTATTACAAAGCATCGACCTTCAAAAGCAATATGTCTAAGGGTTGATTGATAAATTTCCCTCTGATCAGCAGTTGGAACTATATACAAATTAACACCTTTCATGTACATAGCCATTCTCGCTAAAGGCATGTAGTTTTCCCAACATATTAAAGATCCCATTTTACCATAAGGAGTATCAACTACAGTAATAGTTGAGCCATCGTCTTCTCCCCATATTACTCTCTCAGCAGCAGTTGGCTTTAACTTCCTATGTTTTCCAAGGTATCCATCGGGACCAAAAAATAAATTAGAGCAGTACATTGTTCCATCCATACCATTTCCATTTTTTTCAGTAACCCCTATAGATAAATAAATTTCTAAGTCTTTAGTTAACTCCGATAGTTTGTCAACTTCGAGTCCTGGCACTGCAACTGAATTATCATAATATCTTTGATAATCCTCTCTTCCTTCTTTTGTTCTACTGCCTACAACCATACCAAAAGTAAGCCCTCTAGGATAGCATGGGATAAAACTCTCAGGAAAAACAATGAGCTTAGCTCCAGTCAATGCAGCTTCTTTTGTTAACTCTATAGTCTTCTCCATAGTTTTTTCTAAATTAAAAATGACCGGTGAATCTTGAATAATAGCAACCTTTAGTTTCTTTTCCAATAAACTCAACTCCTATAATAGAATTTAAAAATATTTTTTATTTATATAGTTAATTCATTCTATTTAAAAAAATAACTGATATACTCCTGAAATTTTAATCCCTTCACTTTGTGCAATTTGTTCAAGTTCTTTTCTGTCTTGTGGGAGAGCACACCAAGCCATACCACAACCAGAATCAATCTCTCTTGGCAAAGGAATTAACCTCCCTGGTAATTTATTAGCTAAGCATGCCTTTTCAAAAGCTATAGCTTGAGTAGTACTTGGAAATGTAATAATTAATTTTAAGCTTTTCTCCATCATAATGCTATTTCCCTTACTGCTTGTACTGCCCTATCCACATCTTCATATGTATTAAACCAAGAAAAACTAAACCTTACAGCACCACGGCTTTCAGTTCCTAATGCTTTATGCATTCTTGGTGCACAGTGGGCTCCAGGGCGAGTAGAAATATTATACTTTTGGGATAATATATCAGAAACAGCAGAAGAATCATAATCATTAATATTTAAAGCAACTATAGCTACTCTTTGGTCTAATGAAAAATCACCGTAAATTTTTACTCCTGTAATATCTTTTACCCCTTCATAAAAACTATTCATTAGCTTAGTTTCTCTTTCTGAAATAAAATTGATTCCTATTGATTGAATAAAATCTATAGCTGCAGAAAGGCCGGCTATACCGTGACTATTTAATGTACCAGCTTCTAAACGCGTTGGATAATCTTGAGGCTGCATAGAACTATAAGACTTAACTCCTGTTCCTCCAACTTTTAAAGGTTTAATATCTATTCCTTCTCTTATGCAAAGGCCTCCAGTACCTTGTGGCCCCATAAGACCTTTATGCCCAGTAAAACAAATTATATCCCCACCGATTTCCTTCATATTTAAAGGAATACATCCTGCTGTTTGTGATGCATCTACTATAAATATTAGTCCATGACGACGTGCAATTCTACTAATCTTAGATAAATTTACTATATTTCCTGTAAGATTCGAAGCATGATTACAAATGATAGCTTTCGTATTTGATTTTATTAATTTTTCAAAAGCTTCCAATGATAAATTCCCCTTTGAATCCGCAGATACAAAACTAAGTTCTACATTTTTTTCGGTCTCCAAACGGTAAAGTGGTCTTAGGACTGAGTTATGCTCTAAATCTGTAGATATCACATGGTCTCCTGATAAAATAGTTCCATTGATGGCAATATTCAAGGCTTCCGTTGAGTTTTGTGTAAAAATAACATGATCTGCTCTCAAACATCCAAATAAGTCTGCTATTTTAGCCCTTGCTTCATATAAGGTACGAGAAGCTTTTAGAGATCGACTATTCACACCTCTATCAGAATTACCCAATGTATTCATTGCTTCCACTACCGCATCAATCACTTGAGCTGGTTTATGCAATGTTGTTGCAGCATTATCTAAATATATCATGGTTTTATCACTTTAGCTGCACCATTAAGTTTTTCAACTATAGTGTACATATTAGATACTGAACCTACAGCTAATTCTTCTTTAACTTCAAAATAATCCAAACAAGTTCCACAAGTTATAACCTCAACACCTTGGGCTTCAAGATTTTTAATATCCTGCAAAGCAGCTGAGTCATTCAAGGTAAGTTTCGCTCCAGCATTATAGAAGATAATAGCTTTAGGCAGTTCTTCTAATTGAGTAAGGGTATATATAAAGCTCTTCATCAGCACTTCACCTAAGCTATTATCTCCATTACCCATAGTTTCGCTTTCAATAGCGACTACTGTATTTCCTAGTGCATCAGGTATGCATACCTGATCTTTTGCTTCTAATTCAACTTTTTCAGAATTTAATACTTCTCCACGAATAACAAATTCTTTTTCTTTTATCTTTTCACTTACAGGTTTTATATCTTTACTGGAAAGTGCCTTCATTACATTTTGCACAGCAGTTTCATTGTCCACATAAACTTCAATAACACTTCCCTTTTCAATATCTTTTAAAGCTTTAATCGTTTTCACTACAGGTACTGGACATTCATCCCCTCTAGCATTTATTACTACATTTGACATAATTTTTCCTCCTTATGTTTTTTAATTCTTTAATCCAACAAAACTTTATTTGTAATTTTAATTTTACCTATTTATTCTGCAGAACCATATCGATCAGATTTAAGTTTACCTTTTTTATAAGCTCCTGACTTATTATTATACCAATGCAGAAGTCCAAATTCAGTATTAAAATCTTCCTTAGGTAATCTCGATACAAAGTCTTCACAAAATTTATCTATATACTTTTCCGCATCATCTATAGACATAAATTGAAATAAAATTGCAAATGCTAAAAATTGGTCGGCTCTCTCTTTTTCGCCCCAGCTTATACTTAACTTGTTTTGATCGATTCCTACTGCATCAACTGCTTTTTCTATTTCAAGTGGTTTATCATTTATGAAAATCTCTTTAGATTTCCATATACCTCTGACTTTTATAACTCCATCATTTTTTAGAAGTACGTTCCATTTTAATGTAGGGTCTTTATCCATTGAGTCCAACATTTTGTCAAATAAATTTCCTAAAAATCCCATTAGTAACCTCCTCTAAGCTTTATTAATTAACAACATATAGATTATCCAAATAATCTTTTATCATTTTGAAATCTTTATTATCAAAGGGGTAATAACCTCCTTTTTTATGCAAAATTTCATCAAATTCTAACTCTATAAAAGCCATCGGTGCATCAAGTATATTTTTATTTGTTGATATGTCCTTAGGCATTTCCATAAATTCTGCTTCATTTATTATAAAGTTAATAAGTTCATAATAGTCATCTTCACTTAACTTCTCCTTAATATTATTATTAACTCTTTTATATATTTCTCCATCATTATCAATATCAAGATAGTATTCTGTATAAGTATAAAACTTGTTTTCATCAATTAATATCTCAATTAAATATTCATTATTTCCTTCACTGTAAATTAGATAAGTGAAATTATCGATTAGTTCTTCCTTTTCATTGTAGGTATTTTTATTTGCCTTAGGATCTAGATTTGTCAAACTAGTTACTAAAGGAATGACCAGAAGTATAATATATATTATTAATAATATATATTTTTTCTTAGATGTTTTTTTATTGTTATTCTCAGTTGATTTTTTCTTATTCTTAATAAAAATTATTACTTCCAAGATACTACCTACAATAAGCCCAAAGCCCATATATAATGCTAACGACATTACCCCAGAAAAATATTCCCATCCATTATAATCTTCAGTAATCAAAAGAGCACTTGTGAATGAACCTATCAATACCGACAAAGCTGATAGCAAAAATATGTATTTCCCGTTAAAAAAGCCAATCAAGCATATTATAAAATTAGCAATTGCAATGAAAAAAAATAGAATAAGCATATTATACTCAAAAACTTCTTTACCTATTAATATACCTGCTAAAGTAAGAGCTGATAGTACTATGATGCCTGATATAAACAAAGATACTACATATACTATAAACCATTTACCACTGTATTTCTCTGGAAATTTATTAATCATTACCCACACATCCATTCCATAGTTATTCTTCTATATCGTCAAGAGCATCTTGTTCCCAATCTTTTGTAAGTTCTACATAATATAAGTATATTTCATAAAACAATCCTTCTCCATTTGTTGCCATCCAAAACTCTTCATCCTTATCAAAATAGTAATCTTCTTTCCATATACCCGTATATTCTGAAGTATCTATGTACTTACTAGCTACCTGGTAAAGTTTATCATATAATTCTTGAAATTCAAGATATGCAGCTTCATTATCTTCTATTAACTGATAATAAAAATGAAAGCGAACATCATCCCAGGCATTAATAATTTCTAAAGCTTGTTCTTTTTCTGTAGCTGGTTTTAAAGTTTGATCATCAGTAGGGGTTGTCGTATTATCTCCTCCAGGTCCTTCTGAACCTTCTATATCATTATCTTGCTGATTATCTGCAATTCCTTGATCTTCTTCTATATACTCTTCCTCTGGAAGCATAGGTGCATCAAAAGCAATTTGAACAAAACCATCATTCGTATAATTGAAAGTTATTTGTTCAGTCTTAGAGATTTGACTACCATCAGGATTAATCATACTTATTCGAATATCAGCAGGTGTACCCGATGATATATAGTCAATAACCTTTAGTTCAAACTTCGCAACCGTATTACCTGTATATGGATTCTCCAGTGTATACATTTCTCCTATAGAAACTACATTACCGTCGTTTAATAATTCACTCTTTATAGTAGCTCCCTTAGTACCTCCAGTCATTTTAGCCCGAATTATCACATAGCTATCTAGATAATTTAAAGCTGTCTGTTCTGCCCAAACTTTATCTTTTATCACTCTCATCCTTAAATTCTTTTCTACAGTTCTAAATACTGGTTGAAGTTGATGAATAAGCTGCAATCTAAATTCATTTTCTAATTCTCTTTTCTGTTCTTCTTTGAATCCCGCCTCAAAAGTCCAACCATGACCTTGGATTTCTGCTTGAAGCTCAGCTACAGCTCCTTCGTCACGCCATATTAAAGTAATATATTCATTAATTTCCTTTTCTATTGAATTTTTTATATCATCTTGGGTTTGAGATGTAGTAGCAATTCTCCAAATAATATTATACCAATCTGTATATGATCTGCTTTGGCGTTGATAGTATTCATTATATATATCAGCTAACATTCCTTCTCTTAATGCTACCGCTTCTTCCCCTAGTCTGTTTAAAGAATAATCAATCATAAACATTCCTACACCAGCAACATTTAGAGCCTTACTACCCCATTGAGCTATAGCATAGCTCATAAATCCTTTGGTTGAAGACATTGTCGCACTCTCATAATCTCCTGCATTTAAATCAGCTGTAACTTGTACTAATGTTGTTATAACTCCTAAATTCTTCATAATATTATTGGTACCCTTAAGTTTTCTAAATTCTAGCACCTCTTCCATTATAGTTGTACCACTACCTGTAAAGCCATAGGCGTTTAAAGCCTGATTCCATCCGATAATTTCTAATTTTTCTGCAGCACTTTTTTCATTTAATTCAGGCAAGTTTCTAGCTTCATCTAAAATTTCTTGATTAGGATTTCCTAAAAGAACAGGCCTTGATTTTTTTCTACTACTCTCTACCACAGATATTTTTGTTAAATGATCCATGTATAGGCGCACATAGTTATCGAATACTTCCGTCATTATAGGTTCCCAAGTACTATTTTTCTCATCGTAATATAAAGCTTCTAAGGCTTCTTTTGGTTCTTTCGATAAAATATGGGATTTTTCGTAGGGAATATCTATTGTTAAATGACCATCAAAACTTTTTGTATCATCTAGAGTAATTTCATAAGAACTCAAAACATTATTAATGTCCTTTGAAATTTCAGGTGCAGAACTAGTTTGAGAAATTACCAATTCTTTTTCTTCATCTAAAGCCATACCCGGCAGGGTTATTACAATACCATCTTCTGTACTGAAACTCTTTTCCTCTATACTAGGTTGCACAAGTGCCTTAGCTATCGTATAATTCACCGGTGTTGAAGGTATACTTGTAGAAAATATTAAAAATATTATAAATACAGCAGATAATATCCCACGAATAAATAACCTTCCTCTTGTTCTTTTATCTTCAGGCAACCAGGGTAATGCTGCACGTGGATTTGCCATTCCGAATACCGTCCACATAGCTATTAATAAAAACAATCCCAAGTATATAGTATAAAATCTATCCCTAAATAAAAACATACAAATTAATAATATTAAGAAAATAAATCGTTTTTTATAACTTTTTTTACTTTTTTGATTGTTTTTTTCTTCGTTATGGTCATAATTCATAAAAATCCTCCTCTAAAATAAATACCCTTTCTCCCAAAAATATCATATATAGGCAACTAAAAAATTATCTTTAATCAAAATTTCTCCGTTAAAAAGTAACTTTATAATTTTCTTATTTGAAATTTTAATTCTTTGCTTTATATTTTATCATCTAAAGAGAACATTTTCCATAAATAATAATATCTATAGTTATTAAAAGTTTTTTTGTTATATGTTGAAATAATTGATAGCAAAATATTTTCACTAGCTTTTAATAGTAAAAAAAGGCTCCAGCAAAAGTATTTTAAGCTGCAACCTTATTAAAAATATTTTTATTAATTTATACTATCTTTTACCATGAGTAGTTCATCTACGAATTTATCACTCTCATTTATCCAAGGATTATGTCCAGAATGCTCAAACCATACAATTTCTTTGTCCGGTGCATCTACAATATCATAATATTCTTCAACCAAAGAAGTTGGTGCATTGATGTCATGTCTTCCAAGAAAAAAGTAAACTGGTACCTCAAGCTTCTTGTAATCTTCTCTTAAATCAATATCATAAAGCTGTGGATATACATGATTAAAAGTGGAAATAATACCTCTAAAAAAATTGATTTTGTCAATAATTCCATATTCAGGTGAAAAAATATCACGAAATGTATTATAGCCATTATTTTGAATCTTTGGATTATTACTCATATGATTAGAAAGATAGTTTATGTATTCAGCACTGTTCCAAGTAACATCATCACCAAAATATGGAGGTCTACCATTAGCTTTTAGCTTTTTGATTTTATCATGATCACGCTTTTTTTCGGCAATCTCTAATGCCTTGTCGTAATCCATCAACTCTGTTTCTAGAAAATCTACCATTTGTCCAGTTCCTATCACTGCATGATACCTATCTGGCCTCTCTGATGCTAAAAATATGCCAAATGCACTTCCCCAAGATTCTCCAACTACATATATTTTATCTTTTCCGAATCTATTACATAAATATTCTGTAAGTCCTAGTCCATCTTCTATGTAATCATCAACAACTAAAGTGTTTTTATCAGCTGCATAGTAAGATTTTCCAGAACCTGGTTGATCCCAATTCACTACCACAAATTGTTTTTCCAACTCTGCTAGGTCATGTCTCACTGCTGCCATCTGCGAACCACCTGGTCCTCCAGCTAAAAACAAGAGTACTGGATTTTCTTTGTTCTGGCCCCGGATGCTAATCCATTCTTTTCTTCCATTTAACTCGATTTTTGTTATTTCTGAAATACTACCTTCCATAACTTCACCTTGCTCATCTAAAATAGGCGGTGTTTTTGTTGTGATTTGACTAAATATTGAAAATATTAACATAAAAACCATTAAGCAGCATAAAACAAGACCAGTTCTTTTTAAAGGTTTTATTGTTTTACTGAGTGCTTTTTCCTTTCTTTTTTCAATCAAAATTGAAATACCTAGAATAATACCAGTCATTAATACAGCTGCAAGAGCAAGTATTAAAATTATAAATATAATAAATTGATTCATTTTGTATCCTCCCTTTTTATATGTTTTTCTTTATCTATTTAATACTATAAAGACTTACTCTAACATTAAGCTTAACTGAACCTTACAATAACCTTAAATGTAAAAAAGTGCACTTACATTTTGGAAGTGCACTTTTAGGATTAATCTATATATTTTTTTTCAACCTTATAATAAAGCTTGAGCCTTTGCCTTGTTCAGTTTCAAGTTCTATACTACCATTATGTGCTTTAATAATCTTTGAAGTAATTGCAAGTCCAAGTCCACTGCCACCTGTCTTTGAATTTCTGGATTTATCAGAACGAACAAATGGCTCGAATATAGTTTTAGCTATTGATTTCTCTATACCACTACCATTATCCGCTAGTACAATTTTTACTATATCTTTTTCCTCAGTAAGACTAAGTTTGAATTTAGTTCCTTCCTTATTGTGCTGTATACAATTTGTAAACAAATTGGCAAAAGCTCTATGCATGAGTTTTTCATCTAATAATATAATTATTCCTGATTCTACAATATCAAAATCTGTATGTATTCCTGCCATCTCG
>Ga0209948_1000372_pt1 | contig 13331 bp, 16 predicted proteins | sample SalPonR2_C_D2_MG_FD_185709 | JGI IMG/M metagenome (GOLD analysis project Ga0209948, IMG submission 185709) | Salt pond soil microbial communities from South San Francisco under conditions of wetland restoration - Salt Pond MetaG R2_C_D2_MG... ... | reverse complement strand
AGTTAAAGTTATAAAAGATGTTAATGGTAAAAATTTCTTTTATAATGGTATTTTAAAAAAGGTAGATAAGGATCATATTTTAATTTACGATTTTAAAATCAAAGATGTTATTATGATTTCAATAGTCGGTTGTAGTATAATTCCAAAATAGGTATTTAAAATGGATGGAAAGAAAGATAAAAAATTATTAGATAAGATAGAAAAAGCTCAAAATAATTTTATAAAATCTGAAATTTTGTGTGATTATATTTTAAAAAATTATTATATAAAAAGTATAAGACAAGATAATAAAGAAGAAATTTGGATTTTTGATGCAGGAATATATATTCCTAATGGAAGATCTTATATTGAAGAACAATTAAGAACAATTTTATGCGAATATTATAAAAGAAATATTGTTACAATGACAATAGATAAAATAAAAGCAAGAACATATACAAGAGCTGAAAAGTTTTTTTTTAATGATAATAAAAATCCTTTTGAGATTCCAGTTAAAAACGGGATTTTAAATGTTAATACTAAAAAAATAAGAGAATTTGATCCTAATGTAGTATATTTTGCAAAGTTACCAGTTAATTATAATAAAAAATCTAAATGTAAAAAAATAAAAGAATTTTTATATTCTACATTACCAAAATCTGATGCTAAGATGGTTGTTCAGTTTGTTGGGTTTTGTTTGGTAAAGAAGTATATAGTAGATAAATGTTTTTTGTTCACAGGTTCTGGAAGTAATGGGAAATCTTTAATATTAAAATTATTTAGGGGGTTTTTTGGCATTAAAAATTGTACTAATTTAAGCCTTGGTGATATGCACGATTCAAGTGATAATTTTAGTGTTGTAAAGCTTCATGGGAAACTTATTAATATATCAGGGGATATAAGCTCTAACACGATAAAAACAACAGGATTATTTAAAAGATTAACAACTGGAGATTTAATTTCAGCCAATAGAAAGTTTAAAACTCCTATAGAGTTTATAAACACTTCTAAAATGGTGTTTTGTGCCAACGAATTGCCTAATGTTAATGATTCAAGTGATGGTTTTTTTAGAAGATGGGAAATTATTGAGTTCCCTTACAAGTTCGTACCTAAAGAAGAATTTGATTATTTTAAATCTCAAAATTTAAAGGAAGAAGTTAAAGTTGCTGATCCTAAGATATTAAATGATATTTTAAACAATGAAAAAGAATTCGAGGGATTGTTGAATTGGAGTTTAGAATTATTAGATCATTTGATGGAAAAAAGAAAGTTTTGTAACTCTAAAAATAGTATAGAAAATAAAAAACAATGGATTAGGATAAGTAACTCCTTTTCTTCTTTCTTTGATGAATATTTAGAAATAGATCCTAGCAGTTATGAGAAAAAAAGTGATATTAAAAAGAAATATGCTAATTATTGTCGGAAACATAATGTTAGAGTATTGTCTGACAAGTCTATTCATATAACTATGAGTAATAAAGGAGTTGTTGATTCTAGAATCCAAATTGATAATGAAAGATATTATTGTTGGGACGGTTGTAAATTTAAATCAAAACCAGAAAATAAAGACATTGAAAAACTTAAGCTACAAAGAAAAATAAAGGAAAAAGTAAGTATTATAATAGGCGAGTCTAAAAGGTTTAAAATCCAAGATTTATTAAATCAGTTTGATTCTAGACATCATATTTTTATTGAAGATAAACTAATAAAAAGTTGGGTTGATCAAGGGAAAATATATCAAATTAAACCGGGTTTATACGGTGTAATATGTTAGATACTTATGAGAGTAGATTGAAATTATTTGTTATAATTTCTTTTTATATAATTTTTTTAATATTATGTTTTGCAATTTATCAAATTGTATATAATTTTAGGTGGTAGAATGAAAAGAAAAATGGATAGAATAGAAAAGATTATTACTACAATGTTTGTATTAACAATAGGGTTGTTAATTGTTTTTATTATAGCATGTATTAATATAGGTATGAGAAAACAATTGTGTGATACTTGTGATTTAGAGTTTGATGTTGATGGTTATTATGATATGTATGATAAATATTATTGTATTTGGACTAAAGGCAGATATTATAAAAGTGTAATAGATACCGAAAATCATGAAATATGTCATCATTTAATAAATGAAGATTATAAACATTTTTGTAACAATCAAACAAAAATAGCTTATAATAACAATAAAATGTTAGGAGGTTATAATGGATAAAAATAATTTTATTTTTATTTTTTTAGTTTTGTTAGTGTTAATTTCAAATTTTTATTTTGTTAATAAATTTAGTAAAGATAACTTAACTAAAGAAAATGTTTTAAACGGGATAATAAACGAAAAAGTTATTGAAGGTTATTCAGATAATATAACTTTAATAATATCAAATTATTGTAATTTATATAAAGAAAAAGAATTAAAAATTAAATGTGTTAATAATTTTGTTAAAAATAGTGGACGGTTTGAATATAATATTACGAAAAAAGTTTATACTCCAGATGAATTATTAAAGAAGGCCGGTGATTGTAAAAGTTGGACTGTTTTTTATAGATCTATATTTTCAAAGTTAAATATTAAAAATAAACTTATTTCTACTGATAATCATATATATTTAGTAGCTTACACAGAAAATAAATATTGTAATATAGATCAAATTAATATACAATGTTACAATTTAGATTAAAAAGAACATAAATACCGAAATATATATAAATATTACATATATATATAAATATATGGAATCAAAATATAAGAGGTCTTATACTACGATAAGCGTCCCAGTTGATTTAGTTGAAGAACTAAAGGCGTTAAGAAAAAGAAACGAAGCTTATTGGGTAGTTATAGAACAATTAATATTAAAAAATGGCAAAGAAGATAATTAAGATTTTAAATAAAAAAGTTGATAAACTTAAAAAAGATTTTAAATCTCAAAAATTACCTATAAAGTTATTGTTTTTTTATTTGGGGTTTGTTTTACAAAGTTTATTATTATTGTTATTAACAATAAAACTTAATATTAAAGGTGTTTTTGGTATTTTAATGTTAATAATTTTTATTTTAAACATAATATTTTTTATTAAAAATATTGAACTTTTTAATTTAGAAGTTAAATTAACTAAAAAAGACAAAAAAAGTTATCAACAATATATTAAAAAAACTAATAAAAGACAAATTAATGAGGTAAATTAAATGGCGATACAAGTAGTAAATAAACCAGCAGCTCAAACAGCAGCAGCTAACAGTTCTAATATGATTCAGTTTATAGTTTCAAATTTAGGTTATATTTTTTTTGGAATTATAGCTGTTACTTTAGCAATTGTTATATTTTATTTGATAAAAAATCAATCAGAAGAAAGAAAAGAAAGAGATAATCCACTATATCAAGCATATAAATATCAGGTTCATGACACTAAAAATAATGCTAATTTAAAAAAAATTAGAAAGAAATATTCTATGTTAAATTTATTATTTTTAGGGATCCCTTTAATAAAATCAGAACAAAGCAATAAAGTTGTTAATTATAGTAACGATTTAATTGGTTATTATCGTGGAGATTGTTTTTCTATGGACGGTTATAAAAACTTTTTAGTTTATAAAAAGAAATTTTTATTTTGGGAAGATTGTTTTTTACTAAAATGTCCTTATAATATGAAAGTTAAAGTAACCAAAAAAGACAAAAAAGGTAATGTATTGAAAACTAAATATGGGAAAACCATTTTAGAAACCAAAGAAGTATATTATGGTGACAATATTCAAGAATTACCTAATGGAGATTATAGGATTAATTGCAGCAGTATACAAAGAAAAAGCTTTTTTTATTTTCCAGTATATTTAGAGAATAATAAACATATTGTTGATTACAGAAAATTAATATCTGAAGATATATCTGAGATGACTTATGATAATATGTTAGGTAATATATTATCAACTGGATCTCATATGGTAGAAAAGGCAATGTTGCATAATCCACAACTTAAGTTTAATCAAATGTCTCCAGAGAAAACTAAAGAGGAAGATATAGAATGATACCAGTTTTAGGTTTAGTTTTTCAAAAATATTTAGAAACTCCTTTTCAGATGTTCACAGAAAAGTTTATATCTGCTATTGGAGTTTTAGAAATATTAGATGAAGATATTCCTAAAGAAGATTCTGATAGAATTAAATTTATTGAAGAAAATACTAATAAAAAATTATTTATTCCAATATATTCTCTTGATAGGGTTATTAATCCTAGTCAAGAATCTTTTAATTCTAGCAACCAAAAGTTTAAATTCCCTAATAACGATAAACAATTTATAGAATTAAAAGAAAGTCAGATACAATATTATTTGTGTATGGCTATTAGAGAAGTTCATAATATTGTTATGCGTAATATGCAAGGATATAAAATCGAACAAAATATGAGCAAATTTACTGAAGAAAGCGAAAATATAGATAAAGGTGTTTTTAATGTCTAAAACTAAATTGCCTAATTTAAGCAAAAACGAAAGAGTAGTTTTATCAGAATTTATAGAATTGCCAGAATTTCATAAAAATGTAACAAGTTTTTTTAAAAATGAAATTGTAAGATATATTAAACAAAAAAGAGTTTTTAGAATTTCTATTATGGGAGAAACTAGATCTGGGAAATCTGAAGTTGGGTCTACAATTTGTTTTTGGTATTCTAATATTTTTAATAGAATAAACAAAATAAAAGAACTTAAAAAACATGATGTTTTTAATGATGGTTCTGGTTTTAAACCACAAAAAATAAAATTTAATCCTAAATTTGTTTGTTCTAACCAACAACAATATATTTCTACTATGAAAGATATGTATAAAGACAAAACTTTACCATGGGGTCAGATTTGGCAAATAGACGAAGAAAAAAGTTCTACTGGTGGAGTTGGTTCGATGACTGAAATGATGGAACTTACTAATCTAAACAATATTATAGCTAAGTTTAACCAGGCTGAAGTTTGGATCCAACCTCTAAAATTAGAAACAAGGAACGCACCTTATGGTCTTCAAGTAATACATAATGATTATAAAAAAAAAGAAAATTGGGCTTTATTATTTAAAATAAAACAAACACCTGAAGGCATGAGCGAATTTAAATTATTAGGTTGGTGTTGTATTCCTTTACATTCAAACGAACAGTTCAGAAAAGAATATAATCTTAAGAAAAATCAATGGATTGGGAAAGAAATTGAAGGTGGTGGTGATGGAAGATACAATCAAAGAAGAAAAGTAGCTGAATATATTATTCAAGAACACCCTAAGATATTTGAAAAAAGCGATAGCGGTAAAAGTTATAAATATTCCAAAAAGCAACAAACAATATTAATTCAAAGGTTAATAAATAAAGGAGAAATTAATGTTAACCTAAACGCTTTAGAACTTGAATATGTTTTAGAAGAGTGTAAGATGATTATAATTGAAGGTGAAATATAATGGCTTGTAATAGTAAAATTGGATTTTTAGAAAAAAGACAGTTTATCTTGTCTGAAGAAAGTTATAATTATAAAGTTGTTTTTTTCCAAAATGAACTTTTAAGAATATATAATATATTAGATAGTGTTAATAGTCACAATCTAAAACAAAAAATTAAATTTATTATTTTTTTACGAGATTATAGAGAAAATACAAAAACTAATTTTGATATTGAACCTTTTAAAGGTAATATAGCAAAACATTATTTGAAATGTAGAGATTATAGAAAAAGATTAAAAGCTCAAAAAGAACTTAAAAATAGAATGGAGAAATATTATGGTGAATATAATAAAAAAAATTAAAAATAGAATAAATGAGTTTGTACCTACTGAAGACATTTTGTTATATTTTTATGTTTCGTGTTGGATTTATTTAATATCTCAAGAAATAGCTACTAAAATGTTTATGTTTGGGTGGTTTATAATAAGCGGGTTAATTGTTGCTTCTTATTCAAGAGATATTCAATTATGGATAAAAAATAAGGCTGATCAATAATGTTAAAAGAAATTGGAATTAAAGTTATATCGAACATATTAACAATAGTTATATTAATAACTTTAATAATAATACTTTTTATGTTTTTTAAGGCTAGATTAACAAATTATGTTACAATAGCAATAAAACAATTGCCCTTTGTGTGAAATTATGGAGTTTAAAATGAAAAAAATAAATAAAAAAGCTGATTATCAATTAAGTGTTTTATGGATTGTATTATTTATAGGTGTTATTTTATTTTTGTTTAGTTTTTATATTTTTAAAATAAGACCTAATATAAAAAAAGTTAATACTAATAAAGATATTAAGTTTAATCAAGAAAAATTAACTAATAATATTACTAAACCTGATATAAACAATAATATTAATAGTGTTAAAATAGAAGAGTATTATGACACTATAGAAGAAGATAGACCTTTATATGTAAAAAAAAAGATACTAGTAAACAAAACACATTTTATGTGGTATAAAAAAGGAGAAAAGTTTAGTTTTAAAAATGATTTAATGGAAAGGTTAATGTCTGAATTCGATACTAATTTAATAAAACAAAAAATAAATACAAACAAATTTTATATAATATTATATAACAAGACTAGTATATTAATTAATCGTGATATAAATAAACAACCTATAATAATAAAAAGATAAAAGAATGCAAATACCGAAATATATATAAATATTGTATATATATATAAGGTATGAACAGACTTAAGTCCTATATTATTATTTTAATTTTTATTTTTATAATAAATGTTAATGTAGTAAGTTCTATTGATTATAATAATTTTGAAGTTGAAGACACTTTTCTCTGTGATGAATATGGTTATGAGTTTGATTTTTCTGATCCAGATTTGGGCGATTGTTATAACGCAGTTTCTCCCAGTATAACAACCGAGCAAGTTTTTCACACAGGAGCTACTATATCTTACACTTGCGAAGATACCGAATCAATAGATATAAATATAATATATAGATCTAATGCATTAAACAATAATGGGGATTATTATGATAATAGACCTTTTTATTATAGTTGGGATTTTGTTTGTGAAGCCACAGGGCAAAGATGGTTATATGCTATGTGGAACATTTGGGATATAAACGCTAATAGAGAAGTAAAAACTACTCCTAAAATTGTTATTGATAACACTAAAACTTTATATGCTAATGAAATAACCTTTACTCCTTCTACAAATGATCCGACTGATGAATTAACACCAGAAAACTCTTTATATACACCTTATGTAGATATTGTTACAGAAACAGTAGAAAGAGGGTTTGGACCAACTTCTTTTTTAGGTTTAAATAAATATTATGATGATGATATTGTTATAAATGATAATCTTATAGATAGTTATAACGAAGAATTTTGTGGTGGAGATAGATTATGTTTAAGTATGCCTACAATATCAGGACTAAAAACCAATGGAGAGACTTTAAAACCAGATTTTGTTGATATTACAAAACTAGATTATGATGATACATATAAAGGTCTTAGAATAGGAGATGACCCAACTGCTTTTTTAATCAATTATTTTGATGATACAAGTGCTAGTCCTTTACTTATTAGAACAGAAATTGAATGGGAAAGTTATAATAGTTTAAATGGTTTTCCTGCTGATGATAGTTTTAAGGGGTATTTTTATTATTATTTAGTTTTAGGTTATGATGATTCTGCAAATGACTTTTTAATTCAATCAAGTGCTGGAGATAGATACAGATGGGATTCAACCAAAATAGAAGAAAGGTGGTGTTCTGTTTCGGGTTCAGCTTACGGGTTAGATCCTTGCGAATGTATTTTTTTTGAGAAAAAAGATACATATCCAAATTCAAACAAAAATTATAAAGTAATGGATGCAGAAACAAACCAAGAAGCAGATTATGTAACTGAAGGGGATTATTATTATTTTATCTTAGACCCTTCAACTTCTAGTTTTTATTCTGAAACAATAAATCCTTTGTTTAATTTAGTTTTCGATGGTGAAAGTAATGATTATGTTAATAATTTTTATGGTAAAGTTAGTGACGAAATGCTAATAGATCCAATATATTTAGCTTCAAATGATCAACTTAAAGTTTTTTACACAATGTCTGATAAAGTTGAAACTGTTACTGATGTTAATTTTATTAATTATATTGAAACTAGCGAATATAATGTGGGCGGATATATTAATTTTAAACCTAACAGAATAGATTCTTTTACTAATAATTTTGAGATTAATTTTAGTAGTAATTTTTATGGTGATACTCAGTGTATAATTGAAACTGAAAGTGGTGATATAGTTCAGGAAGATAATTCTGATTATACTAGAGATCATAATTGTGTTTTTGATTTGTCTACTTTTGATTTAAGTCCTAACGATGATATAACGGTTAAAGTTAATAGTGTAAACCCTAACACAGGAGAAGGAGATGAATATATATTACCACAATTAGAAAAGGTTAATTATCCTAACGAATATTCAGTTAGTCCAGAAAATACTAGATGTATTAATACTGGATTTTGTGATATGCCATCTTTTGATCTTAATAGTAATTTGGGTAGTTATTATGCAGGAGATTTTTATATTTTACCTTCAAGTTTAAACTTATATTATAATGATGTTAAAATAAAAGAATTATTTTCGAGTTTTGGAACCCCTTTATTATATGATTATGAAGGTACTTTGTTAAGTGTAGTAGATTTTGAGTTTGAAAATTATCAATCTTTTACTTCAACTACAGTACGAGCAAGTTTTGAAGGGGAGAGTTTTTATTTAACTAATGGCGATGTAATAGAATATTGTTTATATCAATATTATGATACTGGATTTGGGGTTCCACATGAGTTCGATTATTGTTATGATTCTGTTTTAGAAGTTAGAGATGGGTTGTTAAAAGATGATGTTAATCTTGATTATGATAACAAAATAGGAACACCTGATGGAGAAGGTATAGGATCAGATTATCCTGGATTATATATAGAAAGTAATAATGAGAACGCAGGAAAATTTGATAATGATGATTATCATAAATGTACTTATAATTTTGATGTTGATAATAACTTGCCCGCAGAACAATTTACCAATGAAAAAATATGGTTTGATGTTAATAATAACAAAGATTTAGATAATATAGATTACACTACTAGTTTGATTGATATGGCAGGTTCTTCTTGTAGCGAAGGTAATTGTTATAACTATATGAATATAAAACCTGATTGTTTTGGAGATAGTACAACTTGTGAAGTTCAGTTACCTTACGAAACACAATCACAAAATAAGTTTTATTGTAACACTCCTCATCAACATTTTAAACAAGAAGTTACTGTTTATAGCTGTTTTTCTAACATAAACGAAAATTATATCTTTGAAGACGAACAACGATATATTAATCACTTACAAGAAAATTACGATCAAAACGATTGTTTTAGTTATTCAACCTTAGTCCCTGAATTTTATAATGATGGTGGAAGTTATAATTACAACTTAGAAAACCTTCAAATATGTAAAAAAAACAATATATTATTTCAATCAGGGACTTGGTTTTGTAGTCCTATAGGAAGTGCAGAATTAACTTGTAAAACAGATGACGAAGAATTTGATTATGATGGTGATGGTGTTGTTATGCAAGACGATTTATGTTGTGGATATGACGATTCTGAAGATGAAGATCTTGATGGGATACCTGATGGTTGTGATTATAATACTGATATTAATTTAACCATAGCTAATTTATGTACTAATGGAGTTTTGGATCCTGAATCACCTGTTTTTGAAACTAAGGTTGATTATGGTGGCGAATGTGGTAATTGTATTAATAATATTATTGACCCTTTAATTGGAGAAATTTCTGTTGATTATGGTGGGAAATGTGGGAATTGTAGTTCTACATTAATAAAACCTGAAGACGAAATTTGGTTAAAAATAAAAGAAAAAATATATCCTTTTAATTATAGTCAGTGTGAACAACAAAAAAATGAAGAATTTTATTTCCCATTTTTTATTTTGATTGTACTTTTTATATTACCTTTGATTTTTTTATTATTACCGTTATTGATTTGGATTTTATATTTTTTTATTAAAAAGTTATTTTTTAAAAAAAATAAAAAAAACAAAAATAAGAAATAAAAGAATGTAAATACCGAAATATATATAAATACATTATATATATATATAATTATATGGGCTGGGTTAGTATTGATGAAGCTAGTAATTTAAAATTTTATTCTATCTTTGATTTTATTATGGAGATCCATAAAGGAGTCTATGATATTACTTTTACATTTTTCGTTCAGAATTTTACTTTTTTCATATTTTTGTTTGCTATGTTTTTCGTTGCAGCCTTTATCCGTGGTATATATAAGGGGGTTAATCACTTATAATGGATCTTACAAATAACCCTTTTATAGATACTGCTAATTTAATCGGGAAATTAATTGAATTATCAGTAGAATTTACAAAGTCTATTTTAAACCCTTATTTAGTATTAATATTCCTTTTTATGATAACAGCGTTTTTAATAGTGTTTTTTAAAAAAGTGAAAGGAGTTGGTGACATATGACAAAAGTTTTTTATTTAATTTTATTAATTTTTATTTTTATAATAAATTTTAATGTAGTAAGTTCAATTGATTATGACGGTTATAAAGTTTATTATGACTTTTATGAAGATTTAAACACACCAACAACTATTTCTTTATATGGTAATTTTACAAATGAAAGTCAAGTTGCTATGGTATATGAAAACACTTATCAGTATTTAGATATTAATAATGGAACTGAAGAAGATGAATATTATTTTGATGTTACAATATCAAGCGATTATGAACAAGATTTTATGTTTGATTTATATGGTTCTTTAATTGATAGTCCAGAAAAATTTAATTATAACAAAACCGATAGAGATAATTATAATCAACTAACCATAACTAATGATAATTATTATACAATGAAAACTTATCATTATAACCACACTTTGGAGCCTAAAACTAATCTTGTATGTATCAATGTTGACACCAATAATAAATTAAGAAATGTAGAGTTTTTAGTTGGAATCACAAACGAAACTGACAACATAACATGGTTTAATAGTATAGAAAGAGATATTCAATCTGATGGTTTAGAAACTTTTTGTGAGTATGTAAGCGCTGAATCTAAATACATTAACCATACTGACTATATGGGGTTTCGATGTAACGATTGTACTTTAGGTGGTGTTATGTATTTAGGTGTAAAAGATAATATTTATAATAGTTCTTATTATTTTGAAGATGAACAAACACCAGTTTATCAAGATTTAGATTATATGATAAGTTTCCACGATGAAACCCCTACTGATTTAAAACAAAGAATTCCAGGAGAAATTAAGTTTAGAGAATCTTTTAATGTTACATTTGATTTTAAAGACATTAATAACATATCTGATGATTATTTTTCTAATTATAATTATATTTATTTACAACCAATAGACAACGGTTTTACAAGCGAACTTGACAGTTCTATGGATCAGTTATTAGATTTTTCGTGGGTAGATAATATTATGGGAATTACTAGTTCTGAAGATGTTGATACTGAATTAAGTTTTTGGGGTTCTTTTGTTGGCAATTCAGGAACTGTTAAGTTATATGAAGAAGGAAATTATTCAGTTAATCTTATAAGTGCTAGAAGTTTAAGTACTAGTTACTCTTGGGATCAAGAATTTTATTATCCTCAAAACGACGAATTTAAATATTCAGTTGATATTGTTAATATAAAAATAGAAAACGAAACTAACCAAAATTTTTATATAAAATTAGATCAATACGAAGTTAATAAAACTCAGTTTTGGTTAAATTTTTTAAGAAATAGTTTATTAATAATTTCATGGTTAGTATTGTTAAGTTTAATTGGTTATTGGACTAAGAGTCCTTATTTGGTTATAGTAATGGGAAGTTTGACATTACCAATATTATTGAAATTAATAGGTGTTTGGTTATGAAAAAAGTAAATTATGTTTTAAGTTTTATATTTGTATTTATATTATTAAGTTTAAGTTCAGTAACAGCAGCTATCGACTGGGAAAATGATGTAGACATGTATTTACCTTTATATGATTCAAACGAAAACTCAATAGGAGATTTTGAAGTTTATGGAGCTACTGGAACAGAAGGTATTGTTAATGGTGCATTCGATTTTACATCAAACACAAATGAAATAAGAATTCCAAAAGAAATAGGAAATACAGATCTTTATGGAAGTTCAGCAATTACTTATAGTTTTTGGATTAAAAGGAATACTATATCAACACAGCAATTATTAATAAGGTTACATGATGGAATTGCTTATAATTGGATATCTTTTACAACAGACAATAAACTAAGTATAGGAGGACGAAGTCAAACTTCAGATAGTTTCCAATCAGCAGAAAGTATTGATTCTTTTGATTCAACAACTGAATATTATCATATATCAATAATATTTGATTATGAAAATAATATATTAAAAGCTTATGTAAATAATATAGAAGTAATATATGTTACTGGTTTGAATTTTGGATCAAATACTTATGATATAAATTCAGCAACTGAATATTTAATTGGAGATGGTATAAATTCAAGAAGTTTTATAGGGAAAGTCGATGAATTAAAAATATTTAATACCGCTTTAACAACAGCTCAAATATCTGATCTATATAATTCAGGAGAACCAACTAAAAACAACATCGGAGATATAAATCAAGTTTTTTATTCAAGTTTTGATTCAATATCTGATTTTAGTAATAATAGTAATGATGGAACAGGTGTAAATGGTGTTACTTATGATGAAACAGAACAAGCATATGACTTTGATGGAACTAATGATTATATAGAAATTGATGATAGTTCAGAAATAAGAAATCCTAATAGTATTTTTACTTGGGTTAACATAAATTCATTTATAGAACAATCTAAAATTATTTTTAAGGGGGGAACTGGTGGAGATTATTACACAATAGATTTAAAAAACAATAAGTTTCGAGTTATTTATCAAAGTGATGATTTCGGTGGAGATGATTTACTTTTAGAAAGTTCAACATTACCAAATAATAATATATGGTATCATGTGGGTTTTGTATATGATGGAACAAATTTTAAATTTTATATTAATGGGAATGAGGAAAACAACGCAGTAAAAACTCTTAATACGATAACCCGAACTAATAATTTACAAATTGGTCGACGATATGATGGTTCTAATGATGATGGATATTTCGATGGTAAAATATCAAATACTTTATTTTTTAACAGAGCATTAACATCAACAGAAATAAGTGATTTATACGATGAAGGTCGTAACTACAATCCTTATTTAATAACTTCTACTGGGACAACCAATTTATTAGCAAATACAACTTCAGGTGATAAACCTTTAAGTATAGAATTTAATTTA
>Ga0209948_1000357_pt1 | contig 13627 bp, 13 predicted proteins | sample SalPonR2_C_D2_MG_FD_185709 | JGI IMG/M metagenome (GOLD analysis project Ga0209948, IMG submission 185709) | Salt pond soil microbial communities from South San Francisco under conditions of wetland restoration - Salt Pond MetaG R2_C_D2_MG... ... | reverse complement strand
TCATCGTAACTCATATTAAGCTTAAAGTATTGAGCTGCTATCTCTTTAGTTATATCGTCTTGAGTAGGACCTAATCCCCCAGTACTTATTACTATATCTACTCTATCTAAAGCTAATTCAAAAGCATTTTTTATTCTTTCAGGATTGTCTCCAACTACGCTGTGATAGTATACATCTATTCCCAACTCTGCTAATTTCACAGATATGTATTTTGCATTTGTATTAACTATATCTCCATGGAGCAATTCCGTTCCTATGCATAAAATTTCTGCTTTCATTACATTCCTCCGTATCTTTTATTGAGTCTTATTATACTACTTATTACACTCTACTTCAAAATTAATTAATTTGAATGTAAAGCTCTTTCATATTATAATATATTGTGATAGAAATATTTTTAATCTAATTCTAATGAAATGGTAATCAAATTTAAATAATTAGTTCATATAATTATGGTGAATAGTAGAGGAGGTATATTTATGGTTAATTTTAATGTAAGCGGGGATAAATCTCATCTTAAAATTTTTAGTCTTGTTTTATTTATAATAGGATTAATACTACTTTTATTTCCCGGACTTATAGGTTTTTTAGGAATAAGGATTGCAGCTATACTACTAGTAGCTTTTTGTATTTTTTCTTTTTACGTATCTTCTGATTCCTTAGTGAGATTGAATAGATTGTATCTTGTATCAGGCATGATAGGAGGTATCATAATATTTATATTCCCATCATTAGTTATGGTATTTACCGGTATAGGAATACTGGGATATGGCTCTTACAATTTGTACAACCTAATAAAATTAAAAGCCTATAATGACAGGGTTGCTTTATCTATTGATATAGTAGCTGTACTTTTAGGTTTGTATTTTATTTTTAATGGTACTGGTGCAATAAGGCAAGTTATTAGAATACTGGGTATATCCGCCGTTGTAGTAAGTTGCTTTGTATTTTATAAATCTCTTGAAGATTAAAAATAATTACACTCCTTCGGAAGTATCATAGTAGAATTTTCGAAGGAGCTTTTTAAATTAATGCTATAAATAAAGGAACTAAAATTGGTACAAATATAGACATCAAAAGGCCACTTACAAAAGACACTACTGCAGTCTCACTATTTGTATTTCTAGTTATAATAGGTAGGGTTGTATCCATTGCTGTAGCTCCACCAAGAGCTATAGTTTCAAAGTAACCTATATACTTAGCTGTTATTGGTATGAATATTACAGCTAAAATCTCTCTAAATACATTAGTTAAAAAAGCTATAGTGCTTAATTCACTAGAATAAGGAGCAATAAGTATAGCTGATAAACTGTACCAACCAAATCCTGCCCCTACAGCTCCACCTTCAAAAATGTTCATTCCTATAAAAACTGAAACAATCATTCCACCTAGAATACTGCCCATAGCTGCTGATATTGGAATCAACAATAATTTGAAACCTATTTTTTTTAAATGAGTAAAAGCTTTTTTATTGTTTCCTATATCTATTCCCACAAAAAATAGCAGTAAACACAATCCTATATCTAATAGTATATCAGTTTTAGCCATAAACTCAGGTTCTAATAGAAAGATTCCACTTCCTATTCCTGCTAAAAGCACCAGCAAAATTTTAACTGTCATTTCTAACCTCTCCTTTTAGATGAGATTTGATAATATATTTACTAACTATAAAAACCATAAATGCGCTAATAATTATAGTTACTACTGCGTAAATTGCTGCTTTCAAACCAATTGAATAAATAGCATCTAATATATCTCGATCTAGGCCTATTCTGAGTCCCATGATAAATATTAAAATATAAAGAAAAAGCAGCTGTAAACTTCCTGCTTTTCTTATTAGTTTTTTATGTATTAATCCTTTGTAACTTAAAAGTCCTCCTATAATAAGAAGCACTAAATATAGCAAAACATTAGTAAGCATTTGCTTCTCCTTTCATTTATCTTAAATAATTACCTATTAAAACTATTAAAGCTATATGTCCTGGGTAAAATCCGTAACCAATATACTTATTTATTCTTATTTTTATAGGATATGTTGCAAATATTATGGGAACTGACAAAATACTAAAAAGCTGTATGAAATGTATAAATCCAATATAAGAGGCCCCAATACTATTCATTATCACATATATTCCTGTCAACAAGCTGAAAAATAACATGGATTGTTTGAAATCTTCTCCATAAAGATAAAAGACTAAGATAATGGCTAGTCCATAAGCAGCATAATCTGTATTTAAAATCTGAGCTAGTATAAAGAAGGCTATCCATAGCATATTTTTTCTTTCATAAAAATAGAGCATCATTAATCCTAATGTAAAGGTAAACATTACATTTAAGTACAATGCTTGACCTGAGAAATAATAAAAAGGAATTTGTGTAAGCAAAGCAAATATAAACATTCTTAGTATGTATTTCTTGAGATTTGATGTTCTTTTAAAGCCTAGAGCTAAATAATATGCAAATATAGGATATGCTAATCTTCCTATTATTCTAAATATAATAAAATATTCATTTAAATAATATGGAAATATATAGTAACCTATATGATCTATAAACATGGTAATCATAGCTATGATTTTTACTATATCATTTCTTAATTCATAATTTTTATTCATAAGCACCTTCCCTTCTAATCTACAGTAATTATATTAGATTAGCTATAATAATGCAAAAATTAAATTTTTTAAAACTTAATATTTCAGACTTGATATATTTATTATATTTTGTTAATATTATTATAATATTTTTTTGATAAAGGAGTGATTTAAATGTTTAAAATTTCAACTTTTAACAAGATTTCACCTGTAGGTTTAGATTTATTTGAAGAGAATAAATATACAGTGGAGGCTGACGACTTAGAAAACGCCCATGGTATAGTTTTAAGAAGTCATAAACTTCACGACACTAATTTTCCCCAATCACTAAAAGCTATTGCAAGAGCTGGTGCAGGGGTCAATAATATACCTATAGAAAAATGTACAGAGGAAGGCATAGTAGTTTTTAATACACCGGGAGCTAATGCAAATGGAGTTATGGAATTAACTCTTTTGTCGCTGCTTTTAAGTTCTCGAAAAGTTCCCGAAGGAATTGAATGGGCAAAAACTTTAGATGGAGATGTATCGAAAAAAGTAGAAAAAGGAAAAAGTCAATTTAAGGGACCAGAAATCAAAGGTAAGAAACTCGGAGTTATAGGTCTTGGAGCAATAGGTGTTTTAGTAGCTAATACCGGCATTAAATTAGGAATGGATGTAATTGGTTATGATCCCTATATTTCAGTGGAAAAAGCAATAGGATTATCTTGGGATGTTGAGTATGCTAAGTCTTTAGAATATTTGTTAAAGAATTCAGATTATATTAGTTTACATATTCCATTGATGGATAAAACAAAAAACTTCATAGACAAAAAGGAAATAAAAGAAATGAAAGCTACTGCTAGAATTATTAATATGTCTAGAGGTGGATTAATCAATGAAGATGCTCTAATTAAGGCATTAAATGAAGATAAAGTCGCAAAATATATTACTGATTTTCCAAATGATAAGCTAATTAATTCTAAAAATGTAGTTGGTTTACCACACTTAGGAGCATCTACTTACGAATCGGAAGAAAACTGTGCTAAGATGGCAGTTGTTGAACTTAAAGAATATCTTGAAGAAGGAAAAATAACAAATTCAGTAAACTATCCTGAATGTCATCTGGAAAGAACAGAGGGTACAGAAAGAATAACTGTTTTTAATAAGAACGTTCCTCATATGATTAGCTCCTTATCATCTGTACTAGCTAAAAATGATATAAATATTATTGAGATGGTAAATAAGAGTAAAGGCAATTTTGCATATAACGTTGTTGATGTAAAAGGAAATATTACTGAAAATATAATAAAAGAACTTAAAGATATAGAGGGTATAATTAAAGTAAGACATATAGTATAATAAGATAAAAAAGAGAAGCTTGACAGGCTTCACTTTTTTATCTTGACAAAATGAACATTGTTCATTATAATATGAACAGCGTTCATCAAGGAGGTTTTTATGCTTAAAAACCAAAATAATACCAAAATCCATATTATAAAAGAAGCAAATAGTTTGTTTGAAAAATATGATTATAAAAACGTTGATATGAGAAGTATCGCTAAGAATTCAAATGTATCAGTTGGTACTCTTTATAATTATTTCAAAAGTAAAGAAGATTTGTACATATCTATTTTAAAAGAAAGCTGGCAGGGAACCTTTAATAGTTTAGATGAAATAGCAAATTTAAATTTAAGTCCAATTGAAAAAGTCTATAAATTTTTTGAGATACTTGAAGAAGACAAAAAAAATAGAAAACACTTATCAAAAAAAATTATTCATAGAATATTGGATGAAAAATTAGATTGCAATTCAGATGATTTTTTTAGACACTGGATTGATTATTTAGATTCAAAATTATCAGTTCTTCTAGCTTTAGCAGACGAAAAAAATTACTATCATAAAGATGAATACAAGATTTTAAGTCATTCTTTAATAGGTTCTTTTTTTTCAATGCTCCATCATTACCAAGATAATAAAAAAAGAGCTAAATTTTTCAATAAATATTTAGATAAATTACTTATATGAGGAGATTAGTAAATGAATAAAGAAAGAATTGATATATTAGAGAATAAACCAATAAATAGAGCTTTAATTGAACTTGCATTACCTTCAATAATTGGAATGCTTATTAATGCAATATATAACTTGGCAGATACATTTTTTATAGGTAAGCTAAATAATCCATCTGCATTAGGAGCTGTAACTATAGCATTTCCTATAATGATGATGGTTGGATCAATAGGTGGTATGTTTGGTATAGGTGGTGGTTCTTATCTTTCCAGGTTACTTGGTCAGAAAGATTATAAAAAAGCAAATATTTCTACATCCACCTCCTTTTTCACTTCGCTTATTGTTTCTATTATAGTTTCTATAGGAATGTTTATATTTGTTAATCCTCTCTTGAGAGTTTTTGGAGCTACTGATACTATTATTCCTTATGCTTTAAGCTATACTAAAATAATCATAGTTGCAAATTCTATAACTATGCTTAATATGACTATGAATAATCTTTTAAGAGCAGAAGGAGCTGCTAAAAGGTCTATGTACGGATTTTTGATTGGCTCAGGAATAAATATACTTTTAGATCCAATTTTTATATTTGTATTTGATTTAGGAATATCAGGAGCTGCTTGGGCGACTATAATTGGTAAAGCTATATCTTTTATTTACTTATTTAGTTTTTATGCTAAGAATAAAAGCATTGCTAAAGTAAGTTTGAAATATTTTAAACCCACCAAAGAAATATATGGTGAGATTTTCAAAATAGGTTTTCCATCTTTTACTAGACAAATGCTTGCTAGTATATCTATGGGGATGATTAATTCTGCAGCTATGATTTACGGTGATTCAGTAATTGCTGGATTGGGACTTACCCAAAGGGTATTTTCGATTGCATTTTTTATAGTCTTCGGATTTTCTACAGGTTTTCAACCTCTAGCTGGCTATAGTTGGGGTGCAAACAATCTCAAAAGATTTAAAGAAACATTAAAAGCTGGCATCAAAGGTTCTACTTTTATAGCTTTATTTTTTTTCACAGCTTTCTTATTTGGAAAAAATATAATAATCTCTTCTTTTACTGATGTGGTAGATGTTCAAGATTTCAGCATTAGAATGATGAATGCTATGCTCATTGCATTACCTTTTATGGGTTTTCAAATAATTATTACTACTATGTTTCAATCTATAGGAAAGGGTAAACCTTCAATGATATTATCTATGGCTAGACAGGGGTATTTTTTGATTCCCTTACTACTGATACTTCCTGATATATTTGGGTTAAATGGAATAATCTATGCTCAGCCTATTGCTGATATTCTTACATTGATACTTACAATATTTATGTTTTTACGTCAGATAAGAGAATTTAAAGGTATAACCGAACCTAAAGATAGTGACAAAATTAAAAAGCCTGCTATTTAAAATGCCAGGCTTTTTTTATTAGTGAATTTTATATATAAGCTCTTTTTCGAATATCATATTTAGAAGTTTAGACAATTCTCCTCTAGTAATTAAATCGTCTGGAGCAAAGGTCTTTTCATCCTTGCCTTTTATTAATCCTGTTGAATAAACCTTTAAAAGCCCTTCCAATTCTTCTTCATTTAATCCATCTATGTCTTCGAAAGTTATCGGTTCATACTTTCCATCAAATTTTAGAACCCTTCCTAAAGATTTCACTACTTCTTTCCTTGTAATACAGGCTTTAGGAAATATATATCCTTCTTCAGTGTCAATTATATCGTTTTTATAAAGCATATATGTAGCTTCAAAAGCCCAATCACTTACCTGGTCTAAATCTTTTATGTTTGATTCTTTTTCAGGATTTTCAAATTCTAAAATTCTGTCCAGCATTACATAGAATTCTTCTTTTGTTACTTCATCATTAGGTTTAAATTCAAATTGAGATTTTCCTTTAACTATCCCTTTTATATATAGGTCTTCAATATATTCTTTTGCCCAATGGTTTTCTATGTCTTGAAATTCTATTTCTGGTATTTCTTCTTTATCAATTTGAGGAATATTATCTTCTAGGGAGTTCTTCTCAATTAAAACCATCCAATTTCTAGCAGCCCAGCCAATTTCAGTTCCATCTTCACTAGCTAGTTTATGCCAATAGTATCCTTCATCTAACTTAGGTTCTCCCTTTATAAAAAACTCATCTCCATTGCTAATCTTGCCTATTATTTCACCAAAAGGTTCCTGTCTTAAATTTAGAGTTGAGCTGGTTTTTATACGAATTTTATCTCCCTGATTAAATAAAAGCACATCACCTTTATGAATTTCTTCAGGATATGGTATGTTTAAAGTCTTTTCCGGTAACCCCTCCTTTGGTAGATATGATGAATCTATACTAGTCATTTCTTGGTTATATTCTGATTCTATGACTAAGTATATCAAGTCCTGATAACAGTATTTTTTAGTCCATGTGCTAAAATAATAAGGAATCATATTCGGATTGTTGCTTTCCACATAGCTATTGTATGCCCATAGTGGAAAGTACCAACTTTCAAGAATATTAGGATCCATATAACCAACTGTTGGAATTTGTCCTGAAGCGCTCATATCCCATTTTTCAAGTAATATATTTGCTCCTGCTTCTATATTGTAGTAAATGTCATTTCTAAGTTTGCTATCATCATAAGTTCCTCTACTGTTGTGTATCTGCATTAAGCCTATACTACCAGAAGAACCTATTTTAACACTTCCATCTGATTCGTAATGTTCAAATACAGACTCAGTTCGAGCTATTGCTTTTAATATCACAGAGGGTATACCTTTTTTTAAAGCAACCTCTTCAATCATAGCTTCCAATTCTTCCCTAGTAGGATTAATTTCACCATAAACAAATACTGTATTTGAAACAATTAAAGTTATAATAATGGTATATAGAAGTATTTTTTTTATATTCATATTCCACCTCTATACTTTATCGATTATTTCATTAACTTTTTTGTATATATTTTTATACTTTTCTTTGGACTTTTCTAATGTAGTGTCTACTACAGAATAATATATTTTTAATTTAGGTTCAGTTCCTGAAGGCCGAACAACAAAGTTTGACCCATCTTCAAAAATATATTTGAGTACATTTGATTCAGGCAAATTGATTGAAGCCTTTTCACTTCTAGTAAAATCAGTAGAAACTCTTTCTTGATAATCCTTCTTTATAACTATTTTTCCATTAAAATAATCATTCATATTCTCAAATCTAAAGGTATTAATAATTTTTTCTATTTTTTCTTTACCTTCTATACCTTCAAGTTTAATATTTTGAAGTTCATTTAAATAGTATCCGTATTTTTCGTAAAGTTTTTCTAATTCTTCATTTAATGAACTTCCTTTATTCTTAAAATATCCAGCCATTTCTGATGCTATCAAGGCAGCTGAAACAGCATCTTTATCCCTAACATATTCTCCTATTAAATATCCTGCACTTTCTTCATAACCAAATATGTAGTTTTTTTCATGGGTTTTGCTATATTCTTCTATTTTTTCTCCTATAAATTTAAACCCAGTCAAAGTATCTTCGCAATCAACTCCATAATTATTTGCTATGACTCTTCCCAACTCACTAGTAACTATAGTTTTTATTACTGTGGAATTTTCTTGAATTTTATTTTTTTCTTTTAATGATTCTAAAATATAAAATATGAATAGAGCTCCAGTTTCATTTCCAGTAAGAAGCTTATATTTTCCGTCTTTATCCTTACATGCCACGCCAAGTCTGTCCCCATCCGGATCTGTAGAAAGAATGAGTTCAGCATCTACTTCTTTTGCTTTTTTTATTGCAAGTTCGAAGCTTTTTTCATCTTCTGGATTAGGGGATTCCACAGTTGAAAAGCTTCCATCAGGCTTCATTTGCTCTTCGACTATATGGAAGTTTTCGTATTCCATTTCTTCTAAAAGTCTTTTTATAGGTATTAATCCAGTTCCATGAAGTGGAGTATAAACTATTTTTATACTTTTATCTACATCCTCGTTAATGCTTAAAGTCTTTGATTTTTCTATAAATGAATCTTCAATTATTTCCAGTATTTCGACTATGTTTTCTTTTTCCACTTCCTTTTTAAAATCGGAATATTTTATATCTTTAAATTTAAGCTTATCTATTTCATCTATTAATTTTTCAGACATTTCAGGTAGCATCTGGCAACCATAATCCCAATAGACTTTATATCCATTATATTCCGGAGGATTATGACTAGCTGTAATTATAATACCAGCTGTAGCTTCTAGATATCTAACTGCATATGAAAGCATTGGTGTTGGTCTTAATTCCTTGAAAATATATGTTTTAATATCATTTCCTGCTAAAACTTTGGAAGCAACTTCCGCAAAATATCTTGAGTTTTCTCTACAGTCATAACAAATAGCTACAGAAGGATATTTAATTTGTTTGCTTTTTATAAAATTTGCCAATCCTTGAGTTGCTTTTGCTATAGTATATTTATTGATTCTATTAGTTCCTACCCCCATTATTCCTCTCATTCCACCAGTTCCAAATTCTAAATCAGAATAAAAGGATTCCTTAACTTCTTCATCTGTAAGTTTAAGAATTTCGCTTTTTGTTTCTTTATCAATATACTTATTTTTTAACCATTCCCTATATCTTTCTTTATATTCCAAAACACCCATCTCCTTTATTTAATAACATTCTTTAAATATTCTTTAAAATCATTTCCTAGATTTTTGTCATTTAGGGCGAATTCAACTGTAGCTTCTAAAAAACCTAATTTGTTTCCTACGTCATATCTTTTTCCTTCAAAGACATAAGCGTACACATCTTGGATTTTAGATAAGTCTTTTAGTCCATCGGTAAGCTGTATTTCGTTTCCTGCTCCTGGTTTTGTGTTTTCTAAAATATGAAAAATATCAGGGCTAATTACATATCTGCCTAATATTGCTATATTAGAGGGAGCTTCTTCTGTTGAAGGTTTCTCTAGTAAATCCTCTACCTTGTAAAATCTCTCGGAAATATTTTGTCCCTTTAATATACCGTATTTACTTACATCTTTTTTATGGACTTCTTGAACTCCTATTATCGTACTATTATGTTTTTCGTATTTATCAATCAGCTGTTTTATGCATGGTTTTTTTGATTTTACAATATCATCTCCCAACATAACTGCAAAGGGTTCATTTCCTATAAAAGCTTTAGCACAGTATATTGCATGTCCTAATCCTAAAGGTTCTTTTTGTCTAATAAAATGTATGTTTCCTAAATTGGAAATGTTTTCTACCTCTTTTAGTAATTTTAATTTTCTCTTTTCTTTTAATTTATCTTCTAGTTCGTAAGATTTATCAAAATGATCTTCAATTGATGTTTTATTTCTCCCTAAAATTATTAATATATCTTCAATACCTGCCGCTACAGCCTCTTCTACTATATACTGTATTGAGGGTTTATCAAATATGTTAATCATCTCTTTTGGTTGTGCCTTTGTGGCTGGCAAAAATCTGGTTCCTAATCCTGCAGCTGGTATTACTGCTTTTCTTACCTTCATATTACCTCCAAATGAAAATATTTAACGACTACTTATTCTCTATAACTTTTTTTGCTATCACTTGATAGTAATGAACTTTCATAAACATCAAGCATTTCTAGTGCTTTTCCTGTACCTTCTGCTACACAAGATATAGGCTCTTCTGCAATGTAAACAGGTACGCCAGTTCTTTTAGCAACTAACTTATCAAGACCTTTTAATAAACAACCTCCACCTGTCATTATTATTCCTTTTTCACTTATATCTGCGGATAGTTCTGGCGGCGTTTTTTCAAGTACTGCATGAACTGCATCAGCAACTGTTGTTACAGTTTCTTCCAATGCTTCCAGCATATCTGTCGATGAAATAGTTAAATTTTTAGGTAAGCCAGTAACTAAATTTCTACCTCTTACTTCTACAAAATTCTCTTCCTCTACAGGGAAAGCCGTTCCTATACTTATTTTTAAGTCTTCTGCACTTCTTAGACCTATCATTACATTGTATTTTTTTCTTATATATCTTACTATAGCTTCGTCAAACTTATCTCCTGCAATTTTAATAGATTTGCTAACTACTATTCCTCCTAAGGACAAAACTGCAACATCTGTAGTTCCTCCTCCCATGTCTATAATCATACTGCCGGAGGGTTTAGATAACTCTACTCCAGCTCCTATTGCTGCTGCAACAGGTTCTTCTATTAAATATGTTTTTTTGGCTCCAGCTTGATTACAAGCATCTAATACTGCTCTTTTTTCTACTTCAGTTACTCCGCTAGGCACACATACAATTACCCTTGGTTTAAATATTGATTTACCAATAGTTTTTTTTATGAAGTATTTTAACATTTTTTCTGTAATATCAAAATCTGAAATAACCCCATCTTTAAGTGGCCTTATTGCTACAATATTGCCTGGAGTTCTTCCAAGCATTGATCTTGCTTCTTCTCCAACTGCCAATATTTTATCTGTATTTCTATCGATAGCTACTACAGATGGCTCCTGTAGTACGATTCCTTTTCCTTTAATGTAAACAAGTACAGTGGCTGTACCTAAGTCTATTCCCATATCTGATCTGATACCCATAATTTCCTCCAATTTGTATTATTGTCATAAGTTATTATACCTAATTTTAATTAATATATAAAGTGTTTTAGCGATTTTTAATATTTTCCTTAATTTTGATTCCTGTAGGTGTACCTGCTATACCTCCTCTGGCTGTTTCTTTAAAATCACTATGCATACTATCACCTACATTTTTCATAGCTTCTACTACTTCATCAAAGGGAACAACACTTTCTATTCCTGCTAATGCCATTTCAGCTGATATCATAGCATTAACTACTCCCGAAGCATTTCTTTTCGAACAAGGGGATTCAACTAATCCTGCTATAGGATCACATATTAATCCCATAATATTTTTTAGTGAAATAGCTGCTGCATTTAGTGCCATTTCAGGGGAACCTCCCATCATCTCTACTATTGCAGCTGAAACCATTGCAGCTGCTGATCCACACTCAGCCTGACATCCGCCTTCAGCTCCTGATACACTAGCATTTATTGTTATTACTTTTCCTATGGCTGAAGATGTAAACAATCCTCTTATAGCCTCTTTTTTTGTTAAGTTATATTCTTCAACTACGGTTATTATACCTGCAGGTATAATTCCGCTGGATCCTGCTGTAGGTGCTGCACAAATTTTACCCATTGAAGCATTATGTTGGGAAGTTGAAAATGCCTTTATCATTGCCTTATTTAAGGCATCTCCACATAGTGTTTTACCGCCATCCATTCGTTTTTTCAATTTTATTGATTCTCCTCCTATAACTCTTCCCAAAGTGTTTATGTTTTTTTTAACTGATGATTCAGAGGCATTTTTCATTACTTTATAGACTTCTTCCATCTTTTCCAAAATTTGTTTTTCTTCAGTATGTGTATCCCTTATTTCTGTTTGCAAAGCAAGTTCCCATATAGTAATATTCTTTTTATTACATATTTCCAGAATATCTTTTCCCTTTCTATACATTTTCATCCTCCTTTATAGGAAGTATGTATATCAAGTCCAACATTTTTCCCATTTTTTTTATCTTATTTATTACCTTTACTTCTAATGTTTCGTCTGTTTCAATAATCATTGATGCTTCTTTTTTCCCATAGCCTCTTATTACTTTCATATTAGCTATGTTAACATTTTCTTCTGCGAGAATATTTGCAACGTCTCTTATTACTCCTTTTGCATCTATATGCTTTGTAATGATTGTATAATACTCGCCGGTAATTTCAACTTCGAAGCCGTTTATATTTGTCACTATTACTGCTCCTCCACCTACTGATGAACCAGTTACTTTTACTATTTCGCCTTTTGATGTTTCTATTGCTATCATTGCTGTGTTTGGATGAACTGTCTTAAGATTCCTTTTTTCAAATTCTATTTGAATGTTTTTTTCTTTTATTATTTCTAGAGCATTTTTTAGTCTATCATCGTAAGGTTCCATACCTAACAAACCTGCCGCTATAGCTTTTTTTGTTCCGTGGCCTTCTCCAGTTTCAGCAAAAGAACCGTGAAGATAAACTACTACCTTTTTAATATCTTTTTGAGCTGCATATCGTGCTATTCTTCCCAATCTAGCAGCACCTGCAGTATGAGAACTTGATGGGCCAATCATAATAGGACCTATTACATCAAAAATACTATTGACTTCTTTCATGATTTTTTCCTCCTACTGAATTTAAATATTACATGTTTATCAGATTTTTTTTATATTAATACTTCAATTATAAATTCCTTTAATTTGTTTTTTTCAGTCTACATAATCGAACTACATTATATCACAAATATAACAAATTTCTAATTGATTCTTAGGAATAATTGTGTTAATATTTCTTAAGGGAATGAAGTTCTCCCTTAGCTACTGCTAAAACCGCTTTTAAAGCTGATGACTTCTGCAAATACAATAGCAGAACATTGGCTTTTTTTGTTCTGAAGGGAGGATTTTATGTTATTTAGTTTAGCTTTAATTATAATTGTAGGTTTTACTCTAAGTGGTATCTTTAACCGCATTAGAATCCCAGGTATTATTGCCATGATAATTACAGGGATTTTATTAGGACCCTATGTTTTGGATTGCATTTCCCAGGACATTTTAAATATTTCTCCAGATTTAAGAGAAATAGCTTTAATAGTTATACTTTTAAAAGCAGGTCTTACATTAGATTTGAAAGATCTCAAAAAAGTAGGTCGGCCTGCTTTGCTTTTAAGTTTTGTACCTGCTACTTTAGAAATTTTAACTATAGTAATACTTGCTCCTTTATTGTTTGGTATTCCAATTTTAGAAGCTGCTATACTTGGAACGGTAATAGCTGCTGTTTCTCCTGCTGTTATAGTACCTAGAATGATTTTTCTTATACAGCACAACTACGGAAAAGAAAAAAATATACCTCAGATGATTTTAGCAGCTGCTTCTGTTGATGATATTTATGTAATTATTTTATTCACTGCATTTTTAGGTATGTATCAAGGCCAAGGCTTTAGTATTCTATCTCTTATTTCTGTTCCAATTTCTATTATTCTTGGATT
>Ga0209948_1000355_pt1 | contig 13651 bp, 13 predicted proteins | sample SalPonR2_C_D2_MG_FD_185709 | JGI IMG/M metagenome (GOLD analysis project Ga0209948, IMG submission 185709) | Salt pond soil microbial communities from South San Francisco under conditions of wetland restoration - Salt Pond MetaG R2_C_D2_MG... ... | reverse complement strand
GACAGCATTGAAAGACTTATTGCAGCCATACCTGATGAAAAAACTCCAGAAGCTTCTCCAGACTCAATAGAACTCATTATTTCTTTTAAAAATTCGTGATTAGGATTACCATTTCTAGAATAAATAAATCCTTCTGACTCGCCACTATATACATTATCTAAAGATTCAACATCATCAAATACAAAGGCAGAACTCATTGTTATAGCCGGTGACTTTGACCTTGATATCGAATTTATTCCATTTTCACCTAAGTGGGTGAGGTTAGTGCTTATCTTATCTTTCAAATTGAAACCTCCTCTTATAGTATATTTACAGTATATTATAATAGAATATAAGCTACAAGAATTTTGTATCTTAAAAAAATAAATAATTTTTCTTAAGATACTGGTAATTTATTAAATCAAATAATATAATAAAGATATTAATGAACCTAAAGGAGGGTAAATTGAATAGAATAAAAACAATATATTTCAGTCCTACAGGTACAACTAAAAGGGTTATAAAATCAATTTCTATGGGACTAGGGAAGGTAGATAAAGAATATGATATAACTCTTGAAAAAAATAGAAAAAATCCTATAGAATTTAACATAGATGACCTTGTTATATTTGGAGTACCGGTATATTCAGGAAGGGTGCCTGATCTACTTTTGGATTTTTTTAAAAAAATAAAAGGAAATGCTAGCAAAGCAGTTTTTGTTGCTGTATATGGAAATAGAGGTTATGATGACACACTATTAGAATTGCAAAATATTTTTAAAAATAAAGGCTTCCAGACATTAGCATCAGCTGCATTTATAGGAGAACATTCATATACAAGTGAGTTAGCTAAAAAAAGACCCGATGAAAATGATGAAAAAATAGCAGTAAATTTTGCTACTTTAATTAAAGATAAAATTACAGATAAAGATTTAAAAGAATTAAAAATAGAAGGTAATTATCCTTATAAAGAGAAAAAAGTTGGAGAGCAGATAATACCAGAAACTAAGGATTCGTGTATAGAATGCGGAATATGTGCTGAAAATTGTCCTACTACAGCAATAGACTTTAATGATTATTATTCAATTGACAAAGAAAAGTGCATTAGATGTTGTAGCTGTATAAAAAAGTGTCCAGTTGATGCAAAGCATTTTAATGACCATAGAATAGAGAATGTAAAAAGATATCTTATTGATAATTTTGGTGAAGAAAGAAAAGAACCTGTTATCTTTATATAAAATAAGAGGTGACTTATGAAAACTCAAAAAAGGTTAACAGAAGTTTATGAAAATGCAAAGATAGAATACTTTGACGAAAATTCAAAATATGTTTTCTTAAGCGATTGCCATAGAGGGGATGGAAGTCATTCAGATGAATTTACTAAAAATCAAAACATTTATATATATGCCATGCAGTATTATTATAACAAGGGATTCAGATATGTTGAAGTAGGAGATGGGGATGAACTTTGGGAGCATTCGAAAGCTAAGCATATAAAAAATGCCCATTATGAGGTATTTGAAATAATAAAAAAATTCCATAAAAATAATAGACTAATAATGCTCTATGGAAATCACAATATTTACCTTAAAGATCCTGAATATGTAAAGAAAAATTACTATACATACTATAATAACTACACAGAAGAAACTAGAGAATTTCTAAAAGGATTAGAACCCATAGAAGGATTAGTATTGAAAAACGAAAAGACTTCCCAAGAAATATTTGTAACACATGGACATCAAGGAGATTTTTCAAACGATCAAATATGGTTTTTTACTATGTTATCCTTAAAATATTTCTGGAGATATTTGCATGCCTTTGGTATAAAAAATCCTGCAAGTCCAATAAAGAATGCAATAAAAAGACATAGAATAGAAAGAAATATATCGAAATGGATTGATAAAAATCAAAAAATGGTAATATGTGGTCATACTCATAGATTCAAATATCCAAAAGAAAAAGAGCTGCCATATTTCAATACTGGATGCTGTATATATCCTACTACTGTTACAGCTATTGAGCTGGAAAAAGGAATTATAAAGATAGTAAGATGGAAAATAAAAACAGATAAAGAGGGGAACTTAAAAGTTGATAGAAAAATCATAAGAGGTCCTGATCCTGTTGAAAAATTTTATATATGATAAACATAGAATAATCTATAAAAAATCTAATAGAAATTTTTTAATAAATTAGATTTTATTAAAAATTAAAGCAGCTTTAAAAGATTATGTATAAAAACAAAGCTACTTTAATTTTTTTATTAAGAAGTTTTGTAAACTTTAACAGAAGTTGTCTTGAAAATAGCAAAAATCTTACTACCTATACTTATATCTAGGTCTTTAAGTGCATATTTTGTGATTAATGCTTTTATAAGTAGATTTTCACATTTCATTTCTACTTTTATCAATTTGCCTTCCTTATAAATATTTTTGACATTACATTTTAAAGAATTTTGTGCTGAAGTCTTAAAGTTTTCTTTAGAAAGTATTATTTCTTCAGGAGGAATTATAGTGCTTACTTTTCCTTTTAGAGACGTCTTCGCTTTTAACTTTATATTCCCTATTTGCAGCTCAGATACGCCATCTTCATCTTTTACTACAGCTTCATATATATTTTCTATGCCGATAAAATTTGCTATAAAATCATTTTGAGGTTCATAAAAAATTTCATCAGGAGTACCAACCTGTATAATCTTACCATCCTTCATAACTCCTATTCTATCAGCCAAAGCTAAAGCTTCATTAAAATCATGAGTAATATGTAAAGTAGTTGTATTAAAGTTTTTGTGGATTTTTTTAAGTTCTTTTATAAAATTTTCCTTTGTTCTAGGATCTAGAGCACTTAAAGGCTCATCTAAAAGCAATATTTCTGGTTTAATTACAAGAATCCTTGCTATAGCTACTCTTTGTTGTTCACCACCACTTAAAGTGCTAGGATATCTGTTTAGGAGGTGATCAATGGATAAAAGTTCACTAACATCCTTTAATTTTTTATCTATTTCACATTGGGAAATTTTTCTTAATTTCAAACCGAAAATAATGTTATCTTTTACGTTAAGATGAGGAAAGAGTGCATATTCTTGATAAACAAAACCTATATTTCTATCTTCAGGAGACATTTTATTAATGTTTTTTCTTTTAAACAATATTTCACCCTTATCAGGATGATATAATCCAGCTATAGTTTCTAGTATTACTGTTTTTCCAGTCCCGGTTGGTCCCAAAATAACAAAGTATTCATTTTTTTTAATATTTAGGTTGATATTACTAAGATGAAAATTTCCTAAAGTCTTATATAGATTTACTAACTCAATCATGATTACCACCATTGACTTTATTTAAAATCATGCCTTTTCCTGAGCCTACGTTTTCAAATATAAGTAATGCTACTATTGAAATTAGGATTATAATCGTAGCTGAAGCCATAGCATACTGTATATCACCTGTAGACATATTAAGGTATAATGATGTAGGTAGAGTTTCTGTTTTCATCCTAGTAGCTCCTGCCAGCATTAATGCTGCTCCAAATTCTCCTAATGCTCTTGCCCATGTAATTACAGTTCCTGCTATTAAACCATTTTTAGCTAAGGGTAAAGTTATTCTCATAAAACTTTGAAATTGAGTACAACCCAGTGTTCTACCTACAAATTCTAATTTTGGATCTATATCTGAAAAGGTGGATTTAAGGATTCTAATCATATAAGATATATTAACAAAAAATTGAGCTAAAATTACTCCTTTAACATCAAAGACAAATTTTAATCCAAAAGACGCAAGTTTTCTACCAAAAGTTGTAGTACCAAAAAGTAATAAAAGAGCAACTCCAGAAACTACCGGTGGCAATGCTAAAGGAATATTTAATATAGTATTGATGATACTTTTGCCAGGAATATCTAGTCTCTCCATAGAATAGGCTATAGGTACAGCAAATAAAATACATAAAGAAGTTGAAATTACAGATGTAATTAAGCTTAATTTTACAGAAAATTGAATCTCAGGAGTTCTTATACTTGAGCCTATGCCAGCCATTCCTTTAATTAGTACATTTGATATAGCTGCAACTATTAGTGCAATGAGCAAAAAAGTAAAAGTACCTAGAACAAACTTGAATAATATATTTCTATATTTGGTATTTTTATTAATTTTTTCTGAAGTTGATATTTTTTTATTACTCAATTGTTCTAAATCCATATTTAGCAAATATTTCCTTTCCTTCTTTAGATGATACAAAATCCAAATACATTTTAGCTTCTTCTTCTTTTTCAGTAAAAGTCAGCATTCCAATTGGGATAATCTTTATATCGTTAAATTCTTCATCAATCTGTATTATTTCTACTTCATCTACATTAGCTACATTATCTTCCCATATGATACAGGCATCTGCCTGTTCCATAGTAACATGTACCATAACTTCATTTACAGTAGCATCTTTAGACACAACGTTTTCTTCAACTTCTTCCAAGATTCCTTTTTGCTTTAGTATTTTTTGAGCAACCTTTCCAATTGCTGCTGATCTTTCATCACCTAAAACCACCCTAACACCTTCATTTGTTAAGTCATCCAAACCCTGTATACTTGCAGGATTACCCTTAGGCACTCCTATAACTGGAATATGATAGACTACTTCTTTTGATTCGCTAATGAATCCCTTTTCCATAGCTTGTTCGATATAATAAGAAGCTCCTGGAATATATAGGTCTCCTTCTTGGAGCAATTCGATTTGACTTAAATTTTGGGCTGATCCTGCATATGAATATTCAATTCTTATTCCATATTTTTCTTCGAAAACCTGTCCTATCTCATCCATAGGTTTTCTTAAACCTGCACCACTGTATACTGTAAGAGTCTCAACAACTTCAGATGAGTTGTTCTCATTATCTTGTTCTGATGGAGTTTCTTTATCTCCTTGGTCAGAGCATCCTCCTATGGCTAAAACTAAAACAAATATAATTATTAAAGATAGTAAAACTTTGATTCTATTCATTTTTGCATTCCTCCTATTTTGTATTTTAAAAAACCTTTGATTGTTTAACTATGATTTATTTTGAATATCTACAAAACCTTTCAAGACCTAGAAGTTTAGCAGTTCCAGCTATACTAGTTCCGTAGAATATTGTTGGCTTGTCACAAAGTATATAATTGTCAATAGTTTGATTAACTATTGAACTTCCTGTAGATACTATGATGTCGCACCATTCTAATGCATCTTCTTTATTTTTTATACCATCCTCTATTAATACCCCATATTCCTTTGTTCCGATTTTATCATCATCTAAATCTAAAACTCTTACGTCAAAATTCTCACTAAGAGTTTCTAAGAAAGCTGGTTGAAATCCTATAAGAGTTATCTTTTTATTTCCATAAGTTTTATTAATATATTCTACTAATTCCTTTGAGCAGCTTTCAGGTTCCTCATCTTTGCAATGAATAAAATTTTGTCCTCTACCTAAAAAATTCATAATTGCATTTAATGTTGCAATAAAAATCCCTCTATTATAATTTGAATCTAAGGGTAAATTCAATACATCTGCAATGCTACCATGGTAAGAACCGGGCATATCTGTAAAAGCCTGTCCGTAAAAACCTTTGTATTCGGCTTGCATTAGCTTCTCTTTTCCCTTAACAATAGGATAATTTTGCCTTTTGGGATTTCCTATTGCTTCTTTAATACTAAGAGCTCTAGCTGTCACTGTTATTTTTTCATTCAATAAATTATTATCTTTAATCAAATGTTTAAATTCTTTTTTTATTTCTGTATATATATTTTTTTTTGACATAAAAACCTCCTTTAATAATAAAAAAAACTATGCAGGAAAAAATTGCATAGCAAATGACATTGCAATTTCTTCTAATATGTGAGGCACCTACATTTCTATAGATACCCTGTCGGTCTTTTTTCTTAGCAAAAGCCTTAGAAAGTTAGACTCGAAATTAACATATGCTCATAACGATTATACACATATTAATAGTTCTTGTAAAGAGTTCATTATTTTAAAAATAAATCTTAACTAAATATTGCCTCATAAATATTATCAACCAACTGGTTTTAAATGTATAATTTTCAGAAATTAGGATATATAAAATAGTGTAAGATTAAAAAGGAGGAAAAAATGTCAGAAAAAATAAGTGAAAAAACCTACAATAAATTATTGTCAGATCAGCAAGATGAAATTACAGCTTATTATCTTTATCACAAAATTGCTGACTTTGTTAAGGATAAAGAAAATAAAGAGATAGTTAGAGAAGTAGCTGAAGATGAACTTAAACATTATAATCATTTAAAAGAAATAACTGGTAAAGAACTTAAACCGGAAAGATTTAAAATATTTTTATTTTACTGGATAACAAAAATATTTGGAATAACTTTTGGAATTAAACTTCTTGAAAGAAGTGAAACAGAAGCAATTGCATCTTATCAAGAAAAAACAGAGAAAGATATAGAAGGACTTGAAGAAATAGTGTGCGATGAAGAGAGACACGAGGTTGAGCTTATAAACATGATAAACGAAGAAAGACTAAACTATATGGGATCGGTGGTTTTAGGATTAAATGATGCCTTAGTGGAACTTACAGGTGCATTAGCAGGATATACCTTTGCCTTTCAGAACACAAGGTTAATAGCCCTTACAGGTCTTATAACAGGAATAAGTGCTTCCTTTTCTATGGCTGCCAGCGAGTATTTAGCTAAAAAGCATGAAGAAGGACAGGATGCTGTCAAATCTTCAATATATACAGGAATAGCCTACGTCTTTACTGTAGTGTTCTTAATACTACCATTTTTATTAATTGATAATCCTTTTGTAAGTCTAATTAGTACTTTAGCTGTTGCAGTTTTAATAATATTTTTATTTAACTACTATATTTCAGTTGCAAAAGACTATAATTTCAAAAAAAGATTTGGTGAAATGGCAGCTATATCATTAGGAGTAGCAGGCATATCTTTTTTAATAGGAGTATTGATTAAGCAGTTTATAGGTGTAGATATTTAGATAGTTTTTTATGATTTAATTGAAATTAATCAAAGCATATGATTTAATAATTATAAAAGAAGTATATATCAAGGAGGATAAAATGATAAAGAACTTTGAAGAAGTATTTCAAACTATAAAATCTAAAGGACCTAAAAAAATTGCTGTAGCTTGTGCCCAGGATGTAGACGTTTTAAAAGCAGTAGATAATGCTAAAAAACAGGGGATAGCAGAGGCTGTACTTATTGGAAATCAAGAGATGATAGAAGCTAATGCTTCGGAAAATGGAATACATCTGTCTGAATACGAAATAATAGATATTGATGATATGAAAGCAGCTTCTATGAAAGCAGTGGAATTAGTATCATCAGGAAAAGCAGACATGGTGATGAAAGGATTAGTAGATACTTCAATATTCTTAAAAGCTGTTTTAGACAAAGAAAAGGGATTAAGAACTGGAAATGTTTTGTCCCATGTTGCTTTATTTGAGCTACCAAAATATCATAAATTCTTAGTAATAACTGATGCTGCTATGAATATTGTTCCCGACTTAGAAGCTAAAAAAATGATAATAGAAAATTCACTTATGGTAACAAAGGCTCTTGGAATAGCAAGACCTAAAGTAGCCGTGCTTTGTGCGAAGGAGAAAGTAAATCCTAAGATGTCAGCAACTGTTGAAGCTGATAAACTTCAAAGAATGAACGAAGCTGGAGAAATAAAAAATTGTGATGTAGCTGGACCTTTAGCATTAGATAATGCTATATCGAAAGATGCTGCAAAATTAAAAGGCATTACAAATCCGGTAGCAGGAGATGCAGATGTATTACTTGCGCCAAATATAGAATCCGGTAATATACTATACAAGGCTCTAGGATTCTTAGCAGAATCAAAAGGAGCAGGAGTAATTGTTGGTACTACTGCACCAGTCATCCTAACGTCAAGAGCTGATGACGAAGATTCAAAGCTTAATTCAATAGCACTTGGAGCTTTAATGGCAGCTATTTAAAATTTGAAATAGTTTTGTACTTATTAAAAATATAATTTAAATAATAATAAATAAAAATAGATTTCTGAAAAGAAATCTATTTTTATGATATAAGTTTATTTTTTTACTTAACTCATAGTAGCAACCATAACAGCCTTTATTGTATGCAATCTATTTTCAGCTTCATCGAAAACCTTTGAATATTTACTTCTAAATACTTCGTCAGTTACTTCCATTGCATCTAGTCCGAATTTTTCCTTGATTTCTTTACCTACAATGGTCTTGTCATCATGAAATGCTGGCAAGCAGTGAAGGAATATTATATTAGGATTACCTGAATTCTGAATCATTTCCATATTAACCTGATATGGCTTAAGCTGGCTGATTCTTTCTTCGTATTTATCTTCTTCACCCATAGAGACCCATACATCTGTATAGATTGCATCAGCATTTTTAACTCCTGCTACTATATCCTCTGTTAGTTCAATTTTAGAGCCTGTTTCTTCAGCAACCTTCTTCATTTCTTCCACTAATTTTTCATCTGGGTAAAGTTCTTTCGGTGCTATGGCTGTAAAGTCTATACCAAGCTTAGCTGAACCTATCATTAATGAGTTGCCCATGTTGTTTCTTGCATCACCTACATAGACAAGTTTAGTTTTATTTAAAGGTTTGTTTAAATTTTCTTTTATAGTAAGAAAATCTGCTAAGATTTGACTAGGATGATAAAGGTCAGTAAGTCCGTTCCATACAGGAACTCCTGCATGAGCTGCAAGATTTTCAACAGTTTCCTGTTTAAATCCTCTAAACTCAATGCCATCATAAAATCGACCCAAGACCTTTGCAGTATCTTCTACGGATTCTTTTGAGGTCATTTGAGAATTATTTAAGCATGTAACTCTAGCTCCTTCATCGTATGCTCCAACTTCAAAGGCACATCGTGTTCTTGTTGAAGTTTTTTCAAAGAGCAAAACTATATTTTTACCTTCAAGAAGGTTGCCTTTTATTCCTGCTCTTTTTTTCTGCTTTAAATCAATTGATAAATTCAATAAGTATTTGATTTCTTCTGTAGTGAAATCTTTTAAAGTTATGAAATTTTTTCCTTTTAAGTTTATCGGCATGTTGTTTCCTCCTAAAAAACATATTAAATATTTTTACTATATAGGGTGTGAAAATATATTTGTAATGCCTCTTTATTTGCTAGTTTTAGCATTAATAAGATTTTTAATTATTTCCTTACCCTTTTCAAGCTGCCATTTTTCAACGTACTCATTTTCTGAATGGGCTTGATTTATACTTCCTGCTCCAAATACTACTGAATTTATTCCAGCTTCCTGAAAAAGACTAGCTTCCGTCCAAAAGTCAACTTCACAGAATTCACCCTCAAATAATGGGTTATTGTTAATTAAAGGAGGACCATTAAATCTATTTTCTATTTTTATTTGACTACAATTATGTTTTATTATCTCAACCAAATGCTCTAGATTATCAAATGTTCTTATTGATGCTCTATATGTGCATCTTTGGGAAACTACGTTTCCTGCAGTACCACCTTTTATAATTCCTACGGAAAAGCCTAATTCATCCAACTTTATAATATTCTGGGCAGCTTTAATGATGGCACCCTTTGATTTTGTGGATGAATGAGCTGATTCTGAAAAATTTTCTAGTGTAAAAGAATAATAGCCTTTATGCTTTGAAACAAATTTGAGCTCTGTAGGTTCGCATACCACTGCTTTTTTGAGATTATTACTATAATCAGATTCTAGGAAGTATTTTACTCCAGTTTTGATTCCTGACTCTTCATCTACTGAAAAAAGGACCATTAGATTTTCGGGCTTAGATTCTTCCAGAGCCTTTAGTACCATATAGATATTGCCTTTTGTATCGCAGGAACCTAATCCATAGATTTTACCTTCTTTTTCTTTCATGCTTAAAGGGTCAAAGGACCATGCATCTGAAGGTTTTACTGTATCCATGTGACAGTTTATTAGTAGCTCAGGTTCTCCAAAAATCCCTATAATATTGGCTTTTTTTTCGCTTATTTTTTGAATATTAACTTCACAATTGGTTTTTGATTCCAAATATTTTACCAGGTACTTTATAATTTCTGTGTATTCACCTTCGTAAGTGATAATCCTAATTAAATCAGACAATAAATTCATTTGACACTCTGCTTTCTATTATTAAACATTTTGTTAATTTGTGATTTCAGAAATAAGCAAGTAGGATTTGTTAGTATCTTGATGCTTACTTTTAATTATAAATTTCTTACCATTCTTGATTTCATCGTTAATAATTCTGTATATTTTGGAGTTGTTTTGTTGAACCCAAAAGCTATCTCCTACATCTTCCAGGTTATTTTTTGCAATCTTATAGTCCTTAAGTTCATACTTTTTCAATGGATTGTCCATAATTGTTTTAAATGGATTATCTTTAGGTATTTTTGTTTTTATTAGCATACTGTTCTTACAAGTATGTACAAATCCATATGCCAGGATGTTCAAGGGATGAATATTTTTAAGGTATATGTTGGAGCTTGTATTATCAGTTTGTATAATAAAAGTTAGATAATCTTTGTCTTGTGTTAGGTGTAGAGCTAAGGCAAATGTAAGTGATCCTAATCCTTTTCCTTCGTGTTTAGGATCAACAAGTAGTGTCCATTCATGGGCAATTTTAGGATCAGATACATTGCCAATAACACTAAGCTTTGCTGCAGGTATTCCATCAATGAGAAAGCCTGCCGTTAATCCTGCTCCAATTGTTCCGAAATTCGCAAAGGTCCAGTCAGGTGCAGCCATTCCAGCTCCATAAGCTTTTTCATTTAACTTTATCATCTCATAAGTAAAATCGTAACCTTCTGTGGTTGCTGGGTCGATAAATACGGTATTTAAAGGGAAATCTTCCATAAGTTTTTCGTATTTGTTCCAGTGCATTTTGTTAACTACGATAAATACCTCTAAATTTAAGTTTTCATAAGTCTTTAATACTTCATTCATTTTAATTCCTCCTATTTTATATTTGAAAGTCTCTGCTGCATAGAATACAGCTTTATAAATCCATTTGCTTCTGTTCCGGTCCATTCTGATTGTTGAGCATACATGGCGATATTCTCTTTTACTAATGAGTTAGGGGAGCTTAGTTCCACTATTTTAATACTGTTTGGCTGAACATTTATTTTAACAGTTCCACTTACTTTTTCCTGAACCGAATCTGCATAAGCTTCAATGTTTTTTACTAAGGGTTCATAGAATAATCCACCATATACAAGTTCGGACCACTGTATTGAAGCTTGTTTGTTAAACATTATTTGTTTTTTTGTTAAAATAATTTGTTCAAGTTTTTGATGGGCCTTTATTAGAGCTAATAATGCTGGAGACTCAAACATTATCCTTCCCTTAATTCCTATAATACAATCTCCAACATATATTCTGCTGCCATATCCATATGAACCTAAAATTTCATTAAGCTTTAATGTAAGTTCAACTCCCTTCATATTTTTACCATTTAGCTTAGTTGGTAGTCCTTTTTTAAATTCTAGGGTAAGATATTCTTGAGTCTTAGATTTGTTTCGTTTTGTCAGTGTGTATGCAGAGTCATCGGGCTCTTTGTTTTGGTCTATTTCAGTTCCGGAAACAGTTATGCCAAATATGTTTTCATTAATAGAGTATTTCTTAAGTTCCTTGTCTACTTTAAAGCCTCTTTCCTCCAGATATTCAATTTCTTTTTCCCTAGTAATGTTCAATTCTTTTATCGGTGCTATGATATCCACATCTGAATTCAAGGTTATCAGTGATGCTTCAAATCTAACTTGGTCGTTTCCAATGGCTGTTGAGCCGTGAGCAACTCTATTAGTACCTTCTTGTTTTCCTATTTTCAAGATTTCCTCTGCGATGATGTATCTATCTGCACACATTAAAGGATATTCATCTTCATAAAGACCATTAAGTTTTATCAGATACTGCATTATGTTTTCATAGATTAGTTCTACTGCATCAACAGTGTAGTGCTTTATGCTTCCCAAATTCTTTGACTTTTTTTCGATTTCTTTTAGCTTGTCTTCACTAAAACCTCCGGTATTAACCACCGCTGTTATTACATCATAACCTTGTTCTTTTAGATAAAGCACACAGAAAGATGTGTCCAATCCTCCTGAAAAAGCCAATACTACTTTTTTCATATTTATGCAACTCCTTTCTATTTATTCAAGAATTTTTTAGCTGAAACAATGGATTTTATAACGGCTTCTTTAGCAGGGCCGCCGGTAAGTTTCCTTTTTCTTACACATGTCTCAACAGAAATTTCCTCGTATATATCTTCTTCTATAAGATCGCTAAAGTTTTTAAAGTTATCAAGCGTTATTTCTGATAACTTTTTTTTCTGTTTTATAGCAAATTGAACAATTTGACCTGATATTTCATGGGTTTCTCTAAAGGGAATTCCTTTACGTACTAAATAGTCTGCTAAGTCTGTGGCATTTGTGTATCCATCCTCAGAAGCTTTGTACATTCTATCTTTGTTAAATTTTATTGTTTTAATCATTCCTGTAAAATTATCTAGACATGCTTTTGCAGTATCAATTGCATCGAAAACAGCTTCCTTGTCCTCTTGCATATCCTTGTTGTAGGCTAAGGGCAGTGATTTCATCATAGTTAATAATGTAATATTTGAACCATACACCCTGCCGGTTTTTCCTCTTATTAGTTCGGCTACATCTGGATTTTTCTTTTGGGGCATTATGCTACTGCCGGTACTAAAACCATCATCTATTTCTATATATGCAAATTCTTCAGTTGACCAAAGAATTATTTCTTCACAAAATCTGCTAAGATGCATCATTATTATCGATAGAGTTGATGTAAGCTCTATGGTGAAATCCCTATCGCTGACTCCGTCTAGGCTGTTATAGGTGATGTCTTCGAATCCTAAGAGCTGGCAAGTATATTCTCTATCTAAATTGAAGGTTGTTCCTGCTAATGCACCTGATCCTAAAGGCATGATCATTATTCTTTTCTTTGCATCAATAAGTCTTTCTATATCACGTTTAAACATTTCAAAGTATGCCATTATATAATGTCCCAGGGTCATAGGCTGAGCCTTTTGCATATGAGTATAGCCTGATACTATTGTATCTAAATTTTCTTCAGCTATGTATATTAAACTTTCTTCTAATTTTCTTATAAGTGCTACAAGAAGGTCTACCTCTTTTCCTAAATACATCCTGAAGTCTGTTGCAACTTGATCGTTTCTGCTTCTTCCAGTGTGAATTTTTTTTCCTAGATCTCCAATTCTTTCAGTTAATGTTGCTTCTATGAATGTATGGATATCTTCATGGTCCATACTAATTTCTAATTTTCCACTTTCAATATCATTAAGGATTTCATTTAAAGTTTTTTCCACTTTAGAAGTTTCATCATCATTAAGCACTCCACATTTGTTTAAGGTTTTTGAATGGGCAATGCTTCCCAATATATCCTCTCTATACAATCGTTTATCAATGTGAATTGAAGACTGGAAATCAAATGCTGCTTTTTCAGTTTGATTTTTAAAACGGCCTCCCCATAATCTCATTTATATCACTCCTTATGTAAATATTATTATCTTCTCTTACAATAAGAGAAGGAATTTCCCTAGTATCTTGGAGATTACTACAAAATAATTGCAAATAAATACGTCTTTCCTTATTCATTATGTATAAATAACTAGAAAACACTATAAATA
>Ga0209948_1000352_pt1 | contig 13680 bp, 11 predicted proteins | sample SalPonR2_C_D2_MG_FD_185709 | JGI IMG/M metagenome (GOLD analysis project Ga0209948, IMG submission 185709) | Salt pond soil microbial communities from South San Francisco under conditions of wetland restoration - Salt Pond MetaG R2_C_D2_MG... ... | reverse complement strand
CGGCCCCGTTCGGCCCCAGCAGCGCCGTTACCTCGCCCGCTTTCAGTGACACGTCGACGCCTTCCAGCGCCTGGTGCGCGCCATACCGATATCCGATATCACTCAGCCTTGCAATAACGCTTGAATTCATGACCCGTGCTCCCGTTGACTGGGATTTCAGTCTGAGAGCGCGCAGCCGGCGCCAACAGTGCCTGCCATCAGCAATCCGGTGTGACAATTGTCATGCCCCGCTCGATGATCGGCTAAGCTCAAGCGGATGAATCGATCTCGAGGTCTTGCATTGGTGGTCCTGGCGGGTGCCGCCTGGCTGTCGGTGGAGGCCTGGTCGATCGTGGCCCCGTCGCTGGAAGACGGCTGGTTGAGCTGGGGCATGGTGGGCAGGGTGTTTTTCCCGCTGGTCCTGCTCGTCGCGCTCAGTGCCTGGTTATGGCAGCGCCGGTGACCGATGGCGGGTTCCCTGACTACACCTGGAGTAAGACCAACCATGCGCTACCTGCACACCATGCTTCGAATCACCGATATCGACGCGTCGCTTGATTTTTTCTGCGAAAAGCTCGGCCTGGTCGAGGTCAGCCGCAAGGAATCGGAGAAGGGGCGTTTCACGCTGATCTTTCTTGCCGCGCCGAATGATGTCGAGCGGGCACGAGAGGAGAAATCGCCGATGGTGGAACTGACCTGGAACTGGGACCCGGAGGAATTGACCGGCGGCCGGAGTTTCGGTCACCTGGCCTACCGGGTCGACAACATCTACCAGACCTGTCAGAAACTGATGGATTCAGGCGTAACCATCAACCGCCCGCCGCGCGACGGGCACATGGCGTTCGTGCGTTCGCCGGACGGGCACTCGATCGAGCTGCTGCAGGAAGGCGAGCATCTCCCGCCGCAGGCGCCCTGGGCATCGATGGAGAACACCGGTAGCTGGTAGTGCGGCCGGACCGACAGGTCGTCGCCTGGCCATGGGGGTCGATGACCGCCTCGGCGAGTGGGAACCGCCAGGTAGACCTCACCTGAAAAACCGCGGCCGGTCGACGTACCATGAACGTGCCGCCCGTCAATGATCAGGAGGCTCGCAGGTGAACGCCCGCTCGGAACACGATTGTCAGGATGATGGTCACGACAAGCGTCGCCTTGATCGTCATGACAGCAACCGCGACAAAGACGGCGACGATCAAATCGGCCCATCTCCGTCGAACAAAGGCGGGTCGGGCTCGAACAGGCGATTCGGATTGCAACTTCTTTCGTCGCTTGGCGTTATTGCGCTGGCGGTTGCAGTGGTTGCCTATTTCATGCTTACCGGCCAACCGGCGCCGCGCAGCGAGCCGAAGTCCCGGGCGGTGCTGGTGGAAACCGTCGACATCGAGGCGCACAGGCTGCGACCCTCGATCTCCGCCCACGGCTCGCTGCAGCCTGCTCGTCGACTCGCGCTGCCGGCCCAGGTCGGCGGCCGCGTCGTTTCGGTCAATCCGGCACTGGTGCTTGGCGGCATGGTCAAGGCCGGGGAAATTCTGGTTCGGATCGAAAAAGCCGATTTCGAACTGGCCGCCCGTCAGGCCTCGGCTCGGCTGGAAGAAGCGCGCGCTGAACTGGCGCTGGAACAGGGTCGCCAGGCCTTCGCCCGCCAGGAGCTTGAATCGTTCGAGGATTTCGAAGCGCCGGTGGAGGCGCCGGACAAGCTGGATCTGATTCTTCGCGAACCGCAGTTGCGCCGGATACGGGCGACAATAGAACGCGCCCGGGCCGACCTGGAGCTGGCGCAACTGAACCTTCAGCGCGCCACGATTGAAGCGCCTTTCGACGCCATAGTCGAGACCGAGGAAATAGAAATCGGGCAAGTCCTGCAGCCGGGCACGATGGTGGCCGAACTGCTCGGAGTCGAGTCCGCCCACGTGCTGGTCCGAATCCAGGTCGACCATCTTCCAAACCTCGATATTCCGGGCTGGAATGCCGCAACCGGCTCGACCGGCACGGTGCGCTACCGGCTCGGCGAAACCGGGGTCGTTCGACCGATCAGGATTCTGCACCTGGCCGGCAGCCTCGGTCAGGCCGGGCGCATGGCGCGACTGTTGTGCGAACTGGAAGACCCGTTCGGGCTCGAGCGAACGCCGGAAAGATTGGCTGCTGCGACTGGCCCGATGCTGTTCGGGGCTTTCGTCGACGTCGAACTTGAACTGGCGAGCGAGCGCGAGTTGTTCGAAGTGCCGGCCCGCGCGATGCGAAACCGCGATCGGCTATTCGTGATGACGCCGGATGACACGCTGGCAATCCGGGAGCCCACCGTGTTTCTGCGTAGCGGCGACCGGGTCTACCTGTCCGATGGTCTGGCGCCGGGCGATCGAGTGATCACCAGCCTGATCGCGAACCCGATCGAAGGCCTGGCGCTACGCACCGCCTCTGTGCAGAATGACGAGACCGGCGGTTCGTGAGCGATTCTTCGGCCAGCGACGGCGAGCCCGGCCGCGGCGTGATCGGCTGGTTCGTCGCTCACCCGGTCGCGGCCAACCTGCTGATGCTTGTATTTCTGGTCGGCGGCGCGCTGTCGCTGCTGCGAATCCAGCAGGAGGTCTTTCCCGAAGCGATTCTCGACGTGGTCCGCGTGACCGTGCCCTATCCCGGCGCTACGCCGGAGGAAGTGGAAGAAGGCATCGTGCTGGCGGTCGAAGAGGCCATGCGCGGCATAGACGGCATCGACGAAATCCGGTCCGTCGCCAGCGAGGGCCGGGGACAAGTGAGCGCGGAACTGGCGCGCGGCGTCCGCATCAACGTCGCCCGCAACGACATCGAAAGCGCGGTCAACCGTATCACCTCGTTTCCGGAAAACGCCGAGCAGCCGATCGTCAGCACCCCGACCAATCGGCGGCAGGTGCTGTCGTTGATCCTGTACGGTGAGGTCGGCCGGCACACGCTGAGACGAATGGGCGAGCAGGCCAGGCGGGATCTCTTGCGCGACCCGCGTATCGCGCAGGTCGAACTGTCCGGGCTGCCGCGGCCGGAAATCAGCATCGAGATCGAACAGGCGGTATTGCGAAAGTTCGGTCTGACCCGGGCGGAACTGGCCCGCCGGATCGATCAGGCCTCGGTGGAGCTTCCGGCCGGCGACATCGAGACGGCCACCGGCGATTATCTGCTGCGCATCATGGAGCGGCGCGACCGTGGCAATGAATTCGAAGATATCGCGATCATCGTGCATCCCGACGGCACCCGGATCACGCTGGGCGATATCGCCACCGTGGTCGATGGATTTCGCGAATCCGATCGCGCGATGCTGTTCAATGCTCGCCCGGCCGTTCGGCTCGAGGTCTTTCGCAGCAGCGAGCACTCACCGCTGGAGGGTTCGCGCGCGGTACACGAATACATCGAGCGGGTGGAGCAGCTATGGCCGTCGACCCTGAAACTGCAGGTGTGGGACGACGCGTCGATCATTTTCAAGGATCGCATCGATCTCCTGGTCGAAAATGGCCGGCTGGGTCTGTTTCTGGTGCTGCTGATTCTGGCCCTGTTCCTGCGCCCGAGGCTGTCTCTCTGGGTCAGCGTGGGGCTGGCCGTTTCCCTGCTGGGCGTTTTTCTGTTCATGCCGATGCTCGGTGTGTCGATCAACATGCTGTCGCTGTTCGCGTTCATCCTGGTGCTGGGCATCGTGGTCGACGATGCGATTGTCGTAGGCGAGGCCTCGTTTCATCATCTGCAGCGCGGCGACAGCCCGGTCGACGCCGCTCTGAAGGGCGCGCGCGAGGTGCAGACGCCGGTGGTATTCGCTGTGCTGACCACTATCGTCGCCTTTGTGCCGCTGCTCTTCCTGCCAGGCGTGCTGGGCGATTTCTTCCGGGTCATTCCGCTGATCGTGATTCCGATCCTGCTGCTTTCGCTGATGGAGTCGTTCTGGGTGCTGCCGGCCCACCTTGCGCATATGCGGACCGAAGAGCGGCAGCCCTGGCTCAAGCGTGCCTCGCAATGGCAGCAGGCGTTTTCCGACCGGTTCGAGACATCCGTGGAGCGCCACTTCAGGCCGTTCATCGCCCGCGTCATCGACTGGCGCTACCTGACGATTGCCGCCGGTTTTGCCGTGCTGCTGATCGCGATCGGCTATGTCGCCAGCGGCCGGATCGCGTTTCGCTTCCTGCCCGAGATCGAGTCGGACATCATTACCGCAAACATCGAACTGCCGGTCGGCGCGCCCGTTGAAGAAACCCGGCGGGTCGCCACTGCGGTGGTCGACGCGATACAAGGACTCCAGCACGATGAATTCGACGAAGAGGTGGTAAACGGCACCCTGGCGAGCATCGGCTCGCAGCAGGCGGCGCGCGAGGAACCTCTGGCCGCCGGGGCTGAAACCGCCAGACACCTGGCTGCGGTATCGGTATCGCTGGTGCCGGCCGGGCAGCGCACGATCTCGGCCAGCCAGGTGGTGCAGCGCTGGCGCGAACGCATCGGCGACGTTGCCGGCATCGACAAGATCTCGTTCACCTATCGCGCAGGACCGGGGCGGGGACCGGACATCGCCTTCAGGGTTGCGCATGAAGACCTCGGGACGCTGCGCGAAGCGGCAGGGGAATTTGCCGAGGCCATAGCCGGCTATTCCGGTGTTTTCCAGGTCGACGACGGCTTCGATCCGGGCAAGCCGCAGATCGAGTTGCGGCTCAAGCCCGCGGGGCGGGCGCTGGGCATTACCGAACTGGATCTTGCCCGGCAGATCCGCGGCGCGTTTTTCGGCCAGGAAGCACTCCGGACCCAGCGCGGCAAGGACGAACTGCGCGTCTATGTCCGTCGGGCCGAGGCCGATCGCCGCCAGGTCGGGGAACTGCTCGACAAGATCATCCTGACGCCGCAAGGCGGCGAGATTCCGTTGCGCGAGGCCGCCTGGCTGGAATACAGCAGGTCGCGTACCACCATCGAACGCGAGCAGGGCCGGCGTATCGTCAACGTGACCGCCCGGGTCGACCGCGCCGTGACCTCCGCCGGCAAGGTCAATGCCGGCCTCCGCGCCGATGCCATACCCGAGTTGCAGCAACGCTTCCCCGGGCTGGGCTTCGAGGTCACCGGCGTCCAGCAGGACCAGCGCGAATCGGTGGTGGCGCTGGGATACGGCATGATTGTGGCGGTGATCGTCATGTACGGACTGCTTGCGGTGGTTTTCGGCAGCTATGCGCAGCCCGTGCTGATCCTGCTCGCGATACCGTTCGGCTTCATCGGCGCGCTGATCGGGCACCTGCTCATGGGGTTCGACCTGAGCCTGATCAGCATGTTCGGGCTGGTCGCCCTTGCCGGCGTCGTGGTCAACGATTCACTGGTGCTGATCGTGACCATCAACAACCGTCGGAAGGAGGCAGGGTCCGTCGAACAGGCCGTCATCGACGGCACTATGCGGCGATTCCGGCCGGTTTTCCTGACGTCGATGACCACGTTTTTCGGTTTGGCGCCGATGATCTTCGAAACCTCTCTGCAGGCCCGCTTCCTGATTCCCATGGCGCTGAGTCTGGGATTCGGCATCCTGTTCGTGACGCTGATCGCACTGGTCATGGTGCCGGCGCTGTACTGCGCGCTCGAAGACGGAAGGTCGCGCTGGTTCGGCGCCACCGCGGAGGGTTAGCGAAACCTGGCGTGGAATCCCGGCGCATCCTGCCGAAAGGCGGAGCGATTACGACACGAACCGGACTTCGGATCAATCTCCGGAACCGGACGCCGTGCCGGAGCCGCCTTCTGAATCCGAGCCCGAATCCGAATCCGAGCCTTGTTCGTCGCAATTGCCGATGATCTTCCTGACCTCGTCGCTTTCCAGCGTCTCGTTTTCAGCCAGCGCTTCGGCCAGTGCATCCAGGCGGTCGCGATGTTTTTCCAGCAGTTCGCGCGCGCCGGACTCGATATCCTTGAGCAGCTTCTGGATCTCCTCGTCGATCGCGGCCGCCGTGGCTTCGCTGTAGTTTCTTCCCTGAGCCATTTCCTTGCCGAGGAAGACGTGCTCGTCGCTTTCGCCGAAGGCGGCCGGGCCGAGCCGCTCGCTCATGCCCCAGCGCGCGACCATCCTGCGCGCCAGACCGGTGGCCTGCTCCAGGTCGTTCTCGGCGCCGTTGCTCACTTCACCGAAAACGATGGCCTCGGCAAGGCGCCCGCCGAACATCACGCCGATGCGGTCGCGCAGGTAGCGCTCGCCGTAGTTGTAGCGTTCCTCGTCGGGTCGCTGCGAGGTCGCGCCCAGCGTCTGCGCCCGGGGCAGCACGGTGATCTTGTCGACCGGGTCGGCGTTGGGCAGCAGTTCGGCCAGCAGTGCATGGCCGGACTCATGGTAGGCGACCACGCGGCGTTCGCGATCGCTGAGCGCGGAATCACGCGCCTGGCCCAGCATCACTCGGTCGCGGGCCTCGGTGAAGCAGGTCCAGTCGACGCTTTCCTTTTCCCTGCGCCCGGCCAGCAGCGCGGCTTCGTTGGCCAGGTTGGCGAGATCGGCGCCGGAGAAACCAATCGTGATTTTTGCCAGGCGCCCCAGTTCCACATCGTCGGCCAGCGGAAGCTTTTCGGTGTGCACCTCGAGGATGGCCTTGCGCGCTTTGAGGTCGGGGCGGTCCATGGTGATCTTGCGATCGAATCGGCCGGGCCTGAGCAGTGCCTTGTCGAGCACATCCGGCCGATTGGTGGCGGCCAGTACCACTACGGCCTCGTGCGGCTCGAAACCGTCCATCTGGGAGAGGATCTGGTTCAGCGTCTGCTCGCGTTCGTCGTGGCCGCCACCCATGCCGGTGCCGCGGCTTCGACCGATCGCGTCGAGTTCGTCGATGAAGATCAGCGAAGGCGCGCTCTTGCGCGCGTTGTCGAACATGTCGCGGACCCGCGAGGCGCCGACGCCGACGAACATTTCAATGAACTCCGAGCCGGTCACGCTGTAGAACGGCACGTCGGCTTCACCGGCCACCGCGCGCGCCATCAAGGTCTTTCCGGTGCCCGGCGGACCCATCAGGAGAAGCCCGTGCGGAATCTTGGCACCCAGCTTTCGGAAGCGTTCCGGGTCCTTCAGATAATCGATGACTTCCTTGACCTCCTTCTTCGCATTTTCGGCGCCGGCGACATGCTTGAGCCGAATCTCGCTGTGCTTTTTCTCGATTCTTTTCGCCTTGGACTGGCCGAAGCCGAACGGCCCGGCGCCGCTGGACATCGCCCGTCGCGCCATCCGGTTCCAGAACCACAAAAGGACGCCCAGCACCAGGATCCACGGCAGCGCCCGCATCAGTATCTGGGCCCACCAGGGCGCTTCTGTCGGCTCGGCGTCGACCTCCACGCCGTTTTGTTCGAGGCGCTCGAGCAGCCGCTGGTCCTCCAGTTCCGGCCGCAGGGTCTCGAACCGTGCAATGTCGAGATCCTCGTCGTTCTCCACCGCCTGGTCGGTCAGGCGGCCTTCGATCTGCTGGCCGCGCAACGTCACCTGCTCGACCCGTCCTTCGTCGACTGCGGACAGGAACTTCGAATAGGTCAGCCGGTTCGTCGGCGCTTCGCCGAAGTCGCCGGTGAAATAAAAGAACAGCACCACTGCCAGGGCAAGCCAGACGAACCATGCGCCCTGTTGCATGCTTTTTTTCATCACCTGGTCGGGATTGCGCCGCTGGGCAGCGGATTTCGAATCGTTGCTCGTCGTTTCGGAAGACATGAAACTCGTTTTGCGGGTCGAGATTTACGTTCATGGTAGCCGGTATGGCCGTCCCGCTGCGGAGGCTTCGGGCGGCGCCCCCGTTTTGCGGCTTCGGAACCGCTTAAACCGCGAATAAACAGACGTGTTTCATGGATGGTCGATGGCGTGGCTGGAAAAGCGGGTCGCTACGCTCCATGTCTCATGGAAAGGTATTCAGCTAATACCATTCACTCGAAACAGGATGGAGGCACACCGTGACCGACAAACCTTTTCTGACAGACGTCAAGACGCTCCGTGAGCGCGCCCGCAAGCATATCGAAGAAGGTGCCATTACCGAAGGTTATACGGCCGATCGGGAAAACGTCATCAATATCCTCAACGAGGCTCTGGCGACCGAGATCGTCTGCACGCTGCGCTACAAGAGCCACTATTTTCGGGCCGACGGCATCAAGGCCAACGTTGCGGCCGAAGAATTCAGAGAGCACGCCGAGCAGGAACAGCAGCACGCCGATTGGCTGGCCGAGCGAATCATCCAGCTCGGCGGCAAGCCCAATTTCTCGCCGGAAGGCCTTTTGAGCCGATCGCACGCCGAGTTCATAGAAGGCGAGAGCCTGAAGGAAATGGTCGAGGAAGATTTGGTTGCCGAAAGGGTCGCGATCGACAGCTACCGCGAAGTGGCTCAATACCTGGGTGACAAGGACCCGACATCGAGACGGATCATGGAAGACATCCTGGCCCAGGAAGAAGAGCACGCCGACGACATGGCAGGTCTATTGAAAGACCTGCCGGCAAATGCATGATCCAGTCGCCTGGCTCGAGTGACTCCTACGGAGAAGCCGTCCAGGTCGCTTCAGAAGCCGGATTGGACCGTGTCGGCTGAAGCTACTTGCTGCTTCGCCGCTGATTCGGGTGCAGCGCCGCACCCAGAATGTGCTCGCTCTTGCGTACCACGTGAGAGGCGTGGCCGACGATCAGCGGATCCGGTTTCTGTACCACGGATTCGCTCTTGCCCGGATAGTCCAGAGACGACAGAAAGTGGCGCATGCAGTTCAGCCGTGCACGCTTCTTGTCGTTGGACTTGATGATGGTCCACGGTGCGTCGGCGGTGTCGGTGTAGAAGAACATCGCTTCCTTGGCCTCGGTGTACTCGTTCCATTTCCCGAGGCTGGCCTTGTCGATGGGCGACAGTTTCCAGCGCTTCAGCGGGTCTGCGGCCCGAGCTTCGAATCGCCTGACCTGCTCGGGCTGCGTGACCGAGAACCAGTACTTGTAAAGCCGGATACCCGAGCGCACCATCATCTGTTCGAAATCGGGGGCCTGGCGCATGAATTCCAGGTACTCGACCGGTGTACAGAACCCCATGACGCGTTCCACGCCGGCCCGGTTGTACCAGGATCGGTCGTAGAACACCAGTTCGCCGGCGCTGGGCAGGTGCTCGACGTAGCGTTGAAAATACCACTGGCTGCGCTCGCGGTCGGTCGGCTTGTTCAGCGCCACGACGCGCGCAAAGCGTGGATTAAGGTGCTCGGTGAAGCGCTTGATCGTGCCGCCTTTGCCGGCCGCGTCGCGGCCCTCGAACAGCATGATGAACCGCTGCCCGGTTTCCTGGGCCCAGTGCTGTACTTTCAACAATTCGGCCTGCAATGCGGCCTTTTCGGCCTCGTAGGCTCGGCGCCCGAGTTTTTTGCTGTACGGATATTTGCCGGTTTCGAAGGCGTGACGGACCTGGTCGGTGGTGACCGTTGGGAACTCGGTAGGCGCGGCGCCGGCCTCGTCGTTCGTGTCCGATCGTCTCGCCGGAGCGTTGGTCGAATCTTTCAATGGCCTCTCCTGCCGAAGTGGGCGTTTGCCTGCGCGCCAGTGCAGAGGCAATCCTGAACTTCCAATCTAATGTAACGGCTTGGAATGACTTTGATCAAGATCAAACTTCCCGTCAAATCGGGGTGGGTAGTTTTCCTTCACATTAAGATGATAATGTGCTAGTGTAATAATATGCTATTACATTGATGCAGCGCTTATGAAGCAGCTCGATAAACAGCACCTCAAGGCCAACCGTGCCGGGCGCAACAGCCTCGCCGAGGCGGTTATGGCCATGGAGACGGCGGATGAGTGCCGCGCGCTGTTGCGCGACTTGACTACCCCGGCCGAACTGGAGGCGCTGGTCGACCGCTGGCGCGTGGTCCAGCTTCTGGACGCCGGCCTGCCGTACCGGGAGATTCACGAACGCACCGGCGTCAGCGTGACAACCGTCGGACGAGTCGCGCGATTCCTTGAGATGGGCCACGGCGGTTACCGGCTGGCGCTGCAGCGGCTTCAGCAAGCATCGATGCAGGATGGGCCGCTCAAAGGAGATCGATGAACATGTCTGCAGATCAACCCCGAATCAAGATCGCGATCCAGAAATCCGGTCGCCTTTCGGAAACCTCGCTCAAGCTGCTGGAGAAATCCGGCCTGCAGTTCGCCCGCAGCAAGGACAAGCTTTTCTGGTACGGCCGCAATCTACCGGTGGATCTTCTGCTGGTGCGCGACGACGACATCCCGAGGCTGTTGCTCGAAGGCGTCTGCGAGCTCGGTATCGTCGGCGAGAACGTGGCCGTGGAAAAGGTGCTGGAAGCGCGCAAGCGCCGCCCGGAAGCCGATCTGGAAGTCCTCGCGCCGCTGGAGTTCGGCCATTGCAAGCTGATGCTTGCGCTGCCGGAAGGGGTGGACTATGCCGGCCCCGGGCAGCTCGCCGGTCAGCGGATCGCGACGAGTTACCCGCGCCTGACCCGGAAATGGCTGCACGACAACGGCGTCGAAGCCGATATCGTCACGCTCAACGGGGCGGTCGAGATCGCGCCCAGCCTGGGCACCGCCGACGCCATCGTCGACCTGGTGTCCACCGGGACGACGCTGCGCGCCAATCACCTGCGCGCGGTGACTACGGTGCTCGAAAGCCAGGCCGCGCTGTATCGCGGCAATTCGACCCTGCCGCCGGAACGCGAAGCATTGCTGGACAAGCTGGTCCAGCGCGTGATGGGCGTCCAGCGCGCAGCCGAGACCAAGTACGTCATGCTGCACGCCCCGCGCGAGGCGCTGTCGCGCATCAGCGCGATTCTGCCGGGCGCGGAAACGCCCACCGTGCTGCCGCTGGACAGCCAGCAGGATCGGGTCGCCGTACACGCGCTGTGCACCGAGCAGGTGTTCTGGGAGCACCTGGAAGAGCTCAAGGCCGCCGGCGCCTCCGCGATCCTGGTGCTGCCCGTCGAAAAGATGCTGGCCTGAGGAATCGACACCGATGAAAACCGTGAATTGGGGTAGCCTTGACGAAGCTGGAAGAAATGCGCTTCTGGCCCGGCCCGAAATGGAATCCGGTGCCGAATTGAAGAGTATCGTCGCCGACATCGTCACCAACGTCTGCGAACGTGGCGATACCGCCGTATCCGAATATACTCGCCGGTTCGATCGCGTGACGCCGCCGGGCCTTTGGCAGGGCACGGCCGGCCACGGCCGGCTGGACCCGGATCTGGACGCGGCGATCGATCGTTCGATCGAGACCGTGCGGGCATTCCACGCCGCCGGCCGTCCGGAAGACTATTCGGTGGAAACGGCGCCGGGCGTGGAATGCTCGATGCGCTACCTGGCGCTCGACCCGGTCGGGCTCTACGTGCCGGCCGGCAGCGCGCCGCTGCCGTCCACCGCGGTGATGCTTCTGGTGCCGGCGCTGCTTGCCGGATGCAATGAAATCGTCCTGGCCACCCCGCCGAATGCCGACGGCCTCGCCGATGACGCGGTGCTGGCTGTTGCCAACAAGCTGGGTCTGGACAAGGTGTTGATCGCCGGCGGCGCCCAGGCGATCGCCGCGATGGCTTACGGAACCGAAACCGTGCCGGCCTGCGCCAAGCTGTTCGGGCCCGGCAACCGGTTCGTCGCCGAAGCCAAACGCCAGGTGGCGGCCGACGTGCACGGCGCGGCCCAGGATCTGCCGGCGGGTCCATCGGAAGTACTGGTCATCGCCGACGACTCGGCGAATGCCGAGTGGGTGGCTGTTGATCTGCTCAGCCAGGCCGAGCACGGTCCGGACTCGCAGGTCATCCTGGTGACCGATTCCGCGCGCCTGGCCGAGGTCGTGAACGAGCAGGTCCAGAAACTGCTTGAAAGCCTTTCGCGCGGCGAAACTACCGCCAAGGCACTCGAACATGCAGCGATCGTGCTGGTAAAAGATTTGGCCGAGGCGATCGAAGTCAGCGAAAGCTACGCGCCCGAGCACCTGATCATCCAGACCCGTGACGCCGAGAGCCTGGCCGAGCGCGTCAGCACCGCCGGCTCGGTATTCGTCGGCCACTACACCCCGGAATCGCTGGGCGACTACATCTCGGGCACCAACCACACGCTGCCGACCGGCGGCTGGGCGCGCACGACCTCGGGCCTGGCCGTGGTCGACTTCATGCGCCGCATGACGGTGCAGCGCGCCAGCCTGGCCGGCCTGCGCGAACTCGGGCCGCCCGGAGCCCGGCTGGCTGCCCACGAAGGCCTGGACGCGCACCGCCTGGCCATCGAGCTGCGGCTGCAGAAGGAAACCGTCTCTTGAATCCGGACGCACTTGCGGAACTGGCCAGGCCGGAGATCCGGGCGCTGAAGCCCTATGCCTCGGCCCGAGCGCTGGCCGATTCGGCCGGTATTCTGCTCAACGCCAACGAAAGCCCGTGGCCGCCGGCCGGCGACGGCGGGCTTGGCCTGAACCGATATCCGGACCCGCAGCCGGCCGGACTCAAATCGCGCCTGGCCGAGCTTTACTCAACGCGGCCCGAGAACCTGCTGGTCACGCGCGGCAGCGACGAAGGAATCGATCTGCTGATGCGGGTGTTCTGCCGGGCAGGGCAGGACCGTGTCCTGGTTTGCCCGCCGTGCTTCGGCATGTATGCGCTGTCGGCCCGGGTGCAGGGCGCCGAGGTCGTGCAGGCGCCGTTGGTCGATACCGGCGACACCTTCGAACTGCCCGAAGACCTGGGCGAGAAGGCCGGCGATTGCCGGATCTCATTCCTGTGCTCGCCCAACAACCCGACCGGCAGCATCATCTCTTCCGAGACCGTGAGCGCGCTGGCAACCGCGCAGGAAGGCACCGGCCTGGTCGTGATCGACGAGGCCTACGTTGAATTCGCACCCGAAACGTCCGTGATTCCCCTGCTGGCCGAGCATCCGAACCTGGTGCTGCTGCGCACCTTGTCCAAGGCGCACGCGCTGGCCGGGTGTCGCCTGGGCGCGGTGATCGCCAATCCGGTGATCATCGACCTGCTCCGACGAATCATCGCGCCTTATCCGTTGCCGACGCCCACCGTTACGATCGCGATGCGCGCGCTGACCGAAGAGTCACTGGCCGACGAGCGCAAACACCTGGCGATGCTGGCCGGCGAGCGCGATCGCGTCACCGAGGCGTTGGTCTCGAGCCCGGGAATCGCGAAGGTCTGGCCGGGCGCGGCCAATTTCGTGTTGGTACGCGCCGCAGACGGGCCGCTACTGGTGCACGACGCCGCCGCCGCCGGCATCCGCCTTCGCGATCAGTCGGCGCAACCGGGTCTCGGGGATTGTGTTCGAATCACGATTGGCACGCCGGAAGAAAACACTGCCCTGATCGGTTTCATGCGAGAGTGGAATTCATGAGTTATCGAAAGATCCTGTTCATCGACCGCGATGGCTGCCTGATCGAGGAGCCGGAAGACGAGCAGGTGGATTCACTGGAAAAATTCCGGTTGATGCCCGGCGTGATTCCGGCGCTGCTGAGGCTGAAGGACGCCGGCTACCGCTTGGTCATGGTCAGCAACCAGGATGGGTTGGGCACGGCTTCGTTCCCCGAACAGGCTTTCCGCGGCCCGCACGAACTGTTGCTGCAGATTCTCGGCTCGCAGGGCCTCGAGTTCGACGCCGAACATATCGATCCCAGCCTGCCCGAAGACAACAGTCCCGACCGCAAGCCGGCCGTCGGCATGCTGCTGGAATACCTGCGCGATCCGGACATGGATCGCGAGCGCTCTGTCGTGATCGGCGATCGCGAAACCGACATGCAACTGGCCGCAAACATGGGTCTGCAA
>Ga0209948_1000351_pt1 | contig 13685 bp, 14 predicted proteins | sample SalPonR2_C_D2_MG_FD_185709 | JGI IMG/M metagenome (GOLD analysis project Ga0209948, IMG submission 185709) | Salt pond soil microbial communities from South San Francisco under conditions of wetland restoration - Salt Pond MetaG R2_C_D2_MG... ... | reverse complement strand
GGGTCCGCCAACAGAAGGATCAAAGCACTGATCCCCACCACGTTGTACGAGCTGACGGGATAGTCAAAGAACCGGAAGACCTCGTAGAGGGCGATCATCAGAAAGGCCCTTAACGCCGACGGGCTTGAGGAGGAGATAAAGAGAAAGGTCAGGGCAAACAGGAGTTTCAACGTCAGGTTGAAGAGCCGTCCCGTTCGAAAAAAAGACAGGGCATAGGAGAAGAAGAAATAGGTCAGAAAGAAATGAAACCCCGAAACAACAAAAAGATACGACAGGCCGGATGCATTGACGGTCTCCCGGGTCTTTGAATCCATTCCCGTCCCCAGAAGAAGGCCCGTTGAAATCGGACCCAGCTCGCGCCCCACTGTTTCGAAGACAAAACGCTTAAACGCCCCGGCTTTTTGCTGGAAAAAGCGGTTTAATCGCTCAAACAGATTCGGCGAGTATGGGGAACTGAAAGGCTGAAGGTATGCCGGTGAGGACAGGAAATTGATGCCGTGGTATTTCCTGTTGACCCCCTCAAAGGCGAGCCAGTCGCCCGTAAAGTAGGTCTCTTCCCCGTTCCTGGAAAAGTAAAACTCCCCCCGCTGTTTAACCCAGGTTTTATCGCCTTTCTCTTTTCCATCGAGGAGGAAGTAGACTGGAGAGAGACGCAGTGTATCGGGGTTTTTTCTGTTGATCTTTCCAACAACATCGAATGTCCCCTCCGGGGCGGATGAAAATGGAACCGACAACATCAGAAAAAAAAGAACGGCTGATAAAAAGACAAGCACGAACGCGGTTTGTTTTGATACAAGATTGAGAAAGATCGTTACGATCGAGAAAACCGGGAAAGACGCCGCCAACAATAACAACCTCTGCGGATAAAAGTCCACAGAGGCTGTCAATAATAATGCAAGAAAGACCATAACGGCGGTTAAAAACGGAACATGGGTTCTCAGAAAAGGCATTTTTATTCAATAATCATACGGATATAACTGTTGACAACATCGCGCTGAATGAGTTCCAGATAGAAATCCCGTTCTTCCTTCTTCATGACCTCCTGAAATTCCTTTGCCTGCTCCCGGTTCGGGAATATGCCGATCTGAAGGGTATAACGTCGCTTATTCGTGTACTCCTGTGGATATGAATAGATATAGGCGGGGATCATCTCATTCCTCAATACCCAGACCAGTTCACGGACTTCTTTTTCGCTGGTTGATGACAGCAGCTGAATCCCCATCATCACATCCTGCTGTTCGACCTCCAGGCCCTCAAGTTCCTCCGGCATCTCAAAGAATGCGTTAGCATCCGTTGCGGCATCAGTGGGCGATGCATCAGAGCTTTGGGCATATTCTGAAACCGCCTGACTCCTTCTTCGCTCCCACTCCTCGAGTTCATCGATCCAGGGCGGCCTGTAATCCCCGAAAAGAACGAGATTGTAAGCCGGGTCGGGATTTCTGGAGATCATATACGCAAGACCGCTGTCTTCAATCAGTCTGAGAGCCGCTTTTTCATTGCATGTGTAATACGTCAGTTTTTCCCATTGATTGATGATCTGTTTTGATGATTCAAAATACTCATCATAAATAAATTCCTTTTTTTCAGCCAGTTGCGGGTTTTCAGCCCCGGCAACAACATCGGGGCCTGTTTCATCCGGAATATCAGCGTAGTTCTTTGTGGCGGGCGTTGTATTCTCTTCTTTTTCATCTTCAGTATCCGTTGCCGGACGGGTTATCTCCTGCTCCAACCGCGTAATCATCAGTTCATGTTGTTCATTCTCGTTTATCAACATGTTAATCCAAAAGGACAATGCCCCCACGGCGACGGCAAGTGAAACAACGACAACGGCAAGGAAGATCGTCTGCCCTCTGCTTAACCCGACATCTGCATCGGACTTGCTTTTTTTCTCCCTCGTCCCGGTTGGTCCGAGATTGAACTTTTTTGAGCGCTTCTTTTTATTCTTCTGACTGCTTTTATTCTTCGGTAACAGATTGTTCAATACTTTCACCACTGTCCATTATTTTTCGCTGATAAATTCCTTAAGCAAATCCTCAACATGCCCGGGTTTCAATCTGGTATTCTCAGTTGCACCGAATGATTTCAGAATCGGCAGATAGACCATTCCTTCTTCTTTAACTGTCGAAACAAGTGTCTGAAAATCAAAATCATAACGTTTCATCGTGATCAGTTTTTTCAGATAATGATCGATCTCTTCATACGTTTCCCGATCAAGATAACCGAGCTTGCGTGATATGAAGACCTCGATTCTCAATCCAAGGCTCAGTGCCTTGATATAATCAAGATTCAGATACGTTGCCGTCTGGAGAAAATCCGCAAAGGTCTCGCCGGGGAATTTCCCCTTCAGATTCTGTGTCGCTTTTGCCCTGAGAAAATTACTCTCCCAGATCATCTCCGTCAGATAATCCCAGTTGACCTTATCTTTGACCATACTGTCCAGCGATCGTTTGACCAGGTAAAAGAACCGGGAGTCGTATCCGATGGCGACAGAAAAGGCCACCAGATGAGCTTCTCTCAAATCATCCATCTGAAAAACCCTCAGCAGATCGGGGAGGATGAGATTATAATCCGGAAGACCGCGAACAAACAACCTGTCCTTTTTTCTGTCATAGTTCAGAAAAAACTTACGCTTGTAAAAACCTGTTAATTGGGAAAGCGGGGTGGTCGGAATAACGGTGAATCGACAATCGGGCATCGACGTTAAAACAAGATACCCGCAGAGATCAATTAATGACCCTCCCCCCATGGCGATGATCTGTTCCGGTTTCTTTTTCAGGTTGTGAATCTCGTTAATCAACTCAAAGACCCGATCGATGGATTTGCATCGCTCTCCCCCGTTAACAGGATAGCCGCTGTTGATAAAATCTGTTGCCTCAGGCCTCTCTGTAAGTGCCAGTTTAAAACTTGTATCTATAATCAGGAAAGACGCCTGATTCATTCCGATCACCGAATCCAACCCGGAAAGGTTGATGTTGTTCTTGATCGCTATCGATGTGTTGTTCTCCTCTGTCGCCTCAAAAGAAAAGAAGTGATTCATATTAGGACTTCTTCTCAACGACCCTTTTCAACAATTCAACAGCATTGATGACATCGTCGTAGTCCACCATCTCGTGAGGACTGTGCACATATCTGGAGACGATAGACAACGTGCCGGAAGGAATACCCGAACGTGTCAACTGATAGCCATGTGCATTGGTTCCCCCGAAGATCAATACTTCGGGCTGATAGGGAATATTGTTCTCCTCGGCCGCTTCCATCAGGGCATCGACAACCTTTCTGTCGGAAATAGACGCCCGGTCTTTAATCTTGATGGCAGGCCCCTTCCCCAGTTGAAGATCCATTCTCTTGAAACCCTTTGGTGTATCGGAGTTGCCCGTCACGTCGATGGCAATTGCCATGTCCGGCATAATATCATATCCGGCAACACTGGCCCCGACAATACCGACCTCCTCCTGGACCGAAAAGACCCCGTAGAGGTCATTAACAGGATTCTCAATGATCCTGAAGAGTTGAACAATGATGGCACAGGCAATCCGGTCATCCATTGCCTTTGAAATCAGTCGCTTGCCCTGATCGATAAATCCCGCATCGTACGTACCAAACTGACCGATACTGACCTTTTCCTGAGCATCCGGTTTCGATGTGGCACCGATATCGAGAAACAGATTATCAAATGAGGGATTCTTGTAATTGTTCTGCAGGTCCCTGGCGGTCTCGGATTCAAATGAGACAATCCCCCGGATAACCGACCCGTCACTCTTTGAACGAAAACGCATGACCGCGCCTAAAAGCATCAGCGGATTCACACCGCCGACCGGATCGATTCTTAGAAAACCGTCTTTATCGATATTGGTGATCACAACGCCGATCTCATCCGCATGACCGTCCAACAGTATCTTTTTGGGATTCTCGGCACTGCCCGCTTTGCGGACAATCAGATTCCCGATGGCATCCACCCGGTATTCGTCCACATACCCTTCAAGTTCATTGATGATTGTTTCGCGTATACTATCCTCTCTTCCGCTTGGTGAGGAAACTTCAACTAATTTTTTGATTAACTCTTTCATCGATTATGCCCCCCGTGTCTTCGGGTCATATGATACCCGTACAAAATTTTTGTTATTAATAACCGCCCTGGCGAGTTTGTATGTGTTTTCAAAATCCGTTTTTGACATCACAGATACAGGTGAATGGATGTACCTTGAGGGTACATTGACAACCGCTCCCGGTGCCCCGTAGAACGACCGCGCTGTTCTTGATGTATCTGTGCTGCCTACGGTTCTGCCCTTTAACTGGAAGGGTATCTTGTTCTCCCTTGCTGTCTGAAGCACAACTTCGAAGAGTCTTCTGTCGATGGCGTAGCCCCCCTGCAGATAGTTGACGGCCGGTCCGTTGTCCAAATGGGTGGACCATCTCGCCTCTTTCAACTCGGGGTTATCCCCGGCCGTTGTGCCCTCGATAACCAGCACTGCATCAGGATGAAAGTGCTTTAAAACCATACCGCTTCCCCGTAAACCGGTCTCTTCTTGCACAACGAAGGCGAAGACAATGTTATGCTCAGGTGTCTCCTCCATTTCATGCATCATCCTCAGCAGCATTGAACACCCGGCTCTGTCGTCAAAGGCCTTGCCGACATACCGGTTATCATACTCCTCAAACCTGGTGTCAAAACTGATCGTGTCGCCTATTTGAATCCTCTTTTCAACCGTTTTCTTGTCGCCCAACCCCGTGTCAATCTTAATATCGGACCATCGGGGCGGCGATTTAAGGGGATCTTTCTGATTGTGTATCGCCTTGTAAGAGATAACAGCCGGAATATCGTCATCGCCGATCAGGACCCTCTTTCCCAGCATGACTCTTGTATCAACACCCCCGAGCGGTCTGGCAAGGAGTCTTCCGTCCTCTTCTATCCTCGTTACCATGAGACCGACCTCATCCGTATGGGCCATCAAGACAGCCGTCTTTGTGGAATCTTTTCCTTTCCGCAGGCACATGAGGTTCCCGAGATGATCTTCTTTGATGCTGTCCGGTTTCACCGGAAGTTCTTTTATCATTTCCTTTAAAAAGGTCACCACCCGGACTTCATTGCCGGATACACCTCTGATCTCAGAGAGTTCTTTTAAATACATCAGCGCTCACCTTCTCTGCTCTTCGACCCAAGACAAAACTCACTTTCTTTGAGTTCACAAGTGAGATGGGCAATCAGTCTTCCCGTCTCTTTGATATCATTGAGTTCGATTTTTTCGTAAGGATTGTGCATATAACTCTGGGGAATGGACAGAAGGCCCACCGGTATCCCCTCAAGCTGTACCTGATCCGCATCTGTCCCCGTTCTACCGGGAACCGGTTCGACCTGGGTCTTGATATTATATTGCTCAGCGATTCTTTCGATGTATCGTGTCACTTTTCGCGTTGGAACCGGCCCTTTGCCAATCGCCGGCCCGTCCCCAATCTTCAGATCGTTGTATCCTTCCACTTTCTCATCGGCGAAGGTCATATCAACCACGATTGCCGCATCAGGCTGAAGCAGGCTGGCTGCTGTCCGGGCTCCAAAGGCTCCGACTTCCTCTCTTGAAGAGAAAACCGCATAGACATCATAATCGTGCCTGAAATGCTGAAGCATGCGAAGCGCCTCAACGGATGCCGCACAACTCGCCCTGTTGTCCGTGGTTTTGGTGAAAACAGTTGATGAGACGATCAAGGGATCCACCTCGTAGGTGATAAAATCCCCCACATGAAAGTTCTTGATATCATGCATGGAACAATCCACAAAGAGTGCATCGAAATCGGAGACTTTGTTTTTTGTCTCTTTCGTTTGAAGATGGGGCGCCAGCATCCCGATAACGCCTCTCAAGACCCGGTTGTCTCTCGTGTGAATATTGACCTTCTGGGACGGCAGGAGTTTCGGATCAAGTCCAATCCCCTCCACCCGGAGATAGCCTTCCTCCAGCACCTTTGATACCACCATGCAGACCTCGTCCATGTGCGTGGTGATCATCAGGCTGCCCTTTCGTTCACCGTTTGCGTACTTCACGGCAATCAGGTTGCCTGAGCGGTCCGTTTCCAGTTTATCGCAATAGGGCTTCACCCATTTTGCAATCGATTTTCTGGTCCCTTCCTCACGACCGGGAGGGCCGTAACTCTTTGAAAATTCCAGCAACATTTCCTTCAGTCCGTTCGACATATCAATCCCCCTGCTATCTTCTCAATAATTCTCCTGATATTAATTGATCTGTTATTGGTTCCAATGTCAGCCTGCCGTTCTTCAACTTGCAGATCGCTATCTCATCACTGCTGATATCCGATGAGATCGTATCTCCAATCTGTATGATGTTCGGATGAAGCGATGTTGCAAGGATAAAGGATTCTTCCGGATCGTTCTTCCCGATCCTCAGATTGCCCTTCACCTCACCCAAAACAATCAGATTGCCGTAAATCGTGACCTCGGCCCCTTTATTGACATTCCCTATCAGCAGTGCATCCCCTTCGTATTCAAATAACTGGCCTGATCTCACGGTCATTCTAAAGATCTTCAACCGCTTGGTGACCGGGGCTTCCTCTTTCGGGCTTTCCTTTTTTTCAGATAAATCGGTAATATTCATCTGCCGGTTGAGTTTTCTTTCCGGTTTCACAAACAGCAGTGATTTCAGTGTTATCTGCCGTTCGTTTATTTTGTCTAAGATAAACGGAATAAAATCCGACTGTTCCATCCCGGCCTCAAAATAAACGGAAAGCTGCGTTCCTTCCTCAAAGAAGGTAATCATCTTATCGATTTTCCCATCGATCTCTGAGATCAGCTCATCTTTTGTGGTATTTTTATCTATCCAAAGGGTCAAATCCTGTCCATCAAATCTAAAATCAAGCATTCAAACACCTCTTGAAGAATTGTCATTAGGATTATATCATAATCGCAATCAGAAAAGGCCCCGGATCTCCCCGTTTTTATCAATATCAATATCCATGGCAGAAGGATGTTTCGGCAACCCCGGCATTGTCATGATATCACCGGCATAAACCACCAGAAAACCCGCTCCCGCTGATACGGTGCAATCCTTGACGGTAAAGGTATACCCGTCCGGTGCGCCAATCTTTTTTGGATCGTCTGAAATCGAAGCCTGCGTCTTGGCAATAATCACCGGGAGGTGGGCGTATTCCTTTCCGTACATCCTGATATGTTTTCTTGCCTCACTCGTATAGTCCACTTTACCGGCCCGATAGACCTTTTTGGCAACCTTTTCGATCTTTTCCTCTATGCTGTCATCCCAGTCGTATAACCTGACCGGTTCATTTTTTACTGCTGTTGCCCGGAGTACTTCTTCTGCCAGTTCGATGCCGCCTTCTCCGCCTTTTTCCCAGACCTCGCTGAGGGCTACTTTTGCCCCCATCGACTCAACCGTCTTCATGACCTGTTGAATCTCTTTCTCAGTATCCGTGGGAAACCTGTTCAAGGCAACAACAACCGGCATATTGTACTGCTTGAGATTCTCGATGTGAACCTTCAGGTTTGAGATGCCTTTTTCAAGTTTTTCCAGGTCTTCAGTGTCGAGCTCCTTCTTTTTGGCGCCTCCATGCATCTTCAAGGCTCTTATTGTCGCGACCAGAACGGTTGCATCCGGCCAGAAATCTCCGGTTTTGGTGACGACATCGAGGAATTTCTCGGCACCCAGATCGGCAGCAAAGCCGGCCTCTGTAACGGTGTAGTCGGAGAGTTTCATGGCAAGTTTGGTTGCAATGATCGAATTGGTCCCGTGTGCAATGTTCGCGAAAGGCCCCCCGTGAACGATGGCGGGAGTATGTTCAAGTGTTTGAACCAGGTTGGGATTAATGGCCTGTTTCATAAGAGCGGCCATGGCCCCGCTTGCCTTTAAGTCATCGGCCGTAATAAATTTCCGGTCCGCGCTTCTCCCGAGGATAATCTTTGAAAAGCGTTCCTTCAAATCCTCCAGGTCCTTTGACAGACAGAGTATCGCCATTACCTCCGACGCCACGCTGATGATGAATTTGTCCTCTCTCGGCTGCCCGTTTGAAAGCCCGCCGAGTGCCACAACGATACTCCGCAGAGCCCGGTCGTTCATATCCATGACCCGGGGCCAATAGATGGTGCCGGCCCGGAAGTCTTTCTCGTTGCCCGCCTTGATATGCGCATCGATCATTGCCGAGAGGAGGTTGTGGGCTGTTGTAACGGCATGGATATCCCCGGTGAAGTGGAGGTTGATATCCTCCATGGGAACAACCTGGGAATATCCCCCGCCGGCAGCACCGCCTTTTACACCAAAAACAGGGCCCAGTGAGGGTTCTCTGAGTGTTACGGTTGATTTCTTTCCCAGTTTATTCAAGGCCTGAGAAAGCCCGATGCTCGTGGTGGTCTTACCCTCTCCCGCAGGCGTCGGTGTGATGGCCGTGACCAGAATCAGTTTGCCGTCTTTCCGGTCTTTGTATCTGTTTAAAAGTGTTGCCGGAATCTTTGCTATGTAATGGCCGTAGGGCACCAGCTCATCTTCAATACCGAGGTCTTTCCCGATTTCAACGATCCGCTTCATGTCACATGATTGAGCAATTTCAATATCCGTCTTCACAAAGACACCTCCAGACAAAAAAAGACACCCGAAACAGGTGTCTTGTTGATTAGAGTTTGAGTTTTTCCCTGGGGACAAGCTCTCTTGCAATTGAATCCAGGACCCCGTTCACGAATTTCCCGCTCTTCTCCGTTCCATATTTCTTCGCCAGTTCCACTGATTCATTCAAGGTGACTTCGATTGGAACCGTCATCTGATACAGCAGCTCATAGGTTCCCAATCTCAGTATTGTCTTGTCGACAAGGGCCAGCCTTTCCCAACTCCAGTTAAACAGATAGCGTTTAATGATCTCATCGATTTCTCCGACCTTCTCCGAGATAGCCGCATAATATTCCTTGGCGCTGTCGATCAGGGGACCGTCATAAATATCCTCTTCTGAAAAGAGTGTCCGGATGAGATTATCGGTCCGTCCGGGGTTTTCAATCCCGGCATTCATATCCCTCGAAAAAGTGGTTTTAAAAACCACTTCCCGCATAATCCTTCTCTTCGGCCACACCTTTTTTCCCTTATTAGAGGGGTGCTTCATTTAACTGTTCACCTCAAAGGACCGGACTTTCACAATGACCTTAACACCCATTGCATCGCCAAGACTCTGCTCGATGGTGTTTGAGATCTTTTCGTAAAGCTCTGATAGCACATCCGAAATGGAGAACGGATCGGATGTGGATATGTCAACGACTAATTCCCGTACACCGGATAATTTTGACGGCCTCATCTTGATCTGTTTGAGCTCGACGGTGTCAAAGTTATCCAAAACCCGGTGTATTAGCGTTTTAAAGACCTCCGGAGAAACGAAAATGTTGAGATTCTCATCTTTTGAGGATTCGAAGAACTGTTCCTGTTTGAAAAATCCTATATAGACCATATAGGCTCCCGCAGCTGAGAGGGCTATCCTGATGAAAAAGCCCCAGAAAGTATTTGCCGTGAAAACCTGTAGAAACGCGGCATTAATCGAAGCAAACCACAGTCCGCCCACAAAGGCCAGCAACGGGATTCCCAGTATTCTGAACAGTCTTCCTATCTTCCATCCCATTATCTCTCTCCATTCCTCTCATTCATGGACTCATCGATGCTTAAATCATCATCCGGAACCTCCGCCTCTTCGGCACTTGGCGGAATCTCGACATCAAGAATATTAACAGAAACCTTCTCAACGTCGATAAGACCGGTCATTCCTTCAACTTCATCTTTGATCGTCTTCTGAACAGTTTCAGCAACCTCTTTGACACTCTTTGTCAAGTACACCTTGATATTCACCGTTACAGACACGACATTTTCCCCGCTTCGTCTTTCTATGGAGATAGCCTTCTTTGAATTCTTGGAATCATAAACGATCTCTTCTATCTTGCCTAAAGCAACATTTACCAGATCATAAATAACAGAATCCGATACTTCAACAACACCGTATTGCGTCTCACCCTGATTATCCTTCATTGCCTTTAAATCTCTATCATTTGCCTCTTCCAATGAGGTTCACCTCCTGTAAAAATAAGTTTTTCTAAGCTCTTTCAATGTATTCTCCCGTTCGGGTGTCGATTCTCAGTTTCTCGCCAACCCCGATAAACATGGGAACATTCACTTTCAAACCTGTCTCCATCAGTGCCGGCTTCCCGCCGCTTGAAACGGTATCACCCTTAAAGTTGGGATCGGTCTCACGGACTTCCAATACAACGGAATTTGGCAACCTCACACCGATCGGCTTGTCTTCATGAAACATGAGACTGACCTGCATGTTGTCCTTGAGATAGACGACATCGTCACCAAGCGCTTCCTCTTCGATCGGAAACTGTTCAAATGTCTCCGTATCCATGAAATAATAATGGGTTCCGTCTTTGTAGAGGAACTCGGCTTCTTTAAAATTCAAATCAGCCTCTTCAACCTTTTCACCGCTGTTGAATGAGATCTCTTTCGTATAACCGGTGAGGATATTCTTCAACTTTGTTCTGATAATCCCGCTACCCCGGCCGGTAAAGTGTTTGTTCATATCGGTCACACGAAATAAGTCCCCTTCTATTTGCAAAACCATTCCCTTTTTCAAACCACCTACGTCAATCAATTGAACACCTCCTGGAAATATGAAAACCCGAATACTCCATTGACGTCTTAAATGAACGCTCTATTTTATGACGATCATTTCCTTTTCCATGTTAGTAAGCACTTCGTTTGAATCCTCTTTGATATAGATATCGTCCTCTATTCTCACACCAAACTGACCGGGGATATAGATGCCGGGCTCTATTGTCACAACGGCACCGACGGGGAGCAGATCGTTGTTTCTCTGTGAAACGGCAGGTTCCTCATGGACATCCAGACCGAGACCGTGTCCCAACCCATGCTGAAAGTACTCGCCATATCCGGCCTCTTTGATCATATCTCTGGCAATGCTGTCAACTTCCTTACCTGTTTTCCCCGCATTTGCTGCCTTCTCAGCCTTAATTTGTGCCTGCAGGACCGTGTTGTAGACCTTTTTCATCTCATCGGTCGGTTCCCCGACCGCTATGGTCCTCGTGATATCGGAGCAGTATCCTTCGAATTCCGCCCCGAAATCAATCACAATAAAATCCCCCTCCCGAATCTTTCTGTCTGAAGGGGCGGCATGTGGTAGCGCTCCATTCTCCCCGGAACCCATTATTGTGTCAAAAGCCGGTTTTCTCGCACCGTTTCGTACCATGTAAAATTCCAATATGGCCGCCAGCTCCCGCTCGGTTTTACCGGGTTTGATATCCTTGAACAACTGGCGAAGGGATTTGATGGCAATCTCCTCTGCCTTCCTTATCTTGGAAGCTTCCGTCTCGGATTTACTCATTCGTATCTCTTTAATCAGATCATCAGCTTCCACAAACTGCTTGTCATGCCCGAGCTTATCCTTGAGATCGTTAAACGCATGAACCGTTGTTGTCTTGCTTTCAAAACCAATAATCTGGTATTGGCCGAGGAGTTCACGGAGGATGCTGTCCGCATTCTCACGATTATACCTGACGAGTTCCAGCGGTGACTCGCGCTTGATCTGCTCCCAGTATCTCGAATCCGAACAGATGACCTGTCTGTCTTTTGAGATAACGACATAGGCAAACGAACCGGAAAAGCCGCTCAAATAACGCGGATTCTTTGATGAATACTCAAAGGTGTAAGAAAGCAGAACCTCTATCTTCTCCTGTTCCATCTTCTTTAAAACTTTTTCAACTCTTGATCGAATTTCCTCATGCATTGACCTTCCCCCTTTTTTATGACTCATCTATTATATCACAGCCGCTTTCTCATCATAACTTCACAATGACGCGTTATGCACAATATTAAAAACCTTCTCCAACTGTGTGGTTTCAAAGATTCTCATCACCTGCCGGCCCGGATTCAAAAAGACTACATCATTGCCCTTACCGTAGATCTTTCTCTGGAATCCGACCAGAACACCGAGTCCCACACTGTCAAGATACTCAACACGGGAAAGGTCAAAGGAAAAGTCCATTGCACTCTTCTCCTGAATCAGATTTGACACCTCTTCGCGTACCTCACCGCTGTTTTGAATGTCCATCTGCTCAGGCAGTACGACCGTCACTTTTTTTTCGTTAACAGAATATGAAATATGATCCATCTTTACCCGTCGCTTTTCGTTCTAAACTGGATGAGAACGACTCTTTTATCTTCAGTTTCCTCTTCCCAGGGTCTCAGATATTCAAGTGTGAGTTCGGTAACCCCTTCATGACCGGCCTTAAAAAGCCAGACAGATGTGCCGGAAGACCCGAGAAGCTCAGGGTTTGCAACCTCGTATCCCCGCTTCAAAAACTCGACATACCGCTTATGATACCCCTTGTCAAGAACCCATTCATAGCCGGTGGTCGCATTGGCCGGAAGCCTTATCTCAACTCTTTCGTCGGGCTCAGCGGTGATAAAAACCGTTTTGCCCGGTTGCCAGTAAACCGTCTGAGTCGCCTCATCACCGATCCTGTAAGCAATATCCATACCGTCTTCTCCCGTCTTCTGTGTAATCGAAAACGCCGATAAAGCCACAAAAACCGTTAGACATAATAATACAAAACCTCTCTTCATAAAACTCACCCTTTCCTTTTGTTTTCTTTTCACACCCCTATTATACAACAAAGACTGTGATATAATTTCACGATTCGAAAATGGGGGAAAACAGTTGAGATTAAACAGTTTATCGGCAGAGGAATTATATCAATACAATCGGAAAAATGAAACGCCCTTTAACGGCAGATTCTTTCACGAAAGGACCAAACGATACGATCGTTCCCTCAAGGCCTTTATCTCCCTCCCGGAAAAAACTGACAGCCCGGGTATCCCTTATGCGCTGAAAGACAACATCATGTGCAGGGGGACGCGAACCACCTGTGCCAGTCAGATGCTCTGGAATTATGATTCAGTCTATGATGCCACCGTCGTCAAAAGGTTGAGAAGCAGGGGATTTTATGTCATGGGAAAGACAAACATGGACGAATTTTCCATGGGGTCATCAACCGGTAACTCCGCCTTTTTCTCCACCAGGAATCCCTGGAACTTGAAAAGAAGTCCGGGTGGAAGCAGTGGCGGGTCTGCCGTTGCTGTATCAACCATGATGGTCCCGTTTGCGTTAGGGTCCGATTCAGGCGGATCGATCCGGATACCGGCATCGTTCTGCGGGGTGGTCGGTTATAAACCCACATACTCGCTTATATCGCGTTACGGGCTCGTTGAATACGCCTCTTCTTTCGATCAGATTGGTCCCATCACCCGATCGGTCAGAGACGCTGCTTTTATTGTTCAGTTCATCGCCGGCGGTGATGAAAACGATTCGATAACCCGTGAACTCAAAACGGATCTCTTGAAAGAGATTGAGACCCCCATAGAGAAGAAACGGATCGCTATTATCAATGAGCTGACCGACAAATGCTCCCCGGAGATCAAGAGACTCTTCAACACCGCTGTTGAAAAAGTGAAATGGACGGGTGCCACCGTTGATGAGATTAGTCTCAGCGAGTTACACAATTCACTCACCGTCTACCACATCCTCAGTTCTGCCGAGGCCTCCTCCAATCTCAACAGATTCGACGGGATCAACTTTGGATTGCGGGTCGACGCCAGCGGACATGAGGCCCTCAATGTCAAGACGCG
>Ga0209948_1000348_pt1 | contig 13716 bp, 10 predicted proteins | sample SalPonR2_C_D2_MG_FD_185709 | JGI IMG/M metagenome (GOLD analysis project Ga0209948, IMG submission 185709) | Salt pond soil microbial communities from South San Francisco under conditions of wetland restoration - Salt Pond MetaG R2_C_D2_MG... ... | reverse complement strand
CAGGGAGTTAACTTAATTATTACAGCGAATGTTAAATCGATAATTAAGATTAGTCGGTGAGACCGTCTAATTTGTAGATAGTTACTCTATTATCTAAAAAGGTAGGAATAAATAGGAGGTGACTATTTTCGATATATTCTATATCTGCTGAATTAATATTTTCTTCGGAAGTATCTAACAAAGTAACTTTCTTTCCAGTATCTTTAACAAATTGAGTTTTACCCTTCCAATCGGAAACTAGAAAATTTGTTCCATGGGCTTTAATTAAACCATCTACACCTGAGCCGATTTCAACCACCTTCTCGATATTTTTGGTACCTATTTTGACTTTTTTCAACCATCCATCTTTGGAATCACTAAAATAGAGGTAGTTATCTTCAGTATACAGACCATTGGGATGATTAACCAGGTCGGAACCAAACCATTTTTTAATTTCACCGTTTTTTAAGCAGTAAATAGCACTATTGTCTGAATCAGAAATATAGGCATTTCCATTCTTGTCAGTGGCTACGTCATTTAGGAATTTTGCCTTTGGAATAGAATAAGTTTCCATAATTTTTGCTGAATCTATATTAATGGCTACTATTCTGTTTATATCAGAGACATACAGTGTATCACCAGATATGTCTGCACCCTTTGGAGCATTTAGCCCTTTAACCCATTTCTTCTCAATCATTTTACCGTCAGTGTCAATTATTGAGATATATCCTTTGCTATTTTTTTCAGTACCTTTGCCATTTATATTCGATACGTATAAGCGATTACGAGCTGTATCATAATTTACAGACTCAGGTACTGAAAAACCTTCAATAGCTTTCATCTGTTTTACATTAGGTTTGGCTTGCAAAATACTTACAGAAAAAAACAAAACGAAAAAGATAATCCATTTTTTCATATTAACCCTCCTGGTTGTATGAAATTAAAATTACCTGAAATATTTGTTTTGAAACCAGTTCATTTTAAAATTATTCCGGTACTTACAGTTCCGGCCCAATATTTACTTCTTGAAACTTCAAAATTAAGATAAGTAAAAGGAATAATTTGAGCAGTGATTCCTCCATTAATTCGAAATTGATTTTCACCATTTAGATCAAATTTTATGTCAGTATTGGTTCGTTCCAAGTTATAATTAATTGAAACTGTGGTTTGATCAAGTCCAGCTCCCACATAGGGAGAAAATTCCAGTAAAAAAGGAATTGAAAGACTTTTACCAATTACAAGATTATAATTCATATTTTTTAATTCGACGAAATCGTCTATATTTAAATTTTGGTACATTGCTCCTGCTGTAAGATCAAAAATAGGTACAGGTAAGGACTTCCTTAGACCTATACCAATATTACTTATTTTTCCAAAATCTCCTAATTGATACTCCGGGAATCCTCGTCCCGTGATCTCTAAACCAATAAAGGGTAATCTTATATTGGCCTGTAAAGCTATATTGGCGATTACTGAGGCATTTAAGCCCTCAATAGTCATAGGAGGTATATCTGAGTTCTCAACATCAGATGCTTTTACATTATCTAATTGAGTATTATCATTGATTGCCTCCGCAATTGTTGCATTACTTTTTTTTAGGTCGGTTTTACCCTTTCCTGCAATAGTTGGAGTTGTTTTTGATTCATAAATATAATTATAATTAAGGTTTACCTGTTGACCTTTTATAGGTATACTTATTTTACCTTTGGGAATTTGAAAATTAAAATTTTTATCTTCCTTGGGAACTATTGCAGTGCTTGTCACAATTCCCAGATCAAAACCAATGGGAATAACAATCCCACCTGGTTTAACCCGGGCCTTTTTATACAATCCAGAATTGTATGATGTACCTAATCCTGTTATTAATGGTTGAACATATCCTTTGGCATTATTTTCTGCCATTTGCTGTAGATTATTTTGAAAATCTACTCCGAATAAAGACGAAAAAATTAAAATAGTAGCAAAGAAAGTAATTAAAATTTTTCTAATCATAATTTGCCTCCCCATTTATTTATTCCTATTTTACTTAAAGTACAAAATAATAGAGAAAATGCATAACGTTTCTTTAAAATTTTAGTAAATAATTATTGACTTAATAATATCGTTATATTACATTTGTGGGATGTGAAGATGAAAAGAAATATTGAAGGGGGTAATATGCTTAATGATGAAAATAGATGTTCAGATTACTCTCGATGTTTGAAGGAAGCAGGAATAGAATACCATGAAATGGAAAAATATAAGTGGAATATAAGCAAAGAAAAAGGCTATAATATTGGTAGAGAGGCTTTTGTAAAGTGGGCTAATCAATATGGAAACACATTAAAAAGATGGCTAAAAAAACTTTCAGATGAAGAAATTGATCGAAGATATAATCAATTACCAGAAAGAATTAAAGAGAAAGTAAATAAAAAATTTAGAAGCACCATCAAAACTTAATTAATCACTGCTGAAGTAAAAAATACTTAAAAAGAATATAATCATCAAAATAAGTCTACTAGTTTTTTTTCAATTACCCAAAGTTGAACCAATGCGAATTGCCCGTAGCGGATATTTTAGGTGAAAGTTAGCACTTTTATTTGCAACTTTGAGTCTGCTAAAACATTTATCAGTATTTTATCAGAGTAAATAGCACCATAATTTTGTTGCTCAATTTTTCCCTATTTTTTTTCAATTTGGTTCTGAATCTATCTGGTTTATGATACTATCTTATTTATGTTTCTCTTTTTTTATTAATAATGAAAGGATTATAAAAAATGTAAAATTATCATTTTTTAAGTGTAACTACGGGTAAATGTTGGTAATGTCTACAAAAATGTTTTTGTCTATTAATGTAGGGAAATAGGTTTTTATTTCTATCGGTTGGTAAAAAAGCGGAATCTTTTTTTGGCACTTCAAAAAAATAAACTTAAATTTACTGTCAGAAAATATACCCAACTAACTAATAAATTGGAGTATAATCTGTGACTAAACCTGTTAGAAAAAGTGATATAGTAGAGTTAGAAATTGAAGATTTAGTTTATGGAGGTAATGGAATAGCTCATGTAAATGATTATGTGGTATTTGTGGAAGATTGTGTTCCAGGGCAAACTGTAAAGACTAAAGTTCATAAAGCAACTTCCTCTTATGCCGAAGCTCACCCTCTGAAAGTTTTGGAAAAAAGCCCTATAGAAGTTGAACCTGAATGTCCTTATTTTGATCATTGTGGTGGATGTAATCATCAAGATATACCCTATGAAAAACAGATTCAGTTTAAAAAAGAACAGGTTGAAAATACCTATAAAAATTTAGGAAATTTTGAAAATATTCAAATACAAACACCATTGAAATTGGAAAATAATAAATTTAGATATAGAAATAAAATGGAGTTTGCTTTTTCTCCGAATAGATGGTTGATGAATGATTTTGAGGATTATAAGCCCAAAAATTTTGCTCTTGGTTTAAGGCCTCCGGGCTATTATTGGAAGGCTATAGATTTAGATGATTGTGTAATTGCACCTCAGGAAACAGAACAAGTTTTACATCTTGTGCGTAAATATACCAAGGAAAACAACCTTAGTCTCCATGATGTGCGAGACCATGAAGGATATTTACGTCATTTGATGCTTCGAAAAGGTATTAATACCAACCAATTAATGATCAATGTGGTAACTAATGATAACACCCCGGAAAAACTAGAAGAATTGGGGGAAATATTGAAGACGAAAATACCGACCCTAAATTCTTTTATAAATACCTATACAGAAAATAAAGGAGGTACGACAGAACCAGAGCAGATACATTTGTTGGAAGGAGAAAAATACATTTCTGATAAGATATATAATCTTGAATTCAGAATTTCTTCCACATCTTTTTTTCAGACTAATACTAAAATGGCAGAAAAATTATATTCTGAAATTAAAGCAAAATCTGAATTGTCTGGTGAAGAAATAGTCTGGGACCTATATTCAGGTACGGGTAGTATTTCATTATTTTTAGCAGATAAAGCAAAAAAGATCATTGGTTTTGAATTAGCTTCAGAAGCCGTTGAGGATGCAAAAGTTAATGCTAAAGTAAATAATATTGAGAATGTTGAATTCCTTAAAGGTAATTTAAATAAATTTTTTAGTAAACAACCGGAGATTATAGAAGAACTGCCTGATCCTGATTTAATTGTATTAGATCCTCCTAGAGCAGGAATGCATCCCCAATTGTTGAAAGATCTATGTAAGATAGCACCACCAAAAATTGTTTATGTATCCTGTAAACCTCCCACTCAGGTAAGAGATATTAATAAATTAGCTCAGGAGGGATATGAAATTAATTCTATCCGGCCTGTGGATATGTTCCCTCAAACAGCACATATTGAAGTTGTCACACGATTAACAAAAAAGAATCAGGAGTAAAATGTAATCATGAAAGAATAATAAAGATTAATCTGATAAATTTTATAATTGGAGAATAATGAATAGAGCAATTTTATTGGATAGAGATGGTACTTTGAATTATGATAGTAAGGAATATGTAAAAGGGGTGGATGAATTTGAGTTATTTGATTTTACACCACAAGCAATAAAAAATATGAAAGAGAAAGGGTTTTTAATAATTGTTATAACTAACCAATCTGGTATAGCTAGAGGATATTTCACTGAAACAGAACTTGATAAAATGCATACTGCAATGAAACAGGAAGTGGAAAAATTTGGAGGGGAAATAGATGATATCTTTTATTGTCCTCACCATCCAGATGATAATTGTAAGTGCCGTAAACCTGGAACAAAAAATATAAAAAAAGCTGCCAAAAAATTTGATTTAGACCTATCCAATTCATACTTTATTGGTGATTCAAAGAAAGACATTCAAGCAGGAGCAAAAGAAGACTGCAAAACTGTATTTGTGAACACAGGTATTCAAGATTATACTGAACAAGAGATTGAAAAGTGGAGGATAAAACCTGATTTTATATTCCAGGATATTTTAGAATTTACCCATGAAGTGTTAATGTAGTAATTCTTGTAAAGGTCTGGCAATGGATAGAGTAGAAGATGAAATCAGAATATTTCCTAATAATGATCCTAAAATCAATCCACGCTGGTATACTATCTATACAAAACCCAGAAATGAAAAAAAAGTTAGTGAAAGATTAGAAAATAAAAGTATCAAAGTATATTTACCTCTTAGAACCGAAACCCATCAATGGAGTGATAGAAAAAAAGAAGTCGAAGTTCCTTTATTACGTAGTTATGTTTTTGTCAGAATACCCTTAAAGAGATCTTTAGATGTTTTACAAACCAAGGGAGTAATGAGATTTATTTCATTTCAGGGAAAATATGCTCCTATTCCCGACTACCAGATTAATTCTTTGCAAAATGCTTTAGAGTCTGACCGCGGCGTGGATTCTGTTAATTATTTTACAGAGGGTGAAATGGTCAAAGTAATCCAGGGACCTTTACAGGGAGTTGTTGGACGGGTAAAAAGATATAATAACAAATCGAGATTGGTACTATCTGTCGATTCTTTAAGAGCCTCATTTGAAGTGAATATTAATACCAAAAATCTTAAAAAATTAGAACATGAAAAAATTCAACAAGAGGAAAAATATGTCAACTAAATTTTTCAATACAATGGGAAGTAAAAAAGAAGAATTTGAGCCGATTGAGTCTGGTAAAGTTAAAATGTATACCTGTGGTCCAACAGTCTATGATTTTGCTCATATTGGAAATTATAGAGCCTATATTTTTGAAGATTTGCTCAGACGATATCTGGAATTAAAAGGATTTGAAGTTACACAGGTAATGAATTTGACTGATGTCGAAGATAAAATTATTAGAGAGTCAATTCAGCAAAATATAGATTTTAGAGAATATACCGAACCCTATAAGGAAGCCTTTTTTGAGGATATAGCAACTCTCCGAATTGAAGAGGCGGAATATTATCCTGAGGCTACTAAACATATCGATGAAATGGTTAGTATGGTGAAAAAATTGCTAGAGAATGGTCTCGCCTATCAAGTGGAGGATGGTTCTGTTTATTACAAGGTAGATGAATTTGAAGATTATGGTCAGTTAGAGAATTTGGATCTAGACGAAATGGAAACTGGAGAAAGAGTTGAGAAAGACGAGTATGAAGATAAAGAAACTCTCAGAGACTTTGCTCTCTGGAAAGGCTGGAAACCGGAAGAAAAAAATGTATTTTGGGACACTGATCTGGGCAAGGGTCGCCCTGGCTGGCATATTGAATGTTCTGCTATGAGTACAGCTTATCTTGGCAACCATTTTGATATCCATACAGGAGGAGTTGACAATATTTTTCCACATCATGAAAATGAAATAGCACAGAGTGAAGGTGCGACAGGTGACAAATTTGTTAATTACTGGCTACATTGTGAGCACCTTATAGTGGATGGTAAAAAAATGAGTAAATCTCTGGGTAATTTTTATACTTTAAGAGAATTATTGGAGAAAGGTTTTAATCCACTTGCTCTTAGATATACGTTATTGAATACTCATTATCGCAAGAAACTCAATTTTACTTTTGATAAAGTTGATGATTCAATGAAAAATATTCGTAAGATAAGAGAATTTTATGATTCATTGGATAAATATGGTGAAAAATCGGCGAACGAACTTATAGATAGAATTGAAGAAGCAGACCAAAAATTTGTAGAATGTTTAGATGATGATTTAAATATTTCTGGTGCTATAGGGGAGTTGTTTTCCCTAATAACAGAAGTGAATAGATATCGGCAGGACAAAGAATTGAATCAAGAAGAAGCAGAGCAAATTAAAGATTTTATTGAAAAAACGGATCAAATCCTCGATATATTGGAACCTGTAGAAAAGCAAGATGAATTATCTCCTGAAGAGCAAAAGATGATTAAAGAAAGGGAAGAAGCAAGAGAAAATGAAAATTGGGAGAAGGCTGATAAAATTCGTGATGAATTGGAAGAACGAGGCATAATAGTTAGAGATGGTCCGGATGGAACTGAATGGAAAAGAAAGTAATTTGAAAAATTATAATAAGGTGGAAAAATGAAAATTGGTATATTAACTGGAGGTGGCGACGTCCCTGGCTTGAATCCGGCTATTAGGGCCGTGACAATCAGAGCGATTAGGGAGGGACATGAAGTAATTGGATTACATCGTGGCTGGGCTGGATTAGTTGATATAAAAAGAGATGACAACGCGGATAATAGTAATAACTATATGGAACTATCAGAACCAATTGTAAATAAGGCTAGCAGGACGGGCGGCACTTTTTTACATACTTCACATACTAACCCCGCAAAAATGGAACCGACAGAGATCCCTCAGCATTTAGAAGATAAATATAATGATGAAATTAACGATCTTACTCCTGAAGTATTGAAAAATTTGGATTACCTGAATATCGATTATTTGGTCCCTATGGGAGGAGACAGAACTTTAAGTTATGCAGTACGATTGTATAAAGAAGGAGTGAATATTGTGGCGATCCCTGAGACAATGGATAATGACGTACCCGGGACTGATTATTGTATCGGATACAGTACTTGTGTGACTCGTACAATAGAAATGACTCATTCTTTGCGTACTTCTGCTGGCTCACATGAACGTTTTTTGGTGATAGAAGTATTTGGAAGAAATGCAGGTTTTACTGCTTTGATGCCGGCTGTGGCTGGAGCAGCAAATCGCTGTGTTATTCCTGAATATGAATTTGAAATTGAAAAGTTAGCCCGATTACTCTCAGAAGATAGAAATAATAATCCCAGCCGCTATTCAGTTCTACTGGTTTCTGAGGGAGCCTCCTTTAAGTCGGAAGATGAAGCCCGGGAAGAATATAATGTCGGTACTATTGGAAAATTGGTTGGTGAGAAGGTGAAAGAATTATCACCCAAATATAATAATAAAAATCAGCCCGTCAATGTAACCTTTCAGAAACTGGGATATTTGACACGCTGTGGTGCCCCCGATGCAATTGATTCTGAGGTTCCCACCGTCTTTGGTAATATTGCTATGGACCTGATATTAAAAGATATTTCAGGAAGGTTAGTTAATCTTAAAAATGGTAGATATGGTGACACTCCCATTGATGTTGTGACTTCGGCAGAAAAAACAGTTAATATCGATAAATTTTATAATACCGAAAGGTTAAGACCTAATTACAAGGATTTCCAGGGCAAACCATTCTTTGTGATAGCTGGGAGATAATATTCTTCTGTCCCTGAATTATTCCTGACAATTTGGAATGTAATAGATAATTTACTGTCAGTTAATATTTTACCTTATTTCTATATAAAAAACTGAGTTTTCCTGAAGGATCCCTGGGAGTCTTCATCGAAGTCCCTTGTGACCTAAGCGACCTAAGTGACCTAAGGGAAATTTTGATGAATTTCTCAGGTTGAAAGATTAGAAAATATTTCGGGATTGATAAGTTTTGGTGAATTGACAAAAAATATAAAATATAGAGAAAGTGCATTGAATTTTAAGTTTTCTTTAATTAAAATACTGGGTTGATGATGAGGTAAGGGCTGAATGAATTTTTATTAAAATGTATTTAGATAATCTTAAAATAAAACAAAAGAGGAATGAGAATGGAAAACATAGGAATCATCACCAGTGGGGGTGATTGCGCTGGTCTTAATGCCATTATTGAGGGGGTTGCAAAAACTGGTTTGAGAAATGATATTTCCAGTTACATTATACCAAATGGTTATGCAGGTCTCTATAATTTGGTTGATTTTGATGACCTGGTAGAATTAACCCGTCAAAGAATGGATTCAGTTAAAGCAAGTGTCGCTGGTTCAGAAGCGGGACACTCCAGAGTGAAAATTAAAAATATCGAAGATCCAAATAAGTATGAAAGGATCAGGAAAGGATTAGACAAATTTAATATTGATGGATTAGTAATATGTGGTGGTGATGATACAGGTAGTGTAGTGGTTGATCTAGTTAATCATGGCATTGAATGTGTGCATGCCCCAAAAACAATGGATCTTGACCTACAGACCTATTCTGTAGGAGGAGATTCTACAGTAAGCCGAATTGCACAAATGGCAAGAGATATTAAAACAACCGGTCGTTCTCATAATAGAATTATGGTGGTAGAGGTATTTGGCCGTTATGCAGGACATACTGCCTTCAGAGGTGGTTTAGCAGCAGAAGCAGATGCTATTTTAATTCCTGAAATTGAAGTTGACTTTGAGGTTTTGTATGAACACATGAAACAAAGATATTTCAATAGATTATCATATACGGATGTAAATGCAGGAACTTATTTAATTGTAGCTGCTGAAGGTATGAAAGATGCTAGTGGTGACGTTATTACAGATGATTCTGAAGGGTCGGATTCTTTTGGACATAAAAAACTTGCTGGCGCTGGAAAATATGTTAAAAATCGTTTAGAGGAAAGACTTGAGGATGACGATGAAATAGAAGAGAAAATGAAAGAAGCAGGAATGTATGTGGAAGGAATTTATGATAAACCTGAAATTCGGACTGTAAAACCTGGTCATTTGGTTAGAAGTGGAGATTCTTCTGCTCATGACGTGAATTTTGGTCTTGAAGTAGGTTCAGCTGCTGTTAGTTTATTAAAAGAAGGAACAACAGGTGTTACAGTGGCAGAAGTTAAGAATAATACTATTAGATATATGAAAACAGAAGATGCTATTAAAGAACGTAAGGTTGATTTAGATCAGGTTACTTTTCATGAGAATATGGGAACCTGTTTTGGTAGAGAGCCAGAAGAAGTAAGTTTTGATTTCACTCAATTGGATAAGTCACCTGAAAGACATCTTTAGAATCTAGAATAAGATTGGAAAAAGAATATATGTAAAATGGCCGGGGAATCCCGGCCATTTTTTTAGCTTTTTATTTTGATGAATATGAAATTGAAATGTTGTGGATATTTATAAACCCGGGGTTGCTTTTGTAGTAAAATTATTTATAAATTTAGAATGAAGAATTGGGTTCTGTGAAAATTTTAACATTGAGATTGATCATTATAGATTTCCAAAAAGTATCAATATAAATCTTATAATTTAATGTGAAATAATTAAGGAGAATACTATGGAAAAAAATATGAAGGCAATGGATGGAAATACTGCTGCTGCCCATGCGGCCTATGCTTTCAGTGATGTAGCAGCTATCTATCCAATTACACCTTCTTCCCCAATGGGTGAAAAGGCTGACCAATGGTCTGCCTATGATAAGAAAAATATTTTTGGGGAAAGTGTTGATGTTATTGAAATGCAGTCAGAAGCAGGCGCTTCGGGTGCAATTCATGGTAGTCTATCCGCGGGAGCATTGACAACTACATTTACCGCATCTCAGGGATTATTATTAATGTTACCTAATATGCATAAGATAGCAGGAGAACTTTTACCAGCAGTTTTCCATGTTTCCTCACGTTCTCTAGCCTGTCAATCACTTTCAATTTTTGGTGACCATTCTGATGTAATGTCTGCCAGAAATACTGGTTATGCTTTATTGTCATCCAGTAATTTACAGGAAATCATGGATCTGGGAGCCATAGCACATCTTAGTGCTTATCGTTCAAGTATTCCCTTCTTGCATTTCTTCGATGGCTTCAGAAATTCCCATGAGATCCAAAAAATTGATGTTGTTGATTATGATGTTTATGAAGATCTTATGGATGATAAAATAATTAAATCGATCAAAGAGTTTAGAAACAGTTCTTTAAATCCTCAGCGACCATATATAAAGGTTGGTGCTGAAAATCCTGAAGAATATTTTCAGGGTAGAGAGACTGTGAATAAATATTACGAGAAAGTACCTGATATAGTACAGCATTATATGGATGTATATGCAAAAAAAGTAGGTAGACAATATAATCTGTTTGATTATGTTGGTGCAGAGGATGCTGAGAAAGTAATTGTTGCCATGGGAAGTGGTACAGAAACAATTGAAGAAGCAATTAACTATCTAAATGACCAGGGCGAAAAAGTTGGTGCTGTGAAAGTTAGATTATATAGACCGTTTTCCAATGAATACTTCTTAAAAGCACTTCCTGATACTGTCCAAGACATAGCAGTACTGGACCGAACTAAAGAACCAGGTTCCCCTGGAGAACCACTTTATTTAGATGTGGTAAATGCACTTAGTGATCGAGATGTGAATATTATAGGTGGTAGATATGGTCTCTCCTCCAAAGAGTTCACACCATCGATGGTAAAAGCAGTATATGATCATCTTGAGGGCGAAGCTTTCAATGGCTTTACAGTTGGTATCGAAGATGATGAAACCAATACTAATATTGAAGTTAAAGAAGAAATAAATACCATCCCGGAAGAAACTATTTCATGTAAATTCTGGGGGCTTGGCTCTGATGGAACAGTAGGTGCCAATAAAAATTCAATTAAGATAATTGGTAATAATACTGACCAATACGCACAGGGTTATTTTCAATATGATTCCAAAAAATCGGGTGGAATTACCAGAAGTCACTTGAGATTTGGTAAAGATAAAATTCAATCTGAATACCTGGTAACGGAAGCCGATTTTATTGCCTGTCATCAACAATCATTTATAGGTAGGTATGATGTCCTTGAGGGCATCAAAGAAGGCGGAACTTTTCTACTGAATTCCAAATGGGATAATGATAAAGTATTTGAAAATCTTACTGAAAAAATGCAAAGAACTATTATTGAAAAAGATATCGATGTTTACAATATAGATGCTCTTGAAATTGCCAATGAAGTAGGATTGGGCAAAAGAATTAATACAGTAATGCAGACCGCTTTCTTCTTAATATCTGGAGTGTTAGACAAAGATAAAGCCATTAAATTAATCAAGGACGCTATTGAAAATACATACAAGAAAAAAGGTCAAAAAGTCCTTGAAATGAACTGGGAAGCTGTTGACAAAACTGAAGAAAATCTTGAAAAAGTTGACATACCATCTGAACTACCTGGAGAAGCAAGAGAAAAAGCAAAAACAGTACCTGAAGATGCAGAAGGTTTTGTCAAAGAAGTAGTTGATAAAAAAATGAAACTTCAGGGTAATGATATTCCGGTCTCAGCCATGCCAGATAATGGTGCAGTCCCGCCTGGAACTTCCAAACTGGAAAAAAGAGGCGTGGCTCCAATGGTACCCGAATGGTTAGCTGATAAATGTATTCAGTGTAACCAGTGTTCAATGGTTTGTCCGCACGCAGCAATTAGACCAAAATTAATTGACAAGGATAGATTGGATGATGCTCCAGAAACATTCAATACTCTCGAAGCGCAGGGCAAAGATGGTGACAAATATGAATATAGAATGCAAGTTTATATAAATGACTGTCAGTCCTGTAAAGACTGTGTAAATACCTGCCCAGTAGGTGCTCTTGATTGGATATCCTATGAGGAAGCACAGGAAGCAGGTCAGGAAGAAAATAGAGAATTCTTTAGTTCACTCCCAGAAGATGTGACTAGTGAACAATTTTCACCTGATACAGTTAAAGGTAGTCAGTTTAAACAGCCTCTCATAGAGTTCTCAGGTGCTTGTGCAGGATGCGGTGAAACACCATATGTGAAAACATTGACCCAGCTGTTTGGTGATCGTATGATTATTGCGAATGCAACAGGCTGTTCTTCAATTTGGGGAGGAACCTTTCCAACAGTACCATATACAACCAATAAGAATGGAGATGGTCCAGCTTGGGCTAATTCACTCTTTGAAGATAATGCCGAATATGGTTATGGAATGAGATTGGCTGTGAATGCTAATAGAAATCAATTAAAATCTAATGTAGAAAAACTTGTTGATATGGATATTGACAATGACCTTAAAGAAGCACTTAATACTGCGCTCGAAAACTGGAAAGCTACAGATGACGAGGCAATGCAAAATGCTAAGAAGATTAAAGAGTTACTTCCTGAAAGTGCCGAAGATGCTGATGTAGAAGATAAAGAAGCACTTGATAAAGTGATCGAAATGAAAGATTTCTTCGTAGACAAAAGTGTCTGGGCTGTCGGCGGTGATGGCTGGGCTTATGACATTGGTTATGGAGGTCTAGATCATGTTCTTGCAAGTGGTGACGACATCAATGTACTTGTACTTGATACTGAGGTGTACTCAAATACTGGTGGACAGTCATCAAAAGCTACTCCTCTCGGAGCAGTTGCTAAATTTGCTGAGTCCGGTAAGGAAACCAATAAGAAGGATCTGGGCAGAATGATGATGACTTATGGTTATGTATATGTTGCTTCTGTTTCAATGGGAGCTAGCCAAAATCAAATGATGAAAGCTATGAAAGAAGCTGAAGCCTATGATGGTCCTTCAATAATTCTGGCCTATTCCCCCTGTATCAACCATCGTTTCGATCTTGCTCATACTCAGGATGAGGAAGAACTTGTAGTTGACACCGGATATTGGTTACTTTATAGATATAATCCTGAAAAGAAAGAAGAAGGAGAAAATCCACTCACCCTGGACTCTAGAGAACCGAAGGAAGATGTCGAGAAATTACTGGATAATGAAAAACGTTATACAGCACTCAAGACAACCTTTCCTGAAAAAGTCGAGGATTATAGAGAAAGAACCAAGGAATTTATTGAAGAGCGCTATCAAGATTACAAGGATATGGCTGAAGCAGAATAATTATTAACTCAATATAGTTGAACTACTTATAAAGGGTCCGGATCTATTCCGGACCCTTTTTTATTTTTAAACCTGGATTATTCATGACAATTTGAGATATAACAGATAATATACTGTTAGTTAATCTTTTACCTCATTTTTACAGAAAAAACTGAGTTTTTCCGAAGGATCCCCTAGG
>Ga0209948_1000339_pt1 | contig 13950 bp, 10 predicted proteins | sample SalPonR2_C_D2_MG_FD_185709 | JGI IMG/M metagenome (GOLD analysis project Ga0209948, IMG submission 185709) | Salt pond soil microbial communities from South San Francisco under conditions of wetland restoration - Salt Pond MetaG R2_C_D2_MG... ... | reverse complement strand
GAGGAGCCACGTTCCGCAGTCCCACAATTGTGAAAGGAATTTCAAGCACACCTCCGTAGTTGTCATCAAGGCGTGCAACTACCTCAAAGTCCCCTACGTTAGTAACCAGGAGGTTGAGTGTCGGGTCGTCCTCTCCAGCTTGCTTCACTCCACCTACGTACCAAGAGTATTCCACGTAAGCCACAGGAGGTTCTACCTTCTCAAGCGTAATACACCCTCCCTCGATCCATGGTGCGTACCACACGCCCGTGTCCTGGTCTTGTATTATGAGCTCGTAGCTCCCGCTCTCGGCACTCTGCCTTACCACGTACCGCTTACCCCCTGCTGTATCGTTCTGCACCACAGGGTCAGGGGAATCTTGCTTGAAGTCGGTATCTACTACCTGAGTGCCCAGCTGTATAGCACCTGATAGCACCTCCAACGGACGCCATGTTGCGCTGTAGGTGTTCGGGTCTCCATCAAACACTTCAAGTAGCTCTAAGTCGGAAGTAAATCTATACTTCGACACAGGAAACGTAGACCTAAAAAGGTGGTCTTTTGAACTGGCAGCGGGCGTGGGGGTTACGCTTAGGTAAGTGCGCGATCCATCTCCTATATCCCAATAGTGAGAGCTAACCACTTCGATAGGTACCGAAGACGCCTGAGCTGGGCTTTCTCCGAGCAAAAGCTTCGTTCCACTTACGTACGTTGCTGTGAGATCAGTACCCGCTTTCAGTATCCTCAAGTAAGTTCCGTCAACAACCGGATTCCCAGAAATGGAGTCAGTAGCTCCTGATATTACTTCTATATCAACGCGATACGAATAGGGGGCTGCGTAAGGATCAAGTTCAGGTATGGCGTCAGAAAAGGTTGGGTCACCGATGGAGCTAAATCGAAGCTCTGTGTTGTATTCCTGGTACAAGTATGCGGACGTTTTGTAGCCTGCGTCAACTTCGTCATCAGGAGGCAGCACAGCGATACTGCCTGCGTCATTCAGGACTGTATGCCACTTGCCTGTTACGCGGTTCTTCAGCTGGAATATGCGGCGACCCCTCCAGTACCCAGCTTGATTAACATGCAGTATCTTAAACCTGTAATTCGATGACTCTGGTGCTAAGTAAGCGGGGGCGCCATCTGGTACGCCCACGTTTAACTCAGTCGTGTATGGCACGGGAAGCCCGTTATTCGTTACACTCACGCTTGATGGTATGGGTGGTACGTTGAATACCTCCTCAGCTGCCAGCCTCTGGAAATCTCCGTTTGGAGCGTACACAGTAACCGAGTACGCAGCTTTTCGCGTACGGTCTCCTGTCACGAAAGAAACTGGAAGTGCGCCGATATTGACTCTTTTCGTGAGCCTAGGGATGTCCGTTGTGTACACAGATCCGTCCCACATCTCCCATACGAACACTAAGTCGGTTTCCTCACAGTCGTCAAACGGGAGGTCGTCAGCCTTTTCTACCTCAAACGTCGCAAAATCGCCGACTTGATAAGACCCCCTTGCCTGGTCCGACACTATAGAGTTTCCGCCGCTTAGCGTGAGGTACGTGATGATACGCCTGTTAGGTGCTACAGGGTACGTGTCCACTGTAAGTCTAACCTTTACTGGAAAGGTCGTTACATCTAGGTTTAAGGCAGGACTGTACCTGTCCTGAGGGTTCGCAAAAGACGCACTGCCAGACACGATAGACCACTCGTATAGGAGCGGAAGACCGAAGGTGTTGTTCGCGGGCGAAACGTAGGCACTGAGATAGGCATTAGGCATGTACGGACACGTCAAAGTTCAGGTTTATTATCTCGGTCAGGAGGGACACGTTTTCATAGCTCTTAAAAGCTACTAGGATCACCGCAGCACCTAGCACATCAGGGTCATCGTAGGGTTCTAAAGGTATGTCAACTTGAGCCGACGACCCCGACCCGCCCCCTGCCGCCACGGTTGCCACGAAGGTACTGCCTACGTAAATGTCCACGTAAGCAGGTGAAGCCATGTTCGCCTCTGAGAAATCTACGGATAGCTTCGCAGAAGCCACTTCAAGCTCTTTAACCGTTTTGTACACCTTCAGGAAGCCTTCCGCACTTCCTTCGTAAGCTGCGCTTAGAGGCTGCTCTATGCCTAGGCCAAAGCCTTCGTAGGCTATAGTCCACGGAGATCCTCCTTTCACGGATTCAGGGTCTGTATAATTGCGTTTTCCTGCTACGAAGTCTGCGAAGTTCCATGTAAGTTCGCCTACAGGTTCGGCGTCGACCAGCCTCTCTGCTTCGTACTGCGCCCTTACCTGAGCAGCTGTGAGTGCGTGCGTTCCTGAGTCAAAGCTGTAGAACGGTCCAGCAGTGTACGTGCCTGACGTTCCGTACTGACCATAGGGAGGTCGAGCCACGTGTGTAACCGCAGGGCTTGTGCCTGAGAAGGTAGCACTTGTGCCGTGAAACGCGTAGTCTACTACGTTTCTCGGCAGAGGCAGTACCCTATATGGTGGTATATTCATGGTTTAACTACACTGAGCCTCAGCTGCTAAATTGGCAGCCACGAGTGCTAGGCTGTTGGCTTCGTCTTTAATAGGGTGCAGGTAAGTGTTAGCCGCTACAGTCCCTGTCATAGTACCCGATACAGTGCCACAGCACACGACGTCAACTGACGTATAGTCATTGCCCCACTTGCATGACAGCCCGCACCGCGCACGTTGCAGTGCGAGATTAGATGCTCGTGCGTCCGCATTGGCTTTAGATTCAAAGCTCCATACCTCCCCTGCAGGCACTGTTCCTTGTGCTGGATCTCCGAAAGGAGGACCGCTAGGGTTGTCCGAGCAGTAGGCTGTCCGAACTACCGTGTCATTGAACCAAGGCGTCAGGATTATATCCTCGCTGCGGGCAGGGGTAGATGGCGTGCGTAGCCTGTTTCGAGGAAGGCCTGACGACTCGCCTGTAAGCTGTGACTCGTGCGACCACCCTGTACTCGGAACGCTTCCGTACGAGTTCAAGGTTGCAAGCCACCCTCCTGGCACGGTCACCTGGTTGGGGTTTCCTGCCACGCGACCTTCTGTACCTGTGAGGGTAACGTCGACCTCCTGAATAGACAAAGTTCCGCTCTCTATCCCGACAGCGTAAAGCTCGTTCACTTGACGCGTGAACGTGTAGCCTCTGACCGCTAACTGGCGGCTATAGCCTTGTGCGGACACGTCCCTGTCGTTCTTCCAGAATACCTTGAAGCTCCACGGACAAACTATATCTTCGTACAGCGTGAACTGTATCCTGTTAGCACCAACCTGAAGCGTACGCTCAAGCAGCGTGTCAACGCCCACACTCAGCTCTACGCGGTAGCCTCGGAAGGACGGGTCTAGCGTACCGACGTTGCTTACGGGAAGGTCTAAGATGTAGGTACCCGCAGGCATCACCTCGTCGTTAAGGAACTCCAGCGTACCTGTTCCGTCTCGGTTAGCGTACCCTAGGTCTGATTCAAGCGTCCACCGAGAATAAGCCTCGTCACTATCAGCTTCCAGCTCTACGCGCTCCTCTAAGTAAAGGTGAGCAGGTTCGGTATTTGATGGGTACGTCCCACTTCTCAGGTCGACTACGTAGTTGCTTCCACTTTGAACCACTACGAGTTCTTTAGACAGGCTGTGGACACGGGATGCGGCGTCTGTGGGGCTGTCATGTACCCTAAGGTCTGCCAGAGACGCTATTTCGGCTCCTATATAGTTCCACGATACGTTAGGGGCTGCGCCTGCGGCTCTGTCTTGGTTCGTGAAGTAATACCCGCCGCTGTGGTAGACGTAGGTGTGTGCAGCGTAGGCGACAACAGGGCTCCACGTGCCTTCAAAAGTATAGTCCGCGCCGTAACCTACGTTAAGGGCGTCACGTATATCATCTTGTACGCTTGATGTACGCTCCCTTTTAACGGGTGCGGCGTTCAGGAACACGTCATTGTTTTGCGAGCGTAGAGCCACCTCAAACGTGAAGTCACTTCCTTTCGCGTATATACGTCTCCGAGCGGGGTTTGTAAGGACCGACTTGGGTGGCCAAGGGTTAGCATTCCCTGTATCTACCGATGTGAGCGTGCGTCCTGTGGCATAGTCTACCAGCCCTACGTCGACGCGGGGATATGTTCCAGGTGTACCCCACACCGCGTTCGTGCCAGGTAGTGCTCGGTGCGTGCCTGACCATACGTATTCCCCGTAGCGAGTGTCTAAGCCTGTGAGTCCTAGCTGGCGTACTGGCGGCTGGTCTACTCCTCCGCCTATGCCCACTTCCTCATACTCGGTTTTACCCTTGTATTCAGCGTCAGCCCCGTACCTGATGACTACGGATTGGCTGGGATCTCGGTTCGCTTCTACGGTGGACTTGTACGGGAAAGCTCTTCCGCTCTTCAAATAACGTAGCGTAAACCTAGACGCGCGGCGTCCCGAGGCGTACGATGTCTTCCCGTAGCGTACAGCAGTAGGCGTAATCCTCGGTGACTTTACATCGGAAAGGAGATCGAAGCTTTTAGCCTCGCTGAATATCCTCAGGTCACTCAGGAGGTAGGTAGACTCTCGCGCACCTATAGTCAGTACTGAATCACTCACAGAGTAAGCAACTGTTATGGTGCTGCCTTGAGGCACAGCACTTCCTCGGTCTATGCCATCACCGAACCGGATACGCCACCGCGCACCGACTCCTCCCTTCCCGAAGCGTTCAGCAACGTAAACCTTAGCGTCCTGAGGCTGACCATCTAAGGAGTCTACACGGGTCCAGTTCTCCCCGATCCCGCCCGACACTACGTTCACGTCAAAAGCGTCCCGTATGTCTCGGCGCGAGAGTTCAGCGACAAAGTCACGGGCTGACCCTGACTGCTTGAACTCCTCGATGTACTGATACTCAGGCTGGGTTTCTCGCCTCCCAGGTATGATCCTAGTGTCTTGTACGGATAAGGTCTCGTCGTGCGTAGCAGCGCCTACTGAAACTCTGTCCCCGTCGCGCACAACGCTGACGAACTGGAAGTCTGCAGAGTTAAGCACACTCGTCTGAACGGGAGCAGAAAGGAGTCTGTCACGGTTCTCAGTGCGAACGACTATTCTAAAAGTATTTGCGCTCTCTGGCTTCAGATAAACATGCAACCAAGAGTACCTGATGATCAAGCTCGGGTCTGAACCTACAAGCTCTGTAGGCTTAATGTAGAAGGAGACTGAGCACTCTGACCCTAAGTCCCTGTCCTTGTCGACGGTAAGCGTGTCGGAGTCCTCAGGCTTTGGGTTTACTCGAAGGACCCACCCTCGATCAGCGTCCCATACGCGGTCAGTCGTCGGGTAGTTGGAGAAGAATAGTCCTGATACCTTCTCGCCAGTAGTAAGAGCGTACGCACTTGCGTCTGTTACATCTAGGGAGTCTTGGGGGTACTCCGAGAAAGGAAACCATCCAGAGTTTTTATCGTAAGCCCGCGATCGGTACGCGTCGGGGTCTGCAACTAATACTCCGCCTACGATGCCTGCGTGGTAGGCTAACCCTTCCTCTGTGTGCAAGACGTCGCCCTCTTGCAGGGTATTACCTACTATACTAGCACCTGAGCCACCGTAGACATCACCGTATATCCGGAGGTCACCGTTTGATCGTCGCTCTACGCGGGATACTTTAACAGTACCGTCGAACATGGCTGACCCTGCACTTATTTCAAGAGTATCACCCACCTTTATGCGAGGTAAAGGGCGTCCGCTGACAGGCGTGAACGTGTAGTAGTACCCGTTGGAAGGGTCGCGACCGAATACGTAGGAACTAAAATACGCAGAGAAATCCCCAGTCAGAGAGTCGTGATAGCACAGCCCTACGTTACCAGGAGCGTACAGGGACGGCGTCTGCTTGCCGCTGAACGCGGTGTCCTCGACGAGGGCGAACGTCGGAGGGGATACGCGCTCGTCTTTAATCACGACGCTGTGAGGTACGTTTCCATCGTCGAACACCTTCATCTCTGGTGCGACTAAGCGTACGTCTTCGTTGTTACCTGGTTCGTAAAAGTCGTTCGATACGCGTTCGCCGCTGAGAACTACATCCCTGCGCCACGGGAACGTGTCCGCAAACGATAGCATGGAGGCTTCTCCAAGCTCGTCCTCAGGGCGGTCTGTATAGTCGACACTTCCGTCGTCCTTCTCTTGCAGTGTCGGCTCAGAGCGTATGACGCCCGATGACGTCAAATCCCACATCGCGCGGACTTTAACGTAGCTCGGCACGCCTACTGTGGTAAGGTTATACGCCCTGTTGGCAGCCTCATACTCGCCTTGTACGCGACCTCCCCACGGGAGCGTACCTTTCAACGTCTGGAACTCGCCATCTACTGAGTCTTCAACCGTAAGGCTGAACGCTTCGGTACCACTGTAGGCGTAGAACAAAGGCTTATGTTCTGCAACACTCTCTGTTCCGTCGAATAAAGCTGTCACGTAATTTCGGGTAGGAGACTCCTCTGCCGCATCAGAGTAAGACACCAAGGACTCTCTGCCCGACGCTGGAGGGTTTGGAACTGTGCCTGAAAACGCCGTAAGTGTACCCACCGTGAACAGCTCCGCAGTCGCCACGTAGGGTGCGTAAATCGCCTCGTCTTCGTACGACAGGCCGATAGACGACTTCCTCGGATACCGCGTGGCTGGGCGCAGGACTTCGAGTTCACCTTTAACGCGGAGGCTGACAGATTGGAGCTTCTCCGTGTCTATCTGCGGGGTTCGGAAATCAACAGGCGACCTTTCAACAGTGCCTACAGTACCTCCGTAGGTGTACGTGCCACTAAGAGTCTGAGGATTAACACCGCCTCCGATAGGCTTCTGACCGAAAGCACACAGCGTACCTGTGTCGATAAACTCAATGTCGGGGTTGTCTTGTACGAGGATAGTCCCGTACCTTTCGTTGAACCTCTCAGCACTAACGGAAAGCGCGAGGTCGTAGAACGAACTACGATACTTTATCGCGCTAAGCTGGCTGTTTATCTCCATCGCAGCGTACGTTCCGTACGACGTAACAGACCCTGACGCGTCAAAAACGGGAACTGTCGTGCCTACTACGACGACCTTCATGCCGTTAAAATCCTCGCCGTCGACGAGCGCTACAGCCTCAAGGCCTGACCCGGACAGGTTGGCGCGTGCTTTGGACGAGTACCCCCCGCCGTCCAGTATGTAAACACCAGGAGTGGGGAGTCTTACCTCTGCGCCTACCTGAACAAGACTCACGTACGGGTTCCGCTGGTTGACGCTGTCTATTATGTAATCCTCTGATGACGGGTCGGCGGACAGGGGTCGGCTATTCCACGGATAGGCTGGTCCGTCGTTGAACACTAGAGGGTCGTACCCTGCGATCGAGGTGTCAGGTAGCGAGGCTGACGGGTATATCTCAGGAAACGCGGCAAAGTCGTCGTTATTGGCTTCAGAGCCAATGTCCACAGGGTATCGAGGGCTTACGCGTTGCCACAGTGGAGTTACACGTATATCGTCAAACCCTAAGTCCCGTCCCAGCACCTCAAACGACTTGATTGTGCCTTTGATTTTCAGCCTTGGGAAATATCCCTCAAGAATCTCCTGGCGTATCTTGCGTGTCTTAGCCGCAGCCTCGGGGTCGTCATCTGACACGCGCAACTCCGTTGTGTACAAGTTAGCTCCCAGAGACTGGGCAAGCCTTGTGAGCGTGTCGACGGTTATGTACCTGTGCGGGTCGGCCTGTAAGGTTATTTTGGTAATCCGCGCTGCCTGCACTCCTATCGCCTGAGAAATCCACGTCCTTAGCGGGTCTTCCACGTAAAGCACCTTCGAGGGGTCGATGGACGCCTGCGCTGCCGCCCACTGCTCGACAAGGTAGCTTACTTCACGGGAAGGTGCGCCTTCTGTGACAGGAACTTCAACGCTTGATTGAGTACCTTGGGTGTTCCTGTAATTCACTATCAACACGTTATCAGGCGTGTTGTCTTGTATATCGACCACCCTCACTGTGCTTTTAGAGGTGTACTCTGCTTTGAACACTACCTCGTAAGTCGGAGGGTCTTCTGCTGTGTCAGGGGCTGATTTATCGGGATTGAAAAAGTCAAGCACGCGTCCTGTGTAGTACCTGAGGTCGCACAGACGATCTTGATACCCTCCAACTAAGGCTTGCAGTAGTCTGCGTTCGTCCTCAGCGACAACTCCATCTGGAATCTTGTCGTAAAGGTAATCTTCAGGTAAGTTACTTAAAGGCATGGCTACTATAATTACCGCAGTAGTTAAGGAGATGAAACATCTACTGGAGCACTACCTTAAAGAAGCCACTGACGAAGTTCAAGAGCTTGTTCGTACGAACATGAAAATCGTCCCGCAAATCGCCAGCACTTACCGGGGGGCTAGAGGCGTGGACTTTGACGACCTCGTCGGGGAAGGTTACCAGCAGCTTGTGATAGCCGCTACAAAGTACATTGAGGACGAAATTGACATTCCTGCAGACAAGTATCTCGCCGCTGCCGTGCGAAACAGGCTACGAAGAATGAGTGGCCGCCGCAATATGGAACTAGACACTATGGTCGGAGACGATCCTGTCGGTGACGAAGGGGAAGACAGCCTGCTAGATACGCTCCCCTACCCTGACGATGACGGTGACGATCCAGCCGAGAAAGCACACCATTCCGAGGTTTCAGACGTCCTAGACAGGCTGATTAGCGGCATTGGGTCTGATCGTAAACGCAAGATCCTGGCGGGAATACGCGACGGGAAATCATACGCCGCAATGGCCAGTGAGTTTAGCACAAGCCGCGCCAACATAACCCAACAGGCGCGTAAAGCTATAGCGGATTTACTGAAAGCCTTAGAGAAGGAAGGTGTTAAGTCCAACAACGCAGGCACTTTTGAAGCTATGCTTAAAAAACCAGGACACCTGCCTGAGTCGTCTCTTCTTCACGTTATAAACAAGGTTTTAGGATAATGGAATACCTTTTTGACAGTAAACCTGAGTGCGTGGTCGACTACCTGCTCAATGAGTGGCGGTCGGAGAGCGCGTACCTATACATCGCCGAGGAGTCTAGGGTTGAGTACCTAACTAACAGGTATAGCGACCAGATAAAGCAGGTGGCAGGCGGATCAGCCACGGATGAGGAAGGCGAGCTTATCACCAAACCCGAGACCGTTGTGAAGCGGCTTGCAGCTATTGATCCGACTACGAGCGGCGACAAGGCGGGGTCGTACACGGAATGGTTGCTCAAGCAGTACATTTCAACCGACGGTCGGATGATGAAGATGCAAGACCGCTTCAAGAGCGCTTTGGAGAAGTTCCACGCGAACAAGGATTCTCTGGACGTTAAAGCCCGAGACATCAACCAATACAAAGACCCTGTAAGCTTCCTTCGGTGGGTCGACAATATCAAGGACAAGCGGGCTGAGAAGGCTGCAAAGAAGGAATACGACGTTGTGTACAAAGGCGACGGCGTTATCATTTTCGAGCCAAAGACGTGGGAAGCAAGCAAGTACCTCGCGTCCCGCCCTCTCGAACAAGACTCTACGAAGGCGACGTGGTGTACGGCAGGAGACTCGGATACAGGCAAAGAGTGGTTCCACAAGTACACAACAGGTATTAAGTCAGACCACCTCTACATTATTTTTGACAAAGACGGCACTCGATCACAGATGGCGGTTAAGGAGCGCGTGAACGATGAAGGCGAGACCAAAAGCCGTATCATCGAGTGGCGTGACAACGCGAACAGCTTCTACCCTAAGAAAGTCTTCGCTGACAAGCACCCAGAAGCCTGGGAGTGGATCGCCAGTAACATCGTTGATGTGCGCACGGGTGGAGATTACGAGGACGAACGTATGCAGGCAGTTGCGCAGGTTTCGGGAGATGACGACGTCGAAGAACAAGAACATGGGAGATACGTAACATCAGGTGGTGACGTGTACGAGGTGTATGACGAGGCCGAGCGCGACGAACGTGTCCGTGAGATGGTATCTTCGAGTGTGTCAGATATGGGGTACGATTACTGGCAACATTTCGTCAGCTTTGGAGACTTAATCGACGGCGATAAATACGCTAAGATGTGGCGCGATTACATCAATGAATCAATCCTAGAGAGTCCTGACTCTTACTTGCCGGGGAGCAGTCACGGTGACGTTATTAAAGAGATGATCGACCATATAGACAGCGCTCTCGAAGACTACGCGTCAGGTGACTTCTCCACTGAAGACGACGAGTATGAGATGCCAGACGTCATGTCTGAAGATGAAATTTCAAAGTACCGCACAGGAGAGGACCTGGAAGCTAAGTGGGAGACTCACTACGTCAAAGCGACTGAGTTTAATAAGTCCGAAGCTGAAGATTACTTAGCCCGTCTCCGCGAAATACACAGCATGTACGACGACGGCGGTCTTGGGGTTAAGAGCTGGTCTAATGATCAGATTGAAGACGCAGTTGAAGAGCGCGTATCTGAAATAGCAAGTGACCCCGTCGGCTACATGGAAGAGCTGGGAATAGACGTTTCCGAAGAAGTGAGCCGCCTAACAAGCGACGAGGATATAGTTGATGCTATAATCGACTCTCCTTACTTTGTTGGGGGTCAAGAACTTGCACTCTACGACAACATTGAACACGTCGAAGAAGTTGACGGTGAGACTCTCTACGTATATCAGACAGAGTAGCCCTGCCTCTCCCTACGCGTGAGGAGTGTTAACCATCACTGGATGCCATGGACTTCGGCTCAATAACTTCCTTGCTGAAATCTGCAAGCTCGTCAGCAACTTCGCGCTCCAGTTCAGCGCAGTCCTCGCCTTTAGCACTCATGCGGTCGCACTTCTTGATTTTCTGCAAAATCCCGCGAAGGCGGTCGTGGTGCTTCTTCATGTTCGGGTCGCCAAGCTGACGATTGACGTACTTCTTGTTGGACTCAAGGCTCTCAAGAACTTCCGAAAGACAGGTATCCAGCATGAGTCTGCCGATGTAATTGGGAGAGATACCCTCCAGCATAGGGTGGTTGAAAAGGTTTGTAGAGTTCATGCCCTAAATACTAAGCACGTGCCGCATTTTCAGGGTATTGATCATGGTAGTCTTGGTACATGACGAGAACCTTCTCCATCATGTGAGCCTCTACCGCTTCCTCATTCATGCCTTCCATAACCTTTAACTCGCTATGGATAGCTTCAAGGGCGTCGGAGCGCTCCATCTCTCGTACCTCGGTTTCCAGATGAAGCGCCCCTTTCACGGCGTCTTCTCCTCTCTCAATAATCGCTTTCAAAAGGGTAGGTCTATCCTTGAAGAAGTCGTAGAGTTCACAAGGTACTCCGAGTTTCGTAAGAAGGTTTCGGGCAGGGTCGCACTCAGGATGGTTCCAGCAGTGACGGAGGTACTCGGTCTGAGCGGTAGAGCTTAAAAGAGGGACGATTACTTGAAAGAAGTTCTTGTTCATACCCTTTCCTATACACGAGCGTCCGATTTGTTAACCAGTTATACCACCATGGCATTAAACATAAACGTATACCTCCCGCCCGAAGTGAAGAAAGAAACAGGTCACTACGCCCTGGTCACGACGCCCGAGATCAGACGACGTTACCCTCTGCACGAGCTCTACTGGCTACGTAACGTAGCCTGCTTGAGGCTCTTGAGGGCTGATGGGACGAGAAAGCTTGTGCTTCCACCTATGTCCGCTGATCAGAAGCTCCGCTACAGCGAACTATGCCGAAACCGTGAGAAAGGTCTCAGAGAGATGAAGGAAGAACGAAAACGCATCGGAGAGGCGAAGAAAGCTGCCAAGGAGCGCAAGCGTAAGGAAGCTGCAAAAGTCTTCAAGTCTCCGACCGAGGCTCTTGTATTCAAGCATCTGGTTGAGCTTGGCTGGAAGGAGCTGCAACCTCACTACAAAGTGTTCACTGCTACAACCGCAGTGATTTACGACTTCTACCTGCCTAACCTGCACGCCCTGATCGAGCTGGACTCTAAGACGTACCACGGTAGCAGGTACCGCAAAGACAGGGACAGCTACAAGAACCGCGTAGCCGAAAGAGAAGGGTTTCTATTGGTGCGAGTGAAGTTTGACGGGAAGCAGAACCCTCTGACTATAGCCAAAAAGGTTGCCTTGAGAGTTCAAACTGAACATGCCGAGGCTGTTAAGAAGCGGCAGAAGGCTTCCTGACTCTCGGTAAGTTACTGTTTCCCGTACCTCTCTTGCCACGAAGGCATACGTATCGGGTTACTAGAGTCGGCGGCGTTTCGCAGGTAAATGCGGTCAAGCTTCTCGCTCTCATAGACCCCTATGCGCTTATTAAGAGTCGTGTTGTGCATCCACTCCATTCCGCTGTCTTCTGCTGCTTTGCGAACCTGCCTTAACTGGCAGCCTGTCGGCATGCGAGAGCCGTGCTCGTATTCAAGCGTCTTATCGTCTTTAATAAAAACTCCGCGAATCCAGCCTAAGGCGAGAGCCTTAGCGATCTGATTATCAGACATTCCAAGCCCTTTCAGCTTATTGTAGTGGCCGTTGGTTTCCGTGACCCTGTGGGTGACTCCGTCAGGCGAAATCCATAAGCCGTAAGGGGCGGCTAAGTATCTGTCGTCTTTTGCTTCTGGAAGCATCTTGTCTGCGTGTTGTTTTATGTTCGCGGCTATTTTCCAAGTATGCGCTTTGCGGTGTCGCGGCACAGGGCATCTCCGAACCGCTTGCGAAAGTTGAACTCGGCAGGTGTGTCGTAGCCTCCTGCCTTGGCTGCTACTGCGTTCCCGTACGACCCACGATACCAGTCCACAATGTCCTTTTCCTGCTGATTCAGACTGCTGTAGCCGTCTGTGTGGGATTTTACGAGAACATCAATAATCTCGCGCTCCGTCAGCTCGGGGTACGCGGGGCAGTGGAGGGGTTCGTCGTTGTCGTCCGCGTCCATAGGCTTTGATCGCACAAGTTGGGGACGCTTAGAGTCGATAAACTCCACGAACGTGTCGTCGGCTTGGTCGAGGCCGAGCGCGTGTATTACGCGGTCAACGATGTCCTGCGGAGTGTTGCGCTTGGTGTCCCAAAACGACAGGGCTGACAGCGTGCCATCCTCGGTTACGAGGTCTTTCCACGCGCGACCTGCGTGCGTGCGCTGACGCATCTCTGACATAACCCCTACGTAGTTCTCGTCGAACCACGCGTAGTCGTCGTCTGTGATGGTAGGAGACACTTGAATATCGTATTCCTTGTCCAGTTCCTTCGACGTGAGTTCACGCTTGAGGGCGTTGAAGATTACAGGGTGCGTCTCTTGCTCGGAGTACACCACGGCGTTGTTCACTACGGCGTAGCAAATAGCGTGTGGATGGTCATACTCCGCGACGATTTTACCGAGTCGGATATGTTCGGGGGATTCTGTGATTCGTTTCATGCTAGATTAGGTTAGTGTGTTAGGGGTGTAAGGAGCTTTTCGACTGCTTCGTGCGTACTGGAGTCCTCGGTCACTACCGCTACCGTAGTTCCGTACACCTCGTCAGCGTAGCCTAAGCGACCTGTCCAAATATCTACTACGCTGTACCCGTGCTGTTCTACCTGCGAGCGGACAACCTCGTCGCCACGGCTGTGCATGTATCGGACAGCCAAGTTGTCGAAGTCTGCAGGGGACATGTCTGAGTAGTCGGGTTCGTTAGGTCCCGAGAAGCAGTCGGTTGTCCACGGCTCAGCGTAAGCGTAGTACCCTTCGCCCATAGGTATGAACCTGAAGAAGGCGTCGTTGCCTTCCTCGTCTAGGTACTCGTGGATGGTGTCTTTAGCCTGCTTTATGTTCATAGTAGAGGCTGTTTTGAGAGTTTCCGCAGAGCTTCCAGGCGCACCAGGCGCGTTAGTATGATACCGCGTGAACCCCACGTTGCTTGGTTCTGAGCGAGGTTTGGGTTCGTCACACGCTCCACGCGTTCCTCGATCTCACGCACCAGTGCCTGAGCTTCCTCGGTGGCGGGGATGTCGCTTTTCTTGATAACTGCGCCACCCTGCCACTCGGCGTCCTCAAGGTCTTCATCAAACAGAGGGATGATGAACTTGCGTCCCTTCACCTCTGT
>Ga0209948_1000324_pt1 | contig 14198 bp, 12 predicted proteins | sample SalPonR2_C_D2_MG_FD_185709 | JGI IMG/M metagenome (GOLD analysis project Ga0209948, IMG submission 185709) | Salt pond soil microbial communities from South San Francisco under conditions of wetland restoration - Salt Pond MetaG R2_C_D2_MG... ... | reverse complement strand
AAGTCGGAATAAAATTTATTGATAGTAATTTGGTTAAATCATTTGTTGAATTTACCGCTGCATTACTTAAAGCAACCGTGATTGTAGGTGCTTCTGTGGCAATAGCGTCTGCTATTTCCAAAATTGTCACAATTGGAGCTTCATTGGCAGCATTGGGACTTCCAACGATTCTTGCCAATATTAGTGCAGCCTGGGTTTCATTTACAACGATGATTGCCGGCACAAATCCAATCATTCTTGCTGCCATGGCTGCTGTTTCTGCCTTAACATTACTGTTGTCTTCATTTTCAAATAAACAAGAAGACCTATCAAAATCAATTGATGATTCTCTTAATGCTTTTGATAAACTAAAAGATATCAATAAATCAATTATTGATTACAGAAAGTCAATAGTGGTAATGGAAGAAGGGTCAAATGAGCTTAGACAGACTAATTTAAGGATGAAAGACACCCTTCTTGATATGGCCAAAACAGTAAAAGGGGATCTTGTTGGCGCCGCTTTTGCTGCATCTGCGAGTATAGACGCTCTTACAGGTAAGGTTCAGGACGGATCACAGGCAATTGAGTCTTTTAATGAAATGGTAAAAGAACAACAAAAAATTAAATTAGAAGATTCAGCAGATAAAACAAACAAGCTTTATAAAGATGCGTCTGGAAATCTTGATGAATTAAAACAAAAAATTGCAGACCTTAAAGAGGAACAAGCAAAAGCAGATTCTGGAATTGGAATTGGGTCTAAAACAAGCGCAATGATTTCAAAAGAATTGGAATTAGTTGAAAAGCAATATGCTGATTTTTCTGAAATTGGAGCTAAAGCATTTGATACGATTTACAAGGCTGGAAAAATATCTATGTCCAGCGTAGCTTCAGAAGCAGAAGTGGCGGGAAGGGCTTTTGGATTATCTGGAGCATCTCTTAAAGCATACATGTCCGTTTTTGACCAATTTAAAGAGAATATGGGTCCCACAAGCTTTATTGGAGAATGGGCAGAAGATCTGCCCGCTAAAGAGGTTGCAGATTTTGCACAAAATTACAAAGATTCGGCAAAAATAATTTCTGAAGCGGATAAAAAAAGATTTGATGAATATAAACAAAGACAACAAGAATTTGTTGATTCTATGGAATCTGAAAAAGAAGTTTCTGCAAGATTGGCGGCAGATGCCACAACACAAGCTGAAAAGAAACAAATTTGGCAAGATTATTATGCTTGGCAAGCTGATCAAGAAAAGCAAGCAAATAAACTGCACACAGAAATGGCTTCAGACAGCACCTATCAAGTTATAGAGTCAATAAAAGATGAAATGCAGAAAAGAAACGAACTGCTTGAGCAAAATGAAGAAAGTGGAAAAAATACAGAAGCTATGGCAAAGCGGAAGTTTGAAATTATAGCAGAAAGTGAAAGAAAAATAACAGACTTGTTAAAGGAACAATCTAATAAGGATGTTGAAATAGAAATACAAAATCAAAAAAAAGAACTAAGTGCCAGAGAAATACAGTTTAAAAATTATTTATTAAAATTGGAATATTTAAGATCTCAAGATAAGAAATCTTCCCTTGAAGTTGAAGCTTTAAAAGCAAAAGCCACTATAAATTATTATAAATCTATTTATAAAGATAGGGTGGCTTTGTACAATAAGATTAAGAAATTAGGGGATGAAACTGAAACACAAAAAGCATATGAAGCCAAAGAGGCTGCTCATAGAAAGTATCTTGATACCACTTTCAGCATGACAAGTGATAATTATCAAAAAGAAGCGGATGAAGTTGATAAACACACTTCCGTTATAGAAAACGCAGAAGAAAAATTAGCCGACAAAAGAATATCCATAAATAAAAAAGCAAATAGTGCAATTGAGTCAGAAAGGGAAAGACATGCAGATGCTATAATAGGCATTGAAGAAAAAATTATAAATGAACAAAAGTCTTTGACGGCAGATATAATTGGAATTGAAAAGAAAATTGCCGATGAGAAATATGATATTCAGTATAATTCCCTCAGTGATCAGGAAAAACTTCTTGCAGATAGAAGGAAAATTGAAGAAAGCCTTGCAAAAGCCTCTGAATTAGTCTCCAGTGCAGGTAATACTGGAGATAAAGAGAAAATAGACCTTGCAAATGACTATCTCAATTCTGCATTAAGTACCGTATCAGCTCTTGAAGACCAAAATATACAATATAGTTTGTTGGATAGAATTTCTAAACAACTTAAAGAGTCCAGAAAAGCAGAAAGTGAAATAACTGTAGGTGGATATGAGATTGAAAAACAAAAAGAAGAGGAACTGCACACTAAAAAACTTGCAAATATTGAAAAAGAAAAGCAAGAATCTTTAAATACAGCAAAGGATATTTATGCAGACGTTATTTCTAAAGAAAATATACGACATAAAAAAGTTTTGTCACATCTTTATGCAGAAAGAGCAGCGTTTGAAGACATAAAGAAAATAGCTAAAGAAATAGCAAATATACAAGGCGGAACAGACTCAGACTCAGATTCTGGAACAACCACACTTGATTGGCTTAAAGATACTGGAACTGAAAATATTGAAGTAGAAGTTGATTTTGATACTTCAAAAGCTGAAATGGCATTGGATAATACCAATCAAAAAGTAACAGAAATGCAAGATGAGATAAAATTAATTGATGGTGTTTGGACAAATGTTTTTTCAAGAACTGATGATACAGATATAAAAACTACAGAGGAGTCTTTAAGGAATTCAAAAGAATCAATTAAAGATATTTCTAAAGAAAAAGATAATTTAGAAAAAGTTGGTAATGATTTAGCTAAAATTGGGGAATTTGAATCTCCATCAATACAGTTTCCGTATATTGATTCGTCAATTGCAAAAATAGAAACTCTTGTAGACTCAATAAATGAGTTAAAAGATAAAACGATAACCATAACACAAAATGTTGTTACTAATGGATCCTCTACAACAACAGCGGCAACAGGCAAAAGAATACCGGGTTATGGTGGTGGTGATTCTGTAAATGCTATGTTAGAACCTGGTGAATGGGTGATAAGAAAAGAGGCTGTGAGAAAATTTGGGGATTCTTTTTTTAATTCATTGAACTCTCTTAAGTTGCCTCGTTTTCAGTCTGGTGGTCCTGTGTCGGCTGCACTTGGTTCTTCTAATATTTCTAATGCAAATGTATTCGATGGATTAAAGGATTTTGGAAAGGTCACTATAGATACTGGATCTACATCTATTCCAGCAATAGCCCATACAAATGTTATATCCGAACTAAACAAATATTTGATCAAAGCAAGGAGATTTTCATCATGACAATATTTTTAAATTCTGCTATTCTTAATAATGATTTATTTTGAAAGGGTGAATTTTTATATTGGTTTTTTCACAAAATATATTAAAAACAATACTTTTAGAAAATGAAGCAATTTAGATAATGCTTTAAATGCTCATTTAATTAAAATGAGAAGGTTTGGGATATGATTTCTTTAAATGGCGTAGAATTAGATAATGATTTAATTTGGGAAGGAGAATTTAATTCCCAGGTTATTTCTCAGAACATTCAAAGAACTATTGCTGGTACTTTAATTTTACAAGCATTGCCCCAAGAAAAAGGAAGAATTATAAATTTAACGGCTACGGAAACAGGAAGTAATTTTTCTGGTTCTTTCACAAGAACTCAGATTCAAGCTTTTAAAGTCTTGGAAAAATTAGGCTCCGTTGTCACTTTTATTTATGAAGATCAAACAATGAATGTTGTGGTTCAAGCAGGCGGGGTACAAGTAACACCCTTGATTTCAAGACCGAATCAAAAGAGTTCTGATTTATATACAGGAACAATAACTTTAATAGAGGTGTAATTAGGAGGAAATTATGGCAATAGTTGGCAGTGAACTAAAAATGTACAAAAGTAAAGTGGTTTCTGACGAAGTAGGAAATGGTGGTTTAATGGATAATTCTGCTCAAGTCATATCTGGAGTAGTAAATAATGTTTGGCCCTCTGTGTTTAAAGCAGAAAGGTTATCAGGTGGGACTAAATACAGAAAAACTTTTCTTAAAGTAGCAGATGATGATGATGGAACATTATTTAACCCCCAAATATGGATGGACATTGTTACTCAGGGTGATGATTGGGTTATTTTCTTTGCAGGCACTCAAACTGATACCCAAAATGATATTACAGGCACGGAAAATAAGTATGGTTGTGCTGTTTTGCAAACCAATGTGTCTGCTGGTGGTGGTTCAGTTGTTGTAACAGTGGAAGATTCTTCTTTAGCTTCTGGTAATGATGCTATTTTTAGAGATGGCGACACTATCCGCATTACCAATAAAGACACACCTTCTTCAGTTGCAGGAACAGAAGAAATTCATGTTATTGATGGAGCGCCAGGGGTTTCTGGTAATAGTGTTACATTGAATTTAGTGAATACTTTAGCAAGCCCTTATAACACCACTGATAATCTTTATGGAACAAGGGTGATGTCTGTGTTAGAGCCTTCAGATATTGTTGCCTCATTTGCAAACTTTGCTCACAATACTGCTGGTGATGGTATTTATAACGATAGCCTCCATCCTGTATTATTGGATAATATTGGAACAATTAATCAAACAATTACAATTACTTTTACTGGAGCGACCACATTTACCGTAACTTCAAATGTTTCTGGAGTTACTTTAACTGGTGGATCAACTGGTGTAGATTATGCCCCTAATAATCCTGATGTAGGTAAACCTTATTTTATATTAGAAAAAGATGGATTCACTGGTACTTGGTCCAGTGGAGATGAAATTGTATTTGATACTATTCCGTCAGCTTACGCCATTTGGCAAAAACGAATAGTTCCTGCTGGAGCTTCCTCTTTGACAGGTAATAAAGCAGTGGTTGTGTTTACTGGTGAGTCCGTATAAGGTGCATTTAAATGGAGTCTTCTTTAACTATAAGTTTTTCAAGGGAAAAAATATCGGGAATTTCTGGTGTTTTAAAGATTAAGCAAGAACCTTGGAAAAGCGATACTGGGATGTTAACAAAATCTGATTTTTATGTATTTGTAAAAAATTTATTGGAGAGTTCTATATTTGGCAACCCTGTAGATTGTGGTTTTAATCCTGACGGCTCTATTACCACAACAATTTATGTTTATTTAGAAGATCCTGATTTTCTTTATTCTTTAAAAACCAGCTATGGGGTTTTGGGTTCTAAATATGGAGAAAGTGCTTCAGAGGAAGAAATGATTCAATTTTCTTCCTCGAACACAGCAAATTTGAATTTTATTCCTGAAAATGGTTCGGTGTCGTATAGTTGGCTTGGCGATACTTATAATTTAGAAGGAGATTTAGTTGAAAATCCAAATGTTTCAATTGATGGTAGTCAAGTTGAGTTATCCTATACTGTCTTCGGGTCGTTAAAAGTGACATATAGTGCTTTTAGACACGTTTATAATTTAACTGCGTATCCGAGAGAAGATGCAGACGAAAATTTATTTTCAGCAGTTGTTTATGCTTTATATGAAGGGGGAATTGATTGGTTAGAATTGTCTAATCCTCCTAATGTAGATGAAATTTCTTTATATGATAATTGCGGATGGGGGTCTATGTCCATAGAGGAAAGTGAAAATATTTCTGCTTTTAATCCACCAACTGTAGAGCAGTCAAATATTACTTATGTTTATGATTATTGTTCCCAAGAACTTATTGAAGTTATTAATAGAAACGCAGATGGCTTAGAAACTGTAGGAGTTGTAACCCAATGACCAATTCTCTAATATTAAGTTTTGCTTCAGATGAAGAGGAGAGTTTTTCAAGTATATGGGTGACTATGCAACAGTCAGAAATTCCAACAAACAATGTTGCAAATTTGTATGATGTTTATCAAATGATTTTGAGAACACAAACATCTTTGACAGCACACTCTTATAGTCCACCAACTTTACCTTTTTCTATTAGTGCGGATGGAAATACTGTTTCAATTCCCTTGGATTTTTATGTTTTTCCAAGTTCTTTGTCTTTGTCTTATACTTTAACAAATAATATAGGAACTATAACAGAAGGCATTTTAAAATCATTGAGTAGTGAAGGTACTTTTATTTGTGGAATGGCTGATAATTATGAATTTGATTTCTTATTGGATGTACTTGATTTATATTGGGAAAGTCCTTGTTATGATAGTTTAGGAGAAGAGGTTGCAGAACCAACATATACTGTCAGCAACAATAAAATTTTATTTTCAAAAACAGTTTTCGGTGTTTTTAGACTTAAGTATAATAAAAAAGGTTATCAACACACTGCCACTTTAGGTTTTGAAAAATCTACAGAAGAATCATATGAAATTTTAGGAATAATTGGGAATCAGAGAAAGTTCAATTCTATTACAAATGCGGAGTGTGTGATCGTTTGTTCTTATCAAAATGAGGAAGATGAAACAGAACAAGAAATTTTGGAATTAAAGTTGCCTGAGTTTTTTGAAGATTTTTTAAAAGAATGTGAAACAGGTGGTTTAGTGGTTAGTGGAAATGGGGATAGTAATGAGCAGACGGATGTTTACTATTCAGCATGTACAGGTAATGTTTTATCAACTAATACTTATGAAATTTAAATAGGAAATATGCAAACAATATCATTTACATTTCAGAACTCAGAAGCTTTACCAGATTATTACTGGGTTAAGTTAATTCAAGAAGATCCTGATTCCGATTTGATGACTATCTCAGATGTTGCAGAAGTATTAGATTCTGTGTTTGATATTGACCCTTGTGAAAATTCTGATTTTCTGAATGGAGGTCAACCTCCGGAAGCGGTTGAAAATCCCGAAAAAGCATTACAGGACGCATTTGTTAATTTAGGGTATAATCCAAATCCTTTTTACGATTATAGAGAGTATGATGCAATATTGTATGTATATAGATCCCATTTAGATAAAAATTATAAGTTGGTTTTATCAACTGGAACAATTAAACAAACCGTTATTGAGACTGAAGAAATTTCTCAGATGGTTTGGGTTTCGGGTAAGGAAGTATCTTTAGATTATTCTATTTATGGTGAGTTGTCAACTGATGCGGATGTAAGCATAAGTGAGTATAGAGGCAGCACTGTCCTTTTGGAAGATGATATAAGTGGGTATTATACTTTTACATACACTACTCAATATGATAAAGTGACGATTAATGTATCTGGTAAATCGACATCAGATGGTTGGAAAGAACAAGAATGTTTATGTACTGTGTTTTTTCAGGAATTAACTGATCAAGTTTTAATTTTTCCACCAGAAGAAGATGAAGCTTTTACTTCAGTTATTGGGGATGAAACAGAAGATGAAACAGAAGATGAAACAGAAGATGTTTCAGAGGAGATTTGTTACAAAGGTGTTGATCACATAAAACTGTGTAATTGTGGTGGTGGGAATGAATCAGAATCAGGTTCTTTTTATACGGGAACAACCGGCGGAGAAACTGAATTGGTCGAAACGTACACAGAAATTATTGAAGTCCCTTGTTCAGAAGGCGGAGATTCCACAGTAGATGGGGTGTATACGACTCCATGGAACAGAACTCAAATTATAGAGTACGTTGATTGTCCTGGTGAAGATTGGGAGGGTTCCACAAGCGAATTTTATATTGAAAATTGTTGTGTGCCTCCACCGCCGTATCCCTTTACTTTACCAAAGTGTGAGTCCCGTTTTAGACTTTGGTTAGGTGGAGTAGGTATTAATGGAGGTATAGATAAATATAAGGGTCTTTATGGTGAAAATGTTCGGTTGATTCCAGTGGCTCCAGCAGAAAAAAATGAACAAGGTTTTGCGGTTTGTGGAACAATAGAAACACGACAAGATGTGAAATCTAAGGATTGTTGTGATGATCCTTCATATGAAGATATTGAAATAAGTGATGATAACAGTGCAGAAGTAATTGCAGATTATAGTTATGGGATTGTTTTTTGGGATGAAGGTATAGCACCTTACACTGTTACTGTTTCAGGTTCTGGTTTTTATCTTGATCAAACACATACTATTAAAAGCGCCATAACTGAAAATAAAAGTGTTAATATTTTTACTGAAGACGCTTGTGGCACTGGCACTGTCACAATAGATGATGGATGTTCAGTCGCAACTCGTGAAATTATGGCTGATAATGGTACATGGGAATTTTACAATAATTCTTGCGGGTTAGGTCCTCCAGGAAATCCAGACGATTTAGACTTAATATATAATAAAACCTGTTCCGGAGGATTCCACCCAGGTAGACACGGCGTACGTTTTGTACAATACACAAACGGCCATTTAAGGCAAAAGGAATGGATGTATCCTTGTCAAGATGGATGGAGTGACCTTGTTGATGGGTACTGTCCTCCTGGATGTTCTGGTTATTTCTACAATTGCCTTTGTTCACATAGTTCTTGTATAGCGCCTTGTCATTTGGGATGTCAAACATGGGGTGGATCAGGTCGATGTTCTATGATATCTTGGTGTGGAACGACCAAGGAATTAGAGCTTTATAAATGGAGATGTTAATGTTGAATTTAAAAGTTTATAAAAACAGAGAGCTTCAGAACCTCATTGCTGTAATAAACCAGTGCGAAACTAAGGGAGTTACTGATATTCGTTTTGTACGGGAAAAGATCCAGAATCATTTAGATATTGAATTTAGAGAACTGATTCAACAAGATAGGAAAATTAAGAAAGTAAAAACTAAAGAATTGTGCCCTTCATGTGGAAAAGGCTCTTTTGATAAAATTTATAATGAAGAAAATTTAAATCTTTTCGGTTGTAAAAAATGTAGATATAGTGAAATAAGAAAATAAGGAGTTAAACATGTCAAATAGGTATTGGGCAAATGGTTTAATAGGTGGATCAGACAATGATTTAGATGGAATTGATCCTACAAATACAGATGGAACAAGTACAACTTTAGTTGCTGGTGATATTTGTGATGTAGTTGAAGAAGATATGGTATCTATTTATATTGCAAGAGAATCAGCAGGTGCAGTTGAGAATAGTCCTGATATAATTAGGCCTGATTATAATCCGGGTAATTTTTGGTGGGAATTGATTGAAAGAATACCACAGGATGAGGGAATTTTAACTTCTTTGGCTTATTCTAATACGCCAGGGGCATTTTAATAAGGAGAAAACATGGCTAATAGACCTATTTATCCAGGAACAATTAAAAACGCAGGACTTCTTATAGAACCCGCACATACCACAGTTCTACAAACACTATTGACGGCCGGAATAGAAGGCGCAAGAGTGAACATGATTTCGGCTGTAAGTGACGATACTGTTGAAATGGTTGTTGATTTATATGTTAATGATGGGGCATCTGATTTTTTAATTGGATCTGTTACGGTGCCTACTTTATCAGGAACTGATGGATCAACTCCGGCAGCGTCTTTGTTAAACGCTGCTGATTTGCCCTATCTTGGAGAAGATTTAAGTTTGTTTCTTGAGGGCGGAAACCTCTTAAAAGCCGCAGTACAAACCACCGTATCAACTGATAAGGCTATTACGTTGGTTGCAACTTATGGGGATTACTGATGTTAAATTTTCCTGTTCCTTATAAAACAAGGGAGTTTTTACCTAATTTTGCGGTTCCTTCAAAATTAAGGCAAGGCTTTCCTAATTTTAAAAGTGCTGTGGTAAAGAAAATTAAGAGTGGGATTTTTGGGCTTAGGTGTGTCGTTGACCATACCAAGATTGATTCTGATTTAACTCACTTCCCAGTCCCTGTGAGGCTAACTTCAGAACACTCATCAATTTTTGACGCAGTAAGTTCTGGCGCGGGCTCCGTTACTGCCAAATCTGTGGTTTTTGATATTGCAGATAATTTTGGTGCTGCAGTGGCTATGATGGTAAGGGCTATAGAGTTTTCTTTTGAAGGAAGTGTGTTGGATGTCGGGGGAACCGTTACAGCCACTTATACAGGTTCTCCTCCCTACAGTGTTGATTATGCTATTGCAAATGCATTTGATGTAACTAAATCAAAGACTGGAGCACACGTAACCAATGGGTACCAGACCAATACAGGCAATATTAATCGCCGTATAGTAATTATTTTTGATACCCCCCAAACATTTGATTCTATTATTGTCAATAACCATCATAATTCTGGCACTAAGACTGCGTGGGGATTTAAAAATGTGAAAATTATTGCTTCAGATGATTCGATTTCAGATGCGGTTTATGGTACTACTGTTTCAAATTCAACCGTTCTTTTTGATGGGCAGTTTTCAGAACATGTATCTTCTGACGTAGAAGATCCAGAAATAGTTTATGAAGGGGAGGACTCAGGCTATTTAAAACTCAGGGTTTTTAAATCAGATCAAGTCACTGAAATGTATTGTGAGGTGGAGCAATGGGATTCGGTAAACCAAAAAGCCCTTTTATGGGTATCTGCTCCCGATTGGGTTATTTCCAGCACTGAAGATACTGAATTTTATATTTCTTATGGCGAAACTGATAATACAGATTTTGTGGGACTGGCCGGAAGTACAGCAGCACAGAATGTATGGAACTCAGATTTAGAAAGTAGGTATGGTTTTGCGCAAGACCCTTCTGGTGGGACCGGTTGTATAAAAGATTCTACCAGCAATGCAAACCATTTAACACCCCAGGGGTCAATGACTGGAGCACAATTAATAGATGGGTCAATAGGAAAGGCCATTGAAACAGATGGAGTTGATGATTGGTTTCAGGGTGCGGGTACTACAGGTGATTTTGATTCTCCATATTCAGTAACAGTTAATTTTAAGCTAAACACAGCGATAACAGGTGATCAAAATGATGTTGCGTTGTTTTCTAAGGAAGATGAGACAAATGGATTTGGTTTGTTATGGATGGGTGACGGGGGTAAATTAAGATGGTTGTCAAATAATGGGAATATCAAAACAACCAAAAATAATTGGGCAGCAGATACTTTTTTTCTTTTACATGCTGTTCAAGCTTCTGCTTCTTTGGCTGAAATTTTTATTGATTTAACGTCCGATGCCAGTGGGGACAATGGGTATAATGGTTTTGATTCTGTTGAAGCTGCATTAGGTCGCAGAAGTCGCAGAGGTGGTTATGCTGATATTGTTTTTGATGAGGTGCGGTATTATAAAACTGACATTTCTTCTGCTTGGAGAAAAGGAGAGTACCACGCCCAAACCAACGGCCTGCTGACGATTTCAGATGCTAGTGTAAGTACAAAGTCTACTTCCTGGACCCCTGAAGAAATAACCACCGCTTTATGGTTGGACGCTGCAGATTCAGACACTTTAACTTTGGATGCTTCTGATAATGTTGAGCAATGGGATGACAAGAGCGGGAACGGCCTTCATTTTACTCAAACAATAAGTGGAGAACGGCCAACTACTACATCTTTTAATACTCTTACTACAATAAATTTTAATGGTGAGTTTTTAAATGGCCCAAGTATTACAAACGGATGGATCAATTCTAACATTTCTATATTTGCTGTAGTGATTCCAAGAAATTTGCGGACAGCATCACCACCTTATTTTCATACAGTGTTTATTCAAGGCACATATACATCACATGAACTTATGTTAAACATAGATAGTCGTACAAGTCAAAGTCCAGTATTACTAGTTGACTCAGATAGTGATAGGTTTGAGGGTAATTCACAAGCTGTTAATGATGTACCAAATATACTTAGCCTGATTGGTGAGATCGATAACCAAGTTTTTTATATTAACGGATACCAGGACTCAACTGATACTATTGGATCTATCTATTGGAATGATATTATAGGCGCCAAAACTTCGCTTATAGGAAGTGACGTTAGTGGCAGATCATTAAAAGGTGATTTAGCTGAAGTTATAATTATTAATGATATATTAGAAACTGAAGAACGTCAAAAATTAGAAAGCTACCTTGCCCACAAATGGGGACTTGAAGATAATTTGCCTTCTGATCACCCATATAAATCAGAAGCACCGACGACCTTAACGCCCGCCCCTGTGGGGACTTTCGTTCCCTGGACCCCCGAGGGTACCACCACCGCTTTATGGCTTGACGCAGCTGATTCAGATTCTTTGACCCTGGATGCTTCTAATAATGTAGAGCAGTGGAATGATAAGAGCGGCAATGATTATCATGTTTCCCAGACAGATTCAGAAAGAAGGCCTGCTTACAGTCTTGCTGGGTATGTGGAGTTTGATGGCTCCGATGATGCGTTAGAGAGTTCATCCCGGTTAGGCTTCGCAGCAAACCCTGATATATCGGTAATTGTAGTAGCAAAAATATTTTTAGGTAGCGCGGCAGACCAAGCACTGTTTTCGATAGGAGAGGGGGATTACAGCCATCAGGCATGTGCTGGTGATGATGGTTGGGGATGGAGATTTAGCGGGGGAAATAGAATATTTAACCCTGTGGTTGTTAATAAGACTGAGTTGGCTTCCTTTGTTATGGCTGAAGGCAGCACATTTGGCGAGTCTGAGTTTTTTCTTAACGGGAGTGCAGGTGTAGAGAGTTCGTCGGGGAGTGTTCATCTTTCGCCGACGGATATTTCAAACTACACTTCAATAGGAAATGCATCGGACGGAGATGGCGACTACAAAAAACCCATAAACTGTCAGATTTATGAAATGATTGTTATCCCTTCTGCTCTTGCCGAAGAGCGTCAAAAAATAGAAGGGTACCTTGCTCACAAATGGGGGCTTGAGGAAAACCTTCCTTCTGATCATCCATATAAAACAGAAGCTCCTACTTAAATCTTTAAACAGTTGGGGTTATATGACAAACGGTAAGTATTATAGCTAAGGAGAAAATAATGGCTGTTGAAGCAAGTATAGTGGTAGTTTTTGGTGATCAAGAACCAGGTGAAAATGATTTAGTTGTTGTTGAACTTGATCCTGAACATTCTTATAATTTGGATACTGACGGAGAGCTTAAATCAGTATTTGATCCGGAAAATACACCTGTTTTTTTATTGCACCATTCAGATACATTAAGAGTTACGGAAGTTTTATCTTCGTCTGGTTCGGTATCTCAAATTGGAGCAGCAATTGTGCAAAATAGAACAAAAGATGTCTCTTTTGTTCAAATAGATGACACAGTTTCCTTAGGTTATGGAAATTTAACATCAGCACCAGTTGATTGGGTAGGTAACATAGGATTAGTAGAACTGGAAGGAGGTTCTACTCTTAAATTAGTTGGTGGAACAATTCCTTGTATTGGAACAGCTTCTTTTTCGGCAACTTTTCAAAATCAGTATATGGTTACACCACCTACCTTGGAATTATCATCTGATGAAACATATGAAATTCTTGTTGCAGTTTATATGGAGGTGATTTAATGATAGGAATCAAAGTTTGCAGAGACCCTGTTTATTCTGGAGAATGTAGAGAAGATGATCCCAATTTAAATTGGGGGGATGATATTTCTGATTCTTTATTGACTGAAGAATCAGTGGCTTTGGAAAGAGGTAGGGTGGAAGTTGATTCTTCTTATACTAACAGGGTAATTTCATCTGTGAATACTGCTCAAAGAGATTATATTCAAATGGGAACAATTGTAGGAATAAATGAAAAAGGAACCATAAAAAATGGAATGTTAAAGTCTCTTAGTATTTCATTAATTCGTGATCAGGATTCTTTTTCCACAGCCAGTCAAATTGTGATTGAAAGGAATATTGATGTCGATTAGATATTTATTAAAAGGAAAGAAAAATTTAATTGAAGATCAAGTTATTATTGGAAATATTGTCAATAAAACTGGAAATACTTCTTATGTGATTAAGGATAGCAAAGGTAGGGGGTTTTCCGTGGAAGGCTCGCCTGATTATATTATTGGCCAAACTGTTTCCATTAAAAAAGGCATTATTGTAGGAAGAACTAAAAGTTTGAAGTCCTTTAAGGAATTTACGGTTTAAAGAAGGAAAAATAAATGACCTGGTTAGGTTCTTGGGAAAACCGAATAGCGGTATTTGTAGATTATACTAAAATTGATTCTAATCTTACACATTTTCCTGTTCCTGTTAAAATAACAGGAACAGATGCTGAAGATATAATTACAGATTTAGGTTCTTCTTCCAAAAAAATAGCAGTAACTGATTCAGATGGGGATCAATTATATTGTGAAATAGAACAATGGGGTATTTTAGAAAACAAAATTTGTATTTGGGTTTCTCGTTCTGATTGGGTTATTTCAAGCACTTTACAGACTGTTTTTTATTTATATTATGATTCCGCCCAACCAGACAACACAGGTTATGTTGGAGAAGCTGGAAGTACAGCAGC
>Ga0209948_1000314_pt1 | contig 14495 bp, 7 predicted proteins | sample SalPonR2_C_D2_MG_FD_185709 | JGI IMG/M metagenome (GOLD analysis project Ga0209948, IMG submission 185709) | Salt pond soil microbial communities from South San Francisco under conditions of wetland restoration - Salt Pond MetaG R2_C_D2_MG... ... | reverse complement strand
TGGAATACCGAGCCCGGGCGCGTCGATCGAACCACATCGCTTATCAACTGCTCCAGGCCGTTGCTTGCACCGCCGATCATGTGCGGCGACCCGCCTGCCCGGCGGATATCCCGGGCCTCGAGTTCGTAGAGACTCGGATCGAAGACATCGATGCAGTCGGCGACCTCCAGGCCGGAAGCGCCGGCGACCAGGGCCGGCCATGTGCGCTGGCCGACGATGCCGTCGACGCCCAGGCGCTGGTCGCGCTGGAATTCACGAACCGTCCGCGTTGTTTCGGGGCCATAGTGACCGTCACAGCCTATGTCCGGGTCGACTCGCGCCTGAAGCAGCCGTTGCAAAACGGCGACCGCAGGTAGCGAATCGCTGTAGTGGAGATACGGATAAGGCATATCAGAATTCACCCCTGAAACCGAGGAAGATCGAATGCCGCGTCGTATCGCTTTCGGCGACCAGCGCGCTGTAGCTGACGAACAGTTGCTGACCCGAGAGAAACACCCAGCTCGCACCGGCATCGAGGCGACCGAAGTGGCGGTCGGGGCTGTTGATTTCGATGTCCGGGCCGAAACCGGTGGACCCGACCACGCTCGGGCGCAGCAGGTATCCGTCGTTGTCGTTCTCGTATCGATACGAGCCATCGATGAACGGCGACAGCACGCCGCGTGAAAAACTGAATGCACGCGTCGCACGGAAGCCGAGACCGATCGTCTCGCTTTCGAAATCCTGATCGCCGAAGGTCAGCGCGAACGGACTGCCGCGCTCGCCGAAGCCGTCGATATCGTTCCACGCGTACTGGAATTCCGCGTACGGCGTAACCGACCACTGCATTTCCAGCGGCAGCCGATAATTGGCCGTCAGGCTGGCCGAGTACTGGCGCGCATCGGTCGATCCGCGCGCGATCGAGCGGGTCAGGTCGCCGATCCCGGAAAGGTCGACGACGCGCTTTTGCGACACGTCGGTCATCGAGTAACCGAGCGTTGCGTCCAGGTAGAAATCGTCGCTGAAGCTGTAGCTGCCGTAACCCTGCAAGGTGACGGTTTCTGCGCTGGTTGATCCACCGTCGCGGTCGAGATCCGCATCGTATTCGCTGTACCCGATGGAAACGCCGGCAAAAGAGCCGGAATCGAGCCGATAGTCCATGCCTGCGGTCAGGCCCCACGAGTCGAAGTCGTAGCCGGCTTCCTTGCCGCGCCTGTCGCGCTCACCCAGCGAGACTTCTCCATTGACAAAGAAGCCGAATCGCTCCGAAAGCAGGCTGCTGCCGCCTCCATCCCCGCTCGACGCTTCGTCGACCGCATCCAGCGGCAACCAGCTGGTGTTGATCAATTCACCGTTGAAGGCGACTGCTATACCCGAGATGCTGGAACCGGTGGCGCCGGAACGCAATTCGGCGATTCGATTGCCGACGTTCACGCTCTGGATTCGCCCACCCTCGGAGCTGGCGACTGGAATCGCCGCCAATTCGTGCGCGTCGAAAGCACGTGCAACCTGGCTGATCTGCGCGTCGGTCAGATCGGTTTCGGCAATGGTTGCGCAAGCGTCGGCGAACGAGCTTCCCGGCAAGGCGGTTTCGCAGGCGTCGTTGAACGCGCCGCCGGCGTCGAATACCAGCTCGTCGCTGTCCGGAATACGGTCCGGCGGTAGCGGCGGACCTGCATTTTCCACCAGCGTGAGCGTGGCCAGGGCACGCTCGCGCGAGACGCCCCCGGCGATCTGCCCGGCCAGGAAATCGATACGCGTCCCGACCAGTTCGAAGATCTTGTCGTCGCCATCCGGCTCGTCGAGTTCCAGCGCCTGGTAGGCCACCTGGACGCTCCGGGTGGCGCCGGCCTCGATCGGCAGCGCGATGCGAGGCGCCGCCGGATCGATGCCCAGATCCAGGCCGATCTCGCCCCCGCCCGAGACGCTTCTGTGTTCGTAATCGAAAGTCGCCTGGCCTTGCTCGCAGACCTCGTCGATGGTCACCGCCAAATCTATGACGCCGCTGTCGAGCGTTCGTCGCTCCAGCTCGATGCCTGACGGCGAAGCGGTTTCAGTAAAGGTGAAGACCAGATCCTCGCTGCTGTCGCACGCCTGGGTTCCGGCCCCGGCGGCGAGAATGACCTGTCCGGTCGAAAAAACCGCACCGTGCCGGGATGCGGCGTCGAGCGGGTTCGCGAATACAAGCGACGCTGCGATCCAGAGCATCAGGAAGCGGCAGGTCCGCCGGAATGAATTCGATTTGTGCATTGCGTTAGGTTCCTGAAGGGTCATCGATCATTCCTCGAGCGCGATCTGGATCGACGCCGGCAATGCATTCACTGCATCGGCGCTGCCCTGGACCTGTCCCGGCCCGCTGCCGCGAAGCTGAAGCACCACTCCGGCTGTTCCGCCGGGCGGCAGGGCAGCAAGGCTGCACGAGAACTCGGCCGAAACCGGACCGCATTGCCAAGGCGGTATCGAGGCGGCATCGCACGCCAGGTCGCCGGATCCACTCGTACTGCAATCGCCGGCCAGACGGAAAACCGCGAGCGCTTCATAGCCGGGGGGTGTCGCCAGCGCAAGATCGATAGTGTCGGCCTCGATCCCGCTGATGTTGCTCAGCTCGACCTCCACAAACACATCGCCGAAGAACTGAAGCGCCGTCCGGCTGCCCTCCAGCGCCAGTTCCACCGGGGGCTGGATTACTTCCAGTTCCGCGGCTGATTCGGCCGTGTCGCTTCCACGTATGCACGTCAGCATCGGCTGATAGCTATCAGGATCAAGCGCCGACGTATCGATCTGGAGCGAGCCCGAGGCGGGCTTGCCGGCTCCATTCCAGGCGGTGCCGGGGAGACCGCTGCCAGCGCAAATCGTCTCGTCGTCATCGGGCGTCGAGGCCCAGGAAATCACGGCCGGGTTGCCGACGAACAGGGAGTCCGGCGACACGTTGAACTCGCTGATTTCAACCATGACCGGCGGCTGAAGCACTTCCAGTTCTATCACCGATTCAGCCGTGTCGCTTCCGCGCGTGCAACTCAGTGTCGGAAGATAGCTGCCCGGTGCAAGCGCCGACGTATCGATCTGGAGCGAGCCCGAAGCGGGCTTGCCGGTTCCGTTCCAGGCGGTGCCGGGGAGACCGCTGCCGGCGCAGATCGTCTCGTCGTCATCGGGCGTCGAGGCCCAGGAAATCACGGCCGGATCGCCGGCAAACAGAGAGGACGGCGATATGCCGAACCCGCTGATTTCCACCGCAACGCCCGTGGGTTCCGGCAGCAGCCGGCCACTGATGACCCAGAACTGTCCGGCACGCGGAACGTCGCCGAACCTGGCGTTCGGCGCCGTGACAAGGACATCGGGTACGCCGTCGCCGTCGAAATCGCCAGGACCTGCCACGGCGCTGCCGAAACCAATGCCCGGTGCCGGGGCAGTAAGCCAATAACCCTGAGCGGGATCCAGGCCGGCCACCGGAGACTCGGCGGGCAGCGCGTCAGTGCCGAACAGCACCAGCACCCGGCCCGTCCCCGCGATCGGCGACTGGCCATCGAATGCCTCGGCCAAACCGGGCATGCCCAGTGCCAGATCGTCGAATCCGTCACCGTCCAGGTCGCCCAGGCCGGCGCTGGAAAGGCCGAACATGTCTCCGCGCGCCACGCCCGCCAGGCGGCTTGATCGCAGCAGATCACTCGCCCCGGGGCTTGTTGTCGGCGGAAGACTGGAAGTAGTGCCGAACACGATATGCGCCCGGCCCGGCTCATCGGAGGAACGTCGCTCGCTGACAATCAGATCGTCAAGCCCGTCGCCGTCGAAATCGCCCGCGGCGGCCACTCGCGCACCAAAGGCCGAGGATGACGCGTCGCCCAGGATGGCGAAGCCGTTGGTTCCGTCCAGTCCTTCGGTAGCGATGAAGCCCTCGCTCGACTCGACGAGCGAGGCGCTGCCGAAAATTACGAATACCGCCCCGTTGGCCTGCCCGGGCGCACCGACCGCGAAGTCCTCGACGCCGTCGCCGTTGAAATCCCCGATGCCGCCGATCGAGGCGCCGAAACGGCTTTGCCCAGACCCCGAATTGATCAAGCGCAGCCCATTGGCGTCAGCGACGTTCTCGACCACGATAGTGCTCGGGTCGAATGCGGCCAGGTCGACGTCTCCCGGAAGAACGAATACGGTGTCGACATCATTCGGCGGTCTTCCAGAGGAAAACGCCAGCGCGAAGTCATCCAGCCCATCACCACTGATGTCGCCCAGCCCGGCCAACGACGTGGCGAACGGGCCTGCAGCCTGCTCCGACCGCAGTTCCAGCCCATCCTGCGGCGCAAAACGGCCGCCCTGGTCGACAACAAATGCGGGCGGCTGGTCGAAGCCCGGCTGAAGGTAGGCCGCACGTTGCGGCCCCGTCAGCGGATTCAATGCTATCGTGCTGTTGGTAAATGCGATCCCGTCCAGACCGTCGCCGTTGACGTCCCCGACGCCAGCGAGCAAGTCGCCCAATCCCCCGAAGCCATCGCTGGCCTCGATCAGAAACTCGGAAACGCCGGGAGAAGGTAAGGCCGAAAGTGGCAGTGCCATGTCGGTGAAGGGCCGTCCGTAGACCAGCAGTACCTGGTCGAATCCAGGAGCGGAGACCGCAACGTCAGCCAGCCCGTCGCCGTTATAGTCGCCGATTGAAGCCCCTGCCGCGCCAAGCCGGGGAGGCACCGCACTGACGGGGTCGCCGAAAAACGTAATCAACTCCCTCTGCACGGCGCCGCGCTCTGGCAGCACCGCTTTGCCGATCTTCGACAATGGCGTGCGGACCAGCGCGATGTTGTTATCCGGATCAGGGTCAAGCGGGTCGCCATCATCGCCGACGATTTCGACGCGGTTGACGATCTCCTGGGCATCCGCGACCACGTCGACCTTCACGGCAAAATCGACCATGCCTTCCGCGCCGCCGGCAAGTGTGCCTATCGGGAAGCGACAAAGGTCTCCGGCCGCGCCTGCGTTATCGCATACCCAGTTACCGGAGAGTGCGGGATCGAATTCAGTGTATTCCGGTACCGTTTCGATCAGCGCCACATTCTCGCCAACCAACTCTCCGAGATTGGCGAACGTTATCTTCCACGCCAGCGACTCACCGGACGCTGTCACGACGTTGCCATCGCTTTTTTCTACCGCGAGATCGACTGGTAACGGTGGCGGTGGTGGTGGCGGCGGCAATAGCAGGCCGGCTTCGACCGCACCGATGTCGGTGGCATTTCCGACGGTACGCGGGAATCCGGAGCCACGCTGATCAAATGTCAGCGATGATGAATTCGAACCGGCATCGATTGCCGGACTGCCGGGATCGGGTAGATGCGTCGGCACGCATAAATTCGCGGACTCCGCACCGGCCTGATTTCCGCAACCATTGTCACCCAGCAAACCGAGGCCCGGCGCGCCGGTGAAAATGTTGCCGACATTGGTATCCGTGATCTCCGATGCGGCGTCGCCGAAAAGGCTGTCGACGGCGTCGATAATAATCGTTCCCGATCCCGGCAACGCGCGGAAATTGCCTTCAGGTCCGGCGTTGCCGGAAAGTATAGTGCTTTCAAGCACTACAGCGTAGGCGAGATTCTCCTGGGCCCTCGATTCGACGCCGCCGGCACCCGCCTGACTGGTATTTTCGGTAATCGTCGAGTTGACGATCGCCAGGTTGGTGCCGAGAACGAATACGCCGCCGCCGGGCGCATCGACGGCGGCAGTCGAATTGCCGGAAATCGTGGTGTTGACGAGCTGGGACGTCGACGACAGTTGCAGGCCACCGCCCTGGGCATCCGCGCCGGACGTGGAATTTCCGACCACGCTCGAATCCTCAAGCAGCAGCATACCGGGGCCCGTGAGTCCGCCGCCGTTGGCAAAGTCCCCGGTTGTAGCGTTGCCCGAGATTACGCTGTTGACGATCTGCGCGTCGTCGCCGATCCAGATTCCACCGCCGTTGGCGTTACCGCCGGCGGTCGAATTGCCACTGACGATGCTGTCGTTCATGACCAGGCCGCCGCCGGAGAATATTCCGCCGCCGCGAGAGAATTCACCGTCGGTAGCGTTGTTCGAGACCGTGCTGCCGACGAGCGTTACGCTGCCGGAAGAAAACAGACCGCCGCCGCTGATGTAGTCGCCGGATATGCTGCTGCCGGTTATGGTCGTACCGACCAGCGTGATATCGGCAATGGAACAGACCGCACCACCGTCTCCGTAGCTCGCGATCGTTCCGCGCGGAATGGCATACGCCTGGCAGGCGCCGCCCCCGGGTCCCGTCGATCGCCCGTTGGCCAGAAACAGGTTCTCCAGCGTCACCACCGCACCAGAAGTGCGCACGGCCAGCAAGCGCGCCGAACCCGATCCGCGAATGCTTTGTTGCCCACTCGGGCCGACGATGTCCAGGGCTTCCAGGATTTCGATCTCGGACTGGAGCACTATATCGCCCAGCCCCGGCGCAAATTCGATGGTGTCGGGGCCGGGGGTCTGGTTGGCAACGCTGACCGCCTCGCGCAGCGTTCCCGCCCCGGCGTCGCCGGCGCTGGTCACGGTAAATGTCGCAGCCCCTGCCGGCCCCGCCCCCAGCGCCAAAGCAACGGCGATTGCAAGCGCCCGCGGACGCATCCCGGAAAGCCCGACGCCGGACGCCTGCGACCGGCCAGCACCTGTGAAGTCCATTTTTGAATCAGTCACTTGTCGCCCTCCGGTCGCTCTGCTCATTCGTCGACCAATAGTTCATTTCACGACGCCCGCCGACAACCGCGGCCGCGTCATCGGTACGCGCCGCTGCTTGTCTGCGGCACAAGGAAGAAGCTGCCGGCTTCGTGCCCGGCCTCTCGAATCGGCTTGAGTTCCGGCTGTTGTTCCACGCCGACAACAGAGGCCATGCGCCCGGTGCGCTGCGCCACCTGGTTCAACAGGTCCTGTGCGCGCAATACGCCTTCGCTCGACTGCAAAACTTCGATCATTGCCCTGGCGAAGATCGAATGCTGGCCCTCGGGCCCGTCGAGTACCGGGCGCAAGCCCCCCGAAGACAGGACAAAGCGCGCCTTGCGCGACAGCCCCAGTTCGACCAGACGTTCAGACAGCTGCGCCTCGCCGCCCAGCATCATCGTCGAGGGGTCGGTGGACATTGCCCCGCCGAAGCAGGAATCGGCAATCACCAACACGCTGCGCGCATCGAGAATTGCCAGGTAATCATTGATGGCCGAGTTCGAGACCCAGTAAGTCGTGCGCTCGCGCTCGGCGTTGACCGGAAGCCAGTAGCCGCGCATCAGTTCGCTGGTTTCGGGCCGAAGCAGCTGGCCGTGCCCGGCGAAGTAAATCAGAACGTTGTCTTTCGGCCCCACCCTTTCGCGCAGGTCGTTGATCGCACTCAGGATCTCGGCGCCCGACGCATCGAGCAGCATGGTCGTGTCGAACCCGTAGCGGCTGGAAAGAAGGTCGGCAATGCTGCGCGCGTCTTCGTGCGGCGACTGCAGGGATTCCCAGAACATGTACGACTCGAGCCCGACCACCAGAGCATGGAATTGGCCGAAGCGCTCCCGGTCCAAAGCCCCGGGCGGCATGCGTTCGCTGCGGCTGGCCGAGGCCGCCGCATCGGCTGACGGCAGCTCGCGGCCGCGCATCCGGACCAATCGCCCCTCGGTTTCGGCAGCTTGCTGCTCGGTCTGCTCCAGCATGCGCTCCAGCGTGGCAATGGTTTCCGCGCTGGCGTCGCCGGCGTCCTCGCGCTGATCCAGCTCGTCTCGCAAGCGCCGGACCTGCTCGGCCAGCGCGCGCTTTTCGCGCTGCTGCTGTTCGAGTTGCGCCTCGAGCTCGGCGCGCTGGGCTTGCATCTTCTCTCGCGCCGCCGATGCGAATACGAGCTCGCCTTCCCGAGTGCCCGAGGCACGCCGGTACCACTCGAGCGACTCGACCAGGTCCTGCTCCACCCCCAGTCCCATTTCGTACAAATATCCGAGCGCTATCTGCGATTGGGCGTAACCCTGTTCGGCCGCCCGGCGATACCAGACCGCCGCCTCGGCATAGTCCGGTGCCCGGCCCATACCCTTTTCATTGATTTCGCCGACGTAGTGCTGCGCTTCCGGATCACCTTCTCTGGCCCGTTCAAGCCAGACATTCAGCGCGGACTGGTAATTGGCGCGATCATAAGCGGTGTATTCGCCGCCTCGTATGCGGCACTCACCCGCTGTGGTACGAACCGGTCGACGCGGCGAAAGAAAAGTCTGCGTGCCCATGCGCCTGACTTCGCCGGGAAGCAGGCAATCGACGATATGCAGATCGGAGAAACTGTGAAAGCCCTCCATCTCGATGCTGTCGGATGTCACCGGTCGCACTTGCTGCGAGGCGCACGAAGCGACTTGCAGCGCAATCAGCGACACGATGCACAGCCGAAGCGCCCGCCGACGAATGCGCGAGCCGGCGCATGGACCGGTTCCGTTGTTTCGTTTGCCGCCGATTGGTTTCATCAAGCGCCTCCGGCGCGTTCGAAAACACGACTCTCATGCTCAATGCGGTCTCGACCAGTACCTGCCGGTTGGCGCAGCGGTGATTGACCGGGCTGTCTGCAAACTCTTGTTCGCAGATTTTTCACGTCTGTCCACTCAATACGAAAAGCTGGAACGAAACAAGCCAACTTTGTTCCGATCAGCCGCGCGCGCTGGCCGCAATTCGAACGGATTGATGACTCGGAGGGGTGGAATGGTGTCAGGCCGGGATCGTTGCGAACCCCGCATTCATCGCCGGAATCCGGCGTCCGAGATCGGAAACCGACCCGACTACTGCGGAGTTCCGCCGAGCAGGTCGATCCGGTGCGAGTCCTTGGTAAACAGCGGACTGTGGGCCGGCCGCATCGCAACGGCCTCATCAAGCGGATGCTGCCGGCCAAGCCGGTTGCGCACCACGCTTCGCGCGCGTTCCCAATTGACCTGCGCGAGATCGAAGTTCTCGACTGCTGCGTGGACGTCTCCGGCGAGCATGTAAAGGCGGACCTGGTCGGCGCTTTCGATCGGGTATGAATCCATCTCGTCCAGCGCGGCTTCGATATGATCCCGGGCGTCCTCGAACCGGCCCGCCCGCAACGTGGTTTGCGCGACAATCATGTGGGCCCGGCACAGCGCGGCACGGGCAACGCCGCTCATCGACTCGGCCCTGGCGAAGATCTCGGGCAGCAGCGCTTGCGCCCGTTCGACTTCACCGGCCAGCAACAGCACCCAGCTCAACTGGGACCGCATATTGAGATTGCTGCCGGATTCGATGGGGTATGCCGATGCATACGCTGCGTAGGCCCGGCGCAGATTCTCCACGGCCTCTTCGGCATTCCCGGCGGTGGCCTGGTAAAGCGCGAGGTTGCGCCGATAGCTTGCCGCGCCCGGTGAACCGACGCCCATGCGGGCCTCGGCCAGCTCCAGTCCCGTGCGGAACAGGCGTCCCGCCTCGTCCAGGCGACCCCGGTCGAGCAGAATGTTGGCCAGATTGTTCACGGTTGCCGATTGCGCCTGGCCGTAAGTGTCGATCTCTATACGATGGGCTTGCCTGAGCATCCGCTCGGCGAGCTCGAGGTTGCCGGCACGCCGATTCATCGCGCCCACGGCACTCAGGGCACTGGCTGTGCGCTCATGCTGCGGTCCCAGGATCCGGTGCGCGGCATCCACGGCCTCTTCGCCCATCAGGATCGCCCGGTCAAGCTGGTTGTCACGTCCCAGCGTGATCGCCTGCAGCACCATGATCCTCGGCACCAGATCGCGTGTCTCGGCAGCGTCTCCGGCCAGGTCAGCGGCGTCGGCCAGCGTATCCATTGCGCGCGCCGTATCCCGAACGGCGCTCTGTGTCGCGCCGAGTTCGAAAAGAATTGCCGCACGATGCGGGCCGTCGTATTCGGGCCCGATTCCGAGCGCCAACTGGTTGGCGCGCTCGAGGCTGCGAAGCCCGGAATCGAAATCGCCCGTGTAGTAATTTGCCCGGCCCAGCTCATACAGGACCTCGATCAATCTCGAGTCCAGCTGACTCTTCGAGCGGTCATCGAATATTTCGACCGCCTGGCGCAGCAGCTCCTCGGCGCGCGGCGCCAGGCCGAGCTTTCTGAATACCCGGCCCAGTGAGATGGTCAGATCGAGTCTATCCCGGGGTTTCAGTGTCAGCAACTGATCGAGGCGTTGTGCTGCGCGCTCGACCAGGTCGCGCTGAAGGACGATGCCGATATCGGCCGGTCCGGGTGTTGACGCATCGAACACCTCGAGCAGAAAGTCCTGCACCGCGGTGGCGCGCGCGAGGGCCGCCTCGGCGCGATGCGTCTGCACCGAACTGGTGACAAGCGCCACGCTCAATATGGCAACCAGTGCGCCGGTGAAGCCGACGCCCAGCCGGTGGCGATTGAGAAACTTGCGTGCGCGGTAAACCTTTCCCGCGCGCCGCGCGATAACCGGCATGCCTGTCAGGTGCCGGTCGATGTCGTCGGCAAACGTTGCTGCAGATACATAGCGCGATTCGACGACGGGCGCCATGGCCTGGGCAATGATGGAATCGACATCACCCCGCACCCGAGCCCGCAGCCGGCGACTTCCGCGGATCCCTTGCGACGGGAGAGGTGCGGTCGAAGCATCGCCCGCGAGGGCTTCACTGTCGGCCCGCGGCGGACGCTTGCCGCATACGAGTTCATATGCGATCACGCCCAGCGAGTAAACGTCGGCCCGGGTACCGACCGATTCGCCTCTCAGTTGCTCCGGCGCGGCATACGCCGGCGTCGACGCCGCCAGCAGCGTCATGGTGCCGGGCCGGCTCTCGCGGCCCTTGTCCAGCAATTTGGCAATGCCGAAATCGAGGAGGTGGGGGTTGCCGTCACCGTCGACCAGGATGTTGCTCGGTTTGAGGTCGCGGTGAACGACGAGGTGAGTGTGTGCATGGTGGACCACGCGTGCGGTCCTTGCGATGAGCCGCAATCGTTCCGAGATGGACAGATCGCTCTGGCTGCAATACTGGTCGAGAGTAAGGCCGCGCACGTATTCCATGGCGTACCAGGGCGTGCCGTTCTCCCGCATGCCGCCGTCGACCAGGCGGGCAATCTGCGGATGGTCGAGGTCGGCCAGGATTTGCCGCTCCAGTCGAATCTGTGCGCTTACAAGGTCGCCGCGACGGGCGAGGTCGATCAGCTTCAGCGCGACATCGACGCGATAATGATCGTCATCGCGGGATGCGAGCCATACACGCCCCATGCCGCCCTTGCCCAGTTCGCGAATGAGCTTCCACGGACCGACCATTACACCGGCCTGCAATTCGTCGGATTCGTCGAATTGCAGTGAATAGTCGCGAAAATCGAATTTCAGCGGGAGGTCAAGAATTGGAATCGAGGCCTGGTCAGCGGCAAGAGCCTCGTCGAGATGGTGCGCCAGTTCGGGATCGTCACGGCGCAACTCGGCCAGATGCGACTCCCGCTCGTCGGGCTCCATGTCGAGCAGCTTTTCCAGCCAGTCCGCCAGTTGTAACCAGAACCGCTCCTGCATTCGGTCATGCCCTCAATCTTGGGGTTCCGGTACAAGCAGGCTGCCCAGCATGGCGCGGGTCTTGCGCCATAGCCGCGCAACCGTGCGAGGCGAAACCCCCAGAATCTGGCTGCATTCGACCTGGCTGAATCCACCGAATACGCGGAGTTCGGCAATGTCGGACAGGCGCTGGTCTACCTTGGCGAGACTTTTCAGGGCATGATCCAGCTCGATCAACTGCTCGGGTCGGATACCGCCCTCGTTCGTCTCGTCGGACCACTGCACCCGCGTCAGGCGGCCACCATGCTTCTCGGCCTGCTGGCGACGCGCTTCGTCGATGACGACGCTGCGCATTGCGTGGGCCGCATAGCCGAGAAAATGACCTCTGTCCTCGAAACTGACGTCGCGCTGCGAAGCGACGCGGAGAAACGCCTCGTGAACCAGGGCAGTCGTGCACAGGGTGCGATCGGCATTTCTCGCCGCCCCGCTGGCGAGTTGCCAATGCGCCAGCGATTTGAGCTCTCGATACAACTGCGAAAGCAGTTGCTCCCGGGTGTCGGCGTCGTCGACCTCGTCCGAACGCAACAGGCGTCTGAGGTCGAAACGGGGATTGGTTGTTTCCTGCTGCCGATCCATAGATCATTACCTCTCGAGCCCAAGATACGCCGTGCGCGTCGAACCCGAATGCACGGGTTCAATGCCGGTCCGTACGACTCGGTTGACCACGAAGCAAAGACGCTGCAGCGTGTGTGCCGATCACAAAGTGTGCACACTTGCCTGACCGCAGTCAAGAATGTTCGTTCTTGCACAATCTTCCGCACAGCCGGGGCGAAACACGGGCTTGGTTCGGGTTGCGGCCCCGGGCAAGTCGGTCCAGCACCGGCGGTGCGGGCTGCGGCCCTCTAGCAATGCAAGGAGATCAGGAAACAGACGCAGTGCCGATACGGAGCGTAATGCCGCGGGGTAGCGGGCGCCTCGCAAAAACCAGGCCGGCGCTTCCCGCCAAGACTCCGTCACGCCCGTCCAGACTTTTTCCGAGGTTGCCCAGCCCGGCTTATTCATGACCCGACCGTCGCGAGACGGCTCCAGGTCCTGTAACCGGGGCGTTTGGCGACCAAAGCGCACCGCAGGCGCGCTCGACTGTACGTTAAGGATGCGCGACCGAGCTAAACGTCGCGGATGCAGGGTCCGGGGGCGTCACAGTAGGTTGGGTCATGAATAATCCGGGCTAAACGTTGAACCGAAAGTGCATCACATCCCCTTCCTTGACCACATATTCCTTGCCTTCCAGGCGCAGCTTGCCGGCGGCCTTGGCGCCGGTCTCGCCGCTGCAGGCGATGTAGTCGTCGAAGGCGGTGACTTCGGCGCGGATGAAGCCTTTCTGGAAATCGGTGTGGATGCGGCCGGCGGCCTGAGGCGCGGTGGCGCCGCGGTGCACCGTCCATGCTCGCACTTCCTTCGGCCCGGCGGTGAAGAAGGTCAGCAGGTCCAGCAGGTCGTAGCCTGCACGTATCAACCGATTCAGGCCGGGCTCGGTTTCTCCAAGATCGGCCAAGAATTCGACCTGTTCCGCCAGGTCCAGCTGCGCCAGTTCGGCCTCCATGGCCGCAGAGACGACGACCACGACCGCCTCGGAATCGGATGCATACTTCCGGACTTTCTGCACCAGCGGATTGTCCGCATTCGAAGTGTCGTCGACGTTGGCCACGTACAGCACCGGCTTGGCCGTGATGAAGTGCCATTCGCGCAGCGCCCGACGCTCCTGGTCCGACAGTTCCATCGAGCGCACCGGGCTGCCCTCGCCCAGGTGCGCGACCACGCGTTCGAGCAATGCAGCCAGTGCTTTCGCTTCCTTGTCGCCGGACTTTGTCTGCTTGGCCGCGCGGGCCAGCGCCTTTTCGGCCGATTCGAGGTCGGCCAGCGTAAGTTCGGTATCGATGGTCTCGATGTCGGCGATCGGATCGACCCGGCCGGCGACGTGGGTCACATCGTCGTCGACAAAGCAGCGCACGATGTGCGCGATGGCGTCGGTTTCACGCACGTGGGCCAGGAACTTGTTGCCCAGCCCTTCGCCCCGGGATGCACCGGCGACCAGCCCGGCGATGTCGACGAACTGCATGGTCGTCGGGATCAGCTTCTGCGGCTTGACGATGGCGGCCAGCTGGTCAAGCCTCGGATCGGGCACCGGCACCATGCCGACATTCGGCTCGATGGTGCAAAAAGGGTAGTTCTCGGCCGCGATCTCGCCGCTGGTCAGGCAGTTGAAGAGGGTCGACTTGCCGACGTTGGGCAGCCCGACGATGCCGCACTTGAATCCCATGCTGTTTATTCCTGGTTCTGTTCGGGGGACGCGCCGCGGTCTGCGGGCGCGGTATGCAGGGCCGTCATGGCCCGGTTGTCGTGGCCGGCGAGAATCTGGGGCAGCACGTCGACGGCGCGGTCGATGGCCGTGCGAATCGCCTTTTCTTCTTCCGGCCGGGGCCGGCCCAGCACCCAGGGCAAGACCTGCTCGGCCTGGCCGGGGTGGCCGATGCCGATGCGCAGGCGCCAAAATTCCGGCGAACCGAGATGACTGAAGATGCTGCGCAGTCCGTTGTGCCCCCCGTGACCGCCGCCCTTTTTCAGGCGCACTGTACCGGGCGGCAGGTCGAGGTCATCGTAGGCGACCAGGACACGTTCGACCGGCACCTTGTAAAAGTCCACAGACGCGCGCAGCGATTGGCCGGACTCGTTCATGAAGGTCTCGGGCGCCAGCACGACGACGTCCATGCCGTCTATCGTGGATTTTGCGGCCCGGCCCTTGAGCTTGCGTTCGAGCTTCATCGGCAGGCCGTGACGACGATTCAACTCGTCCACAAACCAGAACCCGGCGTTGTGCCGGGTCCTTTCGTATTTCGGGCCGGGATTGCCCAGGCCGACGATCAGCCAGGGGCTCATAGCAGGCGATAGCGGCCCACTAGTTGTCCTTGTCGACCTTGTCGTCGGGCGCATTCTCCTTGCTGCCCGAAGTCTCGCCGGAGGTGCCGCCTTCGCCCAGGCCCTCGCCTTCCTCGCCTTCGACTT
>Ga0209948_1000313_pt1 | contig 14507 bp, 15 predicted proteins | sample SalPonR2_C_D2_MG_FD_185709 | JGI IMG/M metagenome (GOLD analysis project Ga0209948, IMG submission 185709) | Salt pond soil microbial communities from South San Francisco under conditions of wetland restoration - Salt Pond MetaG R2_C_D2_MG... ... | reverse complement strand
TTAAATGCATATATTACTCCAAATAGATGTTTTTTTAGGTTTTTACTTTTTCATTAACCCAATTAAAGCCAGCTATCATAAATCCCAGGGTAAGAAAAGCACCAGGAGGTAGAATCATAATTACCCAGGGCTGAAAACTTTCTGGCATTACCTGAATGGCAAAAATAGTCCCGGAACCTAATAATTCTCGAATCATTCCCAGAAAAAGAAGAGCTAGAGTAAAACCAACACTCATACCAAGAGCATCTAATATTGAACGGCCCAGAGGATTTTGTGAAGCAAAAGCTTCCTGCCTTCCTAAAATCATACAATTTACTACAATTAAGGGTACGAATGGCCCTAGCGCATTACTGATTTCTGGAAATTGTGCTTTTAAAAATAAGTCAACAATTGTTACAAAAGTTGCGATCACCACGATAAAAACAGGAATTCGTACTTCCTCCGGTACAAATTTTCGAATTAAAGAAACTACTATACTTGAAGAAGTAAGAGTAAATAATACTGCCAATCCCATGGAGAGACTATTGATAGCCGTATTGGTAACAGCGAGGGTGGGACACAGCCCCAGCAACATTACCAGAACCGGGTTGTCCTCCCAGATACCTTTTGTAAATTCTTTTAGGTATGAGACTTTACCTTTGGACATATATTTCCTTCCTTATTTTGCAAAATTTGTATAATTTTTATAATCTTTAACAGTTTCATTAATAATATTGACCACAGATTTGGATGATATTGTCGCACCTGTAATGGCTTTTATCTCTGCTTTGTTTTTTTTAGGTTGACCTGATTTTATATAATTGATATACTGATTGTCTAATTTGAGATCTTGAAATTGCTGCATAAACCAGTTGGGATCATCCCTGGTAGGATCTTCAGAAATTTTACTTCCCAGGCCAGGTGTTTCAGCCTGCTCAAGAATTTTTGCCCCGTACAGATTAGTCAAGCTTGTATCCATTCCAACCATAATTCTGATATCACTCTGATAACCTTTACCTTTTGCAATGAAGCTAACACCTACAATTTGATTAGAATCATTTTTCCCAATGAAGAATGTGGAACCATTAATTGTATCCTTTTCAAACTTAGCAACATTTGGTAAAACCTTTTTAACTGCGTTATTTCTGACCTTCATTCTATGTTTTTCAATCTTAGGCTCAGCCCAGGCATTAAGCAGAGAAAGACTTAAACCTGCCAATATTGTAACAACTGTTAAAACTATGATTAATTTCGCTGATTTCATTATTTAACCTCCCCAAAATAATTTGGACGAGTATATCTATTTATCAAAGGAACAAAAGCATTCATAAACAGAATTGAATACATCACCCCTTCCGGCAATCCACCAAATAATCTAATCAGGACAACTACCAGGCCAATCCCTGCTCCAAAAATCCAGGAACCAAGTTTTGTAACCGGAGATGTCACCAGGTCAGTAGCCATAAAGAATCCTCCAATCATTAGTCCTCCTGAAAAGAGATGGAAAATTGGATTAGGATAAGCGGAGGGAGCAATAAGCCAGAATAACCCTCCGACTAGAAAGACTGTACTAAAAATACTAACCGGAATACGCCAATCTGCATACTTTTTAATCAATAAATAGACTCCACCTATTAATAAAACAAGAGCACTGGTTTCACCAATACATCCTCCGGTATTTCCTAAAATGAGGCCATTTAAATATTCTGAAAATCCGTGGATAACCCCGTTTCCAAATTTTTCTGCTCCTAAAGGGGTTGCAAACGTGACAGCATCAGAGGCTTCTGCTGCAGCTTTAATAAAAGAATGTTTAGTGGGTTCCCAGGTAGTCATTTTGACAGGAAAACTTGCCTGTAAAAAGGCCCTACCAATTAAAGCAGGATTAAAGATATTGTTCCCCAGGCCTCCAAAAACTTCTTTTCCTACCAAAATAGCAAAAACAGAACCTAGAGCAACAAAACCCGGTTCTAATCCGGGTGGCAAAGTCATTGCAAGCAGTATTCCAGTCAACAAAGAACTATTATCGGTTACTTTCTGATTGCGTATTTTTTTGACTAAAAATTCAGTTGCTATACAGGAACCTGCTGCTACTAAAATAGTGAATAAAGAATCCCATCCAAAATAATAGATTGAAAAACCAATAGCAGGAACAAGAGCTAATATCACATGCAACATTATTTTATTGACATTTTCTTCATTATTTAAATGGGGTGATGAAGAAACTGTAAACTTTTTATTTTCCTGATTATTTTCAGTCATAAATCACTATTCCTATCTTATTTATCTACCTAAAGTTTATTTTCTTGGATTGAAGTTATATAATATTTGTAGTTGAATCGAATTTGCAAAATCAATTTGTTTTTCGTAAAAGATTTATAATTTACTTTAACTTTTTATCTAAAATATTAGTCCCGGTCATTAATTAATTGCTTACCTACTTTAATTTTTTGCACTAAAGGAATATTTGAGGGACAAACATAAGCACAGGACCCACATTCCATACAATTCAGGGCTCCTAGTTCTTCAGCTTTTTCTATATAGTCATTATCAATCATGCTAACAATTCTAGTGGGTAATAAATTCATAGGACAGTGTTTTACACAGGCCCCGCAACGGATACAATTATATTCAGGTTCCCTTTCTGTTTCCTCCTGGGTGAGAGCCAGAATTCCGCTAGTTCCTTTAGTTAGAGGAACATCGAGAGTATGTTGAGCAACCCCCATCATAGGTCCACCATCAATCACTTTTTTGGTATCTGGAGTTAATCCCCCGCAATATTCAATCAAATTTTTAAATTGTGTACCAATTCTGGCAATTACATTTTTGGGTTCCTGGATACCTTGACCAGTTACCGTAACAACACGTTCTATTAAAGGTTTATTCTTTATTACAGCATCCCGGGTGGCCACAATTGTTCCGACATTATTGACTACAACTCCGACATCTAAAGGTAATCCCCCTGCTGGAACTTTCCGACCCAGTAAAGCATCAATGAGATTTTTCTCAGCGCCCTGCGGATATTTTGTTTCCAAAGCCTGGACAGATATTTCATTTTCTTGCTGTGTTTTTTCTCTGAGTAATTCAAGGGGTGCTGATTTATTATCTTCGATTCCAATAGTAACATTTTTCACACCCAGAATTTTTTGCATAATCTGGATTCCCTGTAATAATTTATCGGAGAATTCAAGCATGATTCTATGATCAGCAGTTAAATAAGGTTCACATTCACAACCATTAACAATATATGTATCAATAGATTTATCTTCTGGAGGCGATACTTTGACTTGAGTTGGAAAAGAAGCACCACCCAGACCTACAATTCCAGCCTGAGCAATTCTATTTTTCAGAACTTCAATATCGAGCTCATGCCAATCCTCCTCTTTCCAATCCTTTATCTTTGTATCCTTTTCATCACTTTCAATATGTACCATAACCGGGGTAGTACCGTCGGGGGCAGGAAATTGTCTTATTTCCTTCACTTCACCAGAGATCGAAGCATGAATAGTACTGGTAACAAAACCTTCTCCTTCTCCAATAACCTGTCCGGTTTTAACTTCTTCGCCTTTTTCCACAACCGGCTGGCATGGACTGCCAATATGTTGATTGAGAGGAATATAAACCTCTTGCGGCAAAGGTGGTCTTTCAACCTGTTTTTCTTCAGTTTTTTGTTTTAATTCTGGGGGATGAACACCCTGTTTAAATGTTTTTAGATTCATATTTAGACTCATATTCTTTTCTGTATAAAACGAGTAATGTTAGTAAACTTCATTCACATTATCAATCTCATTTTGAATTATTTAATCTAAAAAAGACCATTTAATTCCATAAACCTTTAATCTTCCTCTATATGGCATTCCACCAATAGTAGATTGCTTTCTATCCATCAGATTATAAATAGAGTAGAAAAAATGGAAGGATTTCACTCTGAACCCCATTTTCAAATCGACAGTCAATCTATTATTGGTATAATATTGTATCGAAGAAGCCCCCCCTTGCTGTAGACTCTGTAGCCAAATCAATCTATTTCCCCCCTGCAAATAGCTGATTTCTCCGGTCCAATACGGTATCATATTTTGTTGAATTTTTCTAAAATAGCTCTTAAAAAAACCTAAATATTCAGGGATTATATCCGCTATAGTACCGAAAACAGGAGTCAAATTTTGTTGTATTCTACCTCTTCCATAAAAATTAATGAATCTATCAGAATCAGCAGGCGTATATATCATTTTTGTATCTATTTTTAGACCAGCTGGTAATGATACCTCAGAACGGTGATAAAAATATAAGTTAGAAACGTTTCTCTTTTCCAAATATGTCAGACTGTCTGTGATAAATTCCTTCTTGGGATATAGATAATTACTATTAATATGAATAAAATTTTGTTCTAAATAAAAACTTTTAGATTTAAAATTGAAATTTAAATTATTTTTATAATAATGTCCAAAATTTTGCTTAGGATTTGATTTTGTAAATTCTCCCAATTCATAACTGATTGGATATTCAAAATAATTTTTGGCAGTATTAAGTTCAATCGAGAAACTAGAATCCCATTTATATTTATAAAATAAATCGTAGCCGGCGTTAAAATTCAATAATTTCAATGATAGACCAGTCTTTCCATAAAATACACTGTCTTTGTAGCTCAAATTCATCCTATAAAAATTCTTAGCTTCTTTTTCATTATTCTCAAGGGTTACATCCTGAAAAGAAGGAAGATATTCCACTAAAAATGTCTTTGAACCAATCCTTATATTCCGTTGAAAATTTAAATTTATAGAAGTTGCACTTAAATTATATTTATGATTAAAAACAATATTTTTGATTTTATAATAATGATTAGAAAATGACACACCAAGCTTTGTTGAGTCTCTTCCCATATGCTGAGTAATAAAATAATTCCTTATTTCTTTCTGACCTAAATGACCAGCATGAGTCAAAGATAAATATGTTTCTTCTACACCATACTCCAATTCTTTATAACCCATTAGTCCAGGATAATATTTATTGTAGCTAATCCCAGCTTTTGATTTCCAGCTCGCATTATTGAAATAAAAATCTAAATGATAAGACTGACCCAGACTTTCCCCTTTTCGTTGATAATTTTTTCCATATAATCCCTTTGAACCTTCCGAACTAAAATTTTTACCGTATAGTGTCCAATATAGACTATCAGAAACTTTTCTTCCCATTCTCATACTAAAATAGCTATACCCATAATCTCCCTTAAAATAGCTAAATTCAGAATGAAGAGATTTTGTCTCAAAAAATTCTGAATTAATTTGCACTGAATTTTGGTCACTCTTTATTTTTGTATAATCTGAATTATACCATGGTAATGGCTGTTTTCTAAAAAGTGGAGCAACAGTTTCCATTCCATTATAAGAATTTCTCAAAGAATATCCTGGAAGACCATAGTTAAAAAAGCCTCCATTAACTCCCCAGGAATCATAGGTAAGGTAGAACTTATCAGTTTTGTAAGTAATACTTTCCACATTGTTTGATAAAACTGTCAGACTATCTTTATTCTTTGGAAAGATGATATTGGAGATTAAGATTAAAACTAAGATTAGATATTTATATATTTTCTTCATTCAGTCCGAAATTGAATTAATTAGAATAAATAATTTGATAACTCAAAATTTTTGTTATTGAATGGATTAAAATTCTTTCCATTAATAGCAGGCCACCCTGACTGTTCCTGATCTCTTCGTTTAGTCATTATGAACGGTAATGTATAACAAAAATATTTGATTGTTAATATAAATTTTAACATCCCTTGTCTCTACTAGGTCCTGCGCCCTTGTTCTCAGAGTTCAAAAGAACTAAGCTATTCAAGACCTCCCCCTGCAATCTATCGAGATTAAAACTGATTTTTTATACAATAGAGATAAAACAATAAATTCATAACATCTATAGACCATTTTTGTTAGAGTCCCGAATAACCCAGTTATAATATTTAACATATGGAATCATTCTTCTCTCACTTTTGCAAAAAATTGTTCTAAAAGATCTTTTGACTCTTTTTCTAATAAGCCGCCTCTATAAGTCACAGAATGGTTCATAATATTTCTATCTAATAAATTATCTCTGGAGCCACACATTCCATTTTCTTTGTCATAGGCTCCAAAATATAACTTAGGTATTCTTGCATTTAAAATAGCTCCAGCACACATAGCACAAGGCTCTAATGTAACATACATGCTACAATCTTCCAGCCTCCAATTATTTAAATGCGTAGCAGCAGATGTTATAGATAAAATTTCAGCATGCGCCGTAGGATCTTCTAATTTTTCCCTCTGATTGTATCCACGACCTATGATTTCATTTTCATGTACTATAACTGCTCCTACAGGAATTTCCTTCTTTTCAAAAGCTTTTCTGGCTTCATCGAGAGCCTTCTTCATCCAGTTTTGATGATTTTGTTTTAATAATCCCATCTTGGATCTCTTTCCTTAAATAGGAAACTCAATTTTCAATTTGACTTCATCATCCTCTCCCATTTCCAATTTACCCTCCAATTGCTTTTCAACTAAAAGGGAAATTAGGTAGAATCCAAAAGAATTTTGATTAGGATTGATCTTTGTTTTATTAACTTCACCACTTTCAGATTCAATTTTTAGAATAAAACTACCCTTCTCAGTTTTGATAGTTATATTAAGTTTTCTATTTCTCCTATTCTCATCAATATCATCAGTAGCATTAGCTATGATTTCATTAATCACCAAAGCAAGTGGAACGCTACGACTTAAACCAAGTAAGACTCCATTAATACTATAATTTACATCAATTATATGCTCCAAACCATGATTTTTGAGTAATATAGGAATTAGCTCTTTGATATATCTACTAATTTGTATTTTGGATAATTTTTCACAATGATAAAATAATTCATGGACTATTGCAATGGAATTTAAACGATTTTTACTTTCAAGTAAAACATTTTTGGCGTTAATATTATCAATTTCTTTTAAGTGTAAATTAAACAAACTAGAAACTAGCTGCATATTATTCTTTACTCTATGATGAACTTCATGTAAAAGTTCATCTTTCTCCTCAAGAGTATCTTCTAATTCTTTTTCAGTCTTCTTGCGTTGTTTAATTTCTTTTTTTAATAATTTATTTTGCTCTCTTATCCGTTCAGACCTTTCTTCTACTTTTTTTTCCATATTGCGATACAACTCATAATATTTTTCTAGTGCTTCCCTTTTTTCCTGCTTTAAGATAGAGATTTCATTTCTAAGCTGTTCATTTTCTAGCCTTAGTTTTTGCATACTTTTCCCTGAATTCTCCTCTGATTGACTTGTATCCATTACTTTATTAATCCCTGTTCTTGTAGTGATTCAATTTCTTTTATCAAGTCACTCTCCATTACTTCAAGTGATTCTACTTTGATCCCTAACTGATTTATAACTGTTTTATATTTATTATCTTCATTCCTCATATCGGAATAACCAAAAATTTGAGCAGAACAGAATTTATCTGCTATAAATACTATCTTACCTGCTTTTTCATATTCTTGAGGAATCTTATCAGGATGATGGTGATTAGCAATACAATCTTTGATAAACTCAGGGAAATCCCATTCTTCACTGATCGAAGTCATAATATCGGTGTGATCATATTCTAAAATTTCATTTTCTGCTTCAGTATAGCTCAGAGACTCATTTTCATATAAAGAAATAATATTTCTAAAATGTGAAGAAAGAAGCTGGTCTTCCACAATTATGCCTAAATTTCTCAATAAAGCCAGGGTATAAATTTCTTCTCCTTTCTCCTGAAAAATTCGTCTAGATATCATCTGGCTTAACTTAGCAGTTGCAATACTATTTTTCCATAATCCACTTCTTGAAAAATTGGAAGAATTAAATCCACTAAACACTTCATATAATTTTTGAGTCAACACCAGATTTTTAACTTCATGAAAACCAATCCATATAATCGCTTCTTTGAGCTCATCAAATTTAACCCCCGCCCCATAATAGGCAGAATTTGCAAGTTGTAAAACTTTGGAACTCAAAGGAGGATCAAGTTTCACTACCTGTTCCAGATCTCTGGCTCCGCTTTCAGGATTATCCAGGACCTCAAACATACCTGTGGCTATGCTTCTAATAGTTGCTATGTCAGACTCATTTACTCTATCCATTAACTCGTTTAGATCAGGAAGATCTCTCACTGAATCCATATCTCACCTCCTATTTTAATTAGACCATTTATTATATGGTTCTTTTACTAAATAAAAATTATAATATCTCTTATCATCCGTAACTTCTTCTTTTATAAAATCCGGTCTCTCGAGATCCTTATCCTCCTGATCAAGCTCTACTTCAGCTAACACCAGTCCTTTATTCTTCCCCGTAAAATAATCTATTTCCCAGTCCTTGCCCTTACTCCTAATTTTGTACCTTGTTTTTCTTATATAGGGTTTATAGGCAACATGATCAATCAACTCTTCTCCTTCAGACAATGGAATTGTATATTCAAATTCAAAACGAGCAAGATCATTTTTTTTACTCTTAATTGTTAAAATAGCCTTTTTATCATTGATTATTCGAACTCTAACAATTCTCTCTGGATCTAATGAAACATAGGCCTGTTTAATTTTGATTTTATTTTCTATTTTATGCTCTTCAGCTTCAAAACTATCTTCCACTAAAAATTTTCTCTCTATTTCCTCTCCCACGCGCATTCCTTTTATTATCTGATTATAACTTTAGAATATATAAAAAATATTTGGGATTGAAAAATATTTTATAGGACGGATTTAAATTTATTCTCCCCTTGGATATTAAGATAACGGAACTATTTTGAATAATCAAAATTTTTCCTTATATTTTTATGTTATTTGAGAAGCTAATTCTAGGGGTGCCTAAATCATGGCTGAGAAATTACCCTTGAACTTGATACGGATAATGCCGGCGAAAGGAATGAAATATAAATTATTTGCTATTAAAACCGTATCAGTAAAATGATACGGTTTTTTTTATTATATACCAAAAATCATGAGGTAAAACATATGGAATTAATAATAAATGGTGAAAAAGAAAACCATAGTGTTGATAATATATTGGATTTAGTGGAAACAAAGGAGTTAGAAAAATCTGGTCTCGTAGTTGAACATAACAAACAAGTTATAAAGGCAGAAAACTGGAATCAAAAAGATCTGCAGGAAGGCGACAAGATTGAATTAATCAGTTTTGTTGGTGGAGGTTAATCGTAAACTAAGAGGTTTAGAATGGACAAAGAAGTAGATTATAATAATAAAAAAGATCCTTTAATAATTGGTGATGAAAAATTTAATAACCGCCTCTTTACAGGTACTGGTAAATTTTCTTCAAAAAAACTTATACCCCAAATGTTAAAAGCCTCCAATTCTGAGATGGTTACAGTAGCACTTAGAAGAGTTGACAATAATTCAAATAACCGCAATATACTAGATTATGTACCTGACAATGTTCAACTATTACCCAATACTTCGGGAGCACGAACTGCAGAAGAGGCAGTCAGAATCGCAAGAATCGCCAGAGAAGCCGGGTGTGGAGATTTTATCAAAATTGAAGTTATCACAGACCAAAAATGGTTAATGCCGGATAATGAAGAAACTTTAAAAGCAACTGAAATACTTGCTGAAGAAGGTTTTATAGTATTACCTTATGTTTCTCCGGATCTTGTTTTGGCTAGAAAACTGGAGGACGCTGGAGCAGCTGCAGTAATGCCACTCGGTTCTCCAATTGGTTCACACCAGGGAATAAAAACAAAATCAATGGTTGAAATGTTAGTCGAAAATTGTGAAAAACCTGTTATAGTTGACGCAGGTTTGGGCAAACCTTCCCATGCTGCAGAAGCAATGGAAATGGGAGTCGATGCTGTACTCGTGAATACTGCTATTTCAGCCGCAGAGGACCCTGCTGCAGCAGGTCGAGCTTTTGATATGGCTGTTAAAGCCGGTAGAATGGCCTATCTAGCCGAATTGGAAGAAGAACAAAAATTTGCTTCAGCATCTTCTCCTTTAACAGGATTTATTCGAAATAAATGAAGGAATTTTATGTCTTTTCAAAAAATTCTAGACAATTATCAAAATCTAGATACTGAAGAATATTTTTCAAAATTAAAAGATAGTGAAATAAAACAGAGTTTACATAAAAATAGTCTTGACCGTTACGATTTTTTAAATCTACTTGCCCCTCAAGCTGAGAAGTATTTAGAAAAGATGGCTCAGATTGCTCACCAAAAGACGAAAAAGTGGTTTGGTAAAACTATAAAATTATATATACCTCAGTATACCTCTAATTATTGTGTAAATCAATGTAAATATTGTGGTTTCAATATTAATAATGATATCAAAAGAAGAAAATTATCTCTGGACGAAATTGAAAAAGAAGCCAAAATAATCTCTCAATCTGGTATGCAACATATTCTTATTCTAACAGGAGGATCACGTGAGCAAACTCCACTGGAATATATTCAGGAAGTTATTGAAATTCATAAAAAATATTTTTCCTCAATCTGCCTTGAAGTCTACCCTATGTCAAGAGAAAATTATGAAATGTTAATCGATACAGGAGCAGATTGTCTAACAATCTACCAGGAAGTTTACGACAAAGAAATTTATAATAAAGTCCATCCTGCCGGCCCAAAAAGTAATTATCAATTCCGATTAAATGCACCTGAAAGAGGAGCAAAAGCTGGATTCAGAGCAATCAGTATCGGCGCCCTTTTTGGCCTGGCTGATCTCGAAAAAGAAGCTTTCTTAAGTGGTTTACATGCGCAGTACCTTGAAGATAACTATCTTGAATGTGATATTTCTCTATCCCTACCAAGAATGAATACCCATGAAGGCAGCTATAGTCAAAAATACCATCTGAATAATAAAAAATTTGTTCAATTTCTGTTAGCCTATAGATTATTTCTACCCAAAGTTGGTATAAATATTTCTACTAGAGAGTCCCCCGATTTTCGAGATAATCTAATTAAACTAGGTGTAACTAAAATGTCTGCGGGCTCACGTACCGAAGTTGGAGGTTATTTAAAACAAGATAAAACTGAACCACAATTTAACCTCAATGATAAAAGGAGTATCAAAGAGGTAATTCAATCAATACGGGAACAGGGCTATCAACCTGTTTTTAAAGATTGGGAGGTTCTGGTATGAAAAGAATTGGTATAGCAGGTGCTGGGGGCATTGGGTCTAATGTCGCTGACAATCTAATTCGAATGGGATTTAATGATCTTAAAATAGTAGATTTTGATCGAGTAGAAAAATCTAATCTCAATCGACAATTCTATTTTGAAGACCAAGTAGGACAAAAAAAAGTGGAAGCATTAAAGAAAAATTTGAAACGCATAAATTCTAAGGCAAATCTCATTACTAACCCGAGCCAGATCACTGATAATAGTATAAATACAATTTTTGAAGACTGTCCAATTGTTGTAGAAGGTTTTGACCAGAAAAAATATAAAAAAATTTTTCTCGAAAATCTGGCTCAGTCTAAGGAATTAAGTGTAAGTGCTTCAGGTGTAGCAGGAAATAATATCAATAATATAAAAGTCAAAAAAGTTGGCCAATGTCATATTGTGGGAGATTTCACTTCAGATGTCCAAAATAAAAAATTATTTGCTTCAAAAGTAAGATATGTAGCAGCAAAAATGAGTAATATCATTCTAAAAAAGGGTACAGTCCATGTCTAAAGTCCAGAGAATTATCGATTCAAATATTAATAGAATTTCTGAAGGTTTAAGAGTATTAGAGGATATTTCACGTTTTATTTTAGAGTTGCCTGATACTACTGCAAACATAAGAAACATTAGACACGAAATCAGAACAATATTTAGTGATAAGGATCTTGAATTTCTTAAAGCCAGAGATTCAGTCAACGATATTGGTAAAAATATTTCACAGGAAGACCTGCCAGAAGGTAAAAAGCCCCTGCAAGAATTAATAACATCAAATTTTAAAAGAGTCCAGGAAGGATTAAGGAGTATTGAAGAGTCAGTAAAAAATACTGATCAATATACTAAATCAAAACAAATAGAAAATTTACGTTTCCGGACTTACAATCTGGAAAAATCAATGACCCCAGAATTAGTTCGGCCTAAATTGCCAGCTGGAATCTACGGCCTTACTGCCGAAAAATATTCCAAAGGACGCAATAATATTCAAGTAGTAAAAAAAATGATCAGAGGTGGGGTAAATATAGTCCAATACAGAGAAAAACATAATAGTAAAAGTTTCAAAGAAATGTATCAAGAGTGCAAAAAAATTAGAAAAATCACCCGCAAAAATAATGTGCTGTTTTTAATTAATGACTATATCCAGTTAGCAGAGATAGTAGATGCAGATGGTGTTCATATTGGACAGGATGATCTACCCTACCAGGAAGTCAGAAAAACATTATCCTTCGAAAAAATTATAGGTATCTCCACTCACAAACCAGAACAGGCCCGAAAAGCAGTAGAACAAGGAGCCGATTATATAGGTGTTGGGCCTATTTTTCCAACAGATACGAAGGAAAATGTATGTGAATCAGTTGGCCTGGATTATTTAGACTGGGTGGAAGAAAATATTGAGATTCCATATGTAACAATTGGAGGTATCAAAGAACATAATATTAAGAGGGTAAAGCAGCATGGAGCTCAAACTTTTGCTCTCGTAACTGAAATTGTAGGAGCTGAAGATATTACTGCTCAGGTTGAACGATTGGTAAGAAAAATAAATAATTGACTTTGTTAAACTTTTACTAAAATATTTAATTTTACTTTGCAGCAATATACCTGAAAAATTCATTATCATTTCCCTTAGGGATCTCTAGCGAGGCATTTTTCACACAAGGGCCATGGGCCCAGTGCCCTAGGGGTTACCTTAAAATTATTCATAACCATAAAAACTGAGTTTTTATAGAATAGGGTATTTAAAATAATATAAAATATATTTTTAAACTACTATTTTAAAATGGTTATGAATAATTCAGGTATAAAAGAAAAAAATGTTAGAGGATGATATTTTTGTAAATTATTAATCAAAAAGGTTACTGCCAAAAGTGCTTTGTAAATTACGAGTCAATATCACATCTTTTCTGCTGTTATTACAGTGTTTATCAATATTCCGATTCTCCCATCAGGATCCTCAGACCCCGGTAAGATGTTCAATATGACAGAAAATGATTTTTTTGCAGTAACCCCTTCATTAACCATTAAAATAGAGAGGAATCTATGGAATATTCGACACAAATGGATGCTGCCAAAAAAGGTATATTAACTGATCAAATGCAAAATGTTCTGGATAAGGAAGACATTAAAAAAGAGGAACTTTTGCAGAATATGGCCGAAGGCAAATTAGTAATTCCGGCCAATAAAAATCACGAAAATGCAAAAGGTGTAGCAGTTGGTAAAGGAGCTTCAACCAAGATAAATGTCAATTTAGGAGTTTCAGAAGACTGTTTTAATACGGATATGGAACTTAAAAAAGTTGAAGAGTCATTAAGATTGGGAACAGATGCTATTATGGATCTGAGTACCTATGGCGCAACTCAGGAATTTAGACAAAAAATGGTAGAGACTGCTCCGGTTATGCTCGGGACTGTTCCTATGTACGATGCTGCCCGTAAATACGAAGGAGAATCCTATGAACTTTCAGTTGATGAAATATTTGAAGTGGTTGAAACTCACGCTCAAGATGGAATCGATTTTATGACCATCCATGCTGGTGTCAACCAGGAAAGTGTAGATAAAATGAAAAAAAATCCCCGTCAGACCGATATGGTCAGCCGTGGAGGAGCTTTATTGCTAGAATGGATGAAAAAAAATTCAGCTGAAAATCCTTTTTATGAATACTTTGACCGACTCTTAGAAATCTGCCAAAAATATGATATCACCCTGAGTTTGGGTGATGGTATGCGTCCGGGATGCTTAGAAGATTCAACAGACGCACCTCAGATTCAGGAATTAATTATTTTAGGCGAACTGACCAAAAGAGCCTGGAAACAGAATGTTCAGGTGATCATTGAGGGACCGGGTCATGTTCCAATCGACGAAGTCATAACCAATATGCAGTTAGAAAAAAAATTGTGTCACGGAGCCCCTTTCTACATTCTGGGCCCAGTAGTTACAGATGTAGCGCCTGGTTATGATCATATAACTTCTGCCATCGGAGGGGCTATTGCCGCCTCAAATGGTGCTGATTTCTTATGCTATGTTACTCCTGCTGAGCATTTAAAACTTCCTGACCTTGATGATATGAAAGAAGGAATCGTAGCTGCCAGAATCGCAGCACATTCTGCTGATGTAGCTCAAGGTATCCCCTCTGCAGTAAAATGGGACCAAGAAATGGGCCAAGCCCGGGATAATCTTGACTGGGAAAAAATGTTTGAGCTTGCTCTTGATGAAGAAAGACCACGGGAGTATAGAAGGTCTTCTAATCCCATTGATGAGGAAGTATGTACTATGTGTGGTAAAATGTGCGCTCTCAGAAAAAGCAGAGACTCTTTGAAGAAAGAAGAGACTGAATAATCTGATTTGCAGAGTAAGTCTATTAG
>Ga0209948_1000311_pt1 | contig 14587 bp, 9 predicted proteins | sample SalPonR2_C_D2_MG_FD_185709 | JGI IMG/M metagenome (GOLD analysis project Ga0209948, IMG submission 185709) | Salt pond soil microbial communities from South San Francisco under conditions of wetland restoration - Salt Pond MetaG R2_C_D2_MG... ... | reverse complement strand
GCCCTCTCCCTGAATCCCCTTGTCGGGAAAGAGTTCAACATAGGCATTACCCAGCGATTTGGTGTCACTAGCGGAGATAACCATTGTCGCGTTTCTCATCTCAGGATCGGTGTAAAAGTCTGAAATGGCAACATCCGGTTTAGCCCGGTCGAGGACAAAATCCAGCCGGGTCTGGTTGGTATAACGCGACCCATCGTTTGTGGTGGCCTCCAAAGTCAACAAAGCTCTCTTGCTACACTCTGACGGTATATTGAAAACAACACGGCTGCTCTCAAATGTATCCGGCGTGGTAGTCGATTCTCTGGATATCGTCTTATTCCCGCTATAGTTGAAATGCCATTTGACTTCATTGAAAAGGGCTTTCAGTTTATCATTATGAAAGTCAATATCCACTGTATAGGTTGCATGAACCGTCTCATCAGTGCAATAATAGCTGCCGTCACCGATGTTATGACCCCCGGCATTCAGCTCAAGTATTGGTGTAATCTCCACTTCAAGTACTTCGAGCTGTTTTTCCGAACTCTTCGCACTGTTTCCAATCCCCTGTGCCCTGAGAAGATAGTTGCCGACGGGAAAATCATTGGCATTGATCATGAAAGAGAATGTTTTGTCAACCAATTCATACCAGTTGTCTTTCCCTTTGCCTAAATCGATAACGTCCCAGTTATCATCCCCGTCTCTTTTACTCCAGACTTGAATGGAGTCTATCTCCGGATCCGTTGTTGTAACGGTGCCTTCGATTGTGGTGTAATGATAGGCCTCTTTATCATCCAAAACCAGGTTTAACGGACTGTCTTTTGGTCCGGAAGGTGAAACATCTGGCAAGCAACTCAACAAGATAAACACGGACAAAATTACCACAAGCATCATAAAAACGACTTGTTTTTTCATAAGAACCCCCCTAAAATATTGATAACAAAAAAATATAGCACTTCTATGCCTGTCACCATTATAATACAAAAAACTTCAAAATGCACTGGGTTTTAGTGGCTTTATGATGTTCATTTTGTAAAAAAAACGATAATATTAACTGATAACAGGAGATTTACTGATAAGAAGCATAAACAGACAACCCGTTTCCTAACAAACGGGATGTCTGTTGAGAAGGAAGCCTTTGTTATTTCTTCAGCTGCTTAACCGCTATCTCGGCAGCCTTGATCAACGGATAAGCCGTGGGGGGAGCTGTTAAAAGCGGATGGGTTCCGATCTGTGTGGTCAACAGGTCGTAAATGGTCATATTGTTCTGAATGGCAAACCCGATGGTGTTGACCAGTTCGCCGATACTGAGACCACCGGTGGCTGTACCGCCGAGGATCAGTCCCGAATCTTTGGCCACCACGAGCTCCACCATCTGCATGTGCATGCCGGGTATCTTCCCGGGATGTCTGTCGGGACCTTCAAATTTTGATGTGATAACAGGCAGATGCTGTTTTTCCGCCTGGGAACGTGTTAGACCGGCGACACCGAAGGCGTCTTCTCCAACTGCTGTGGAAAAGACTGAAATTGTCCCTTTGAAATTCTTGGTGACTGAGAGTTTAAACAGATTGATACCGGCTATTCTTGCCTCCGCTGAAGCAGTTGAAGCAAGCATGGAAGGGGTGTCCCGTCGTGTGACAAAGTCATGTTTCTGAGCACAGTCGCCAACGGCGAACACATCGACACAATCCGTTCTCATATATTCGTCAACCTTGATCTGTCCGAACCTGTTCAGTTCAAGGCCGGCCTTTTTTGCCAATGAGGTGTTGGGCTCATATCCCATTGAGAGAACCACCAAATCCGCCTCGAGTCTTTCGCCGTTCTGCAGCTCAACACCGGAAACCTTTCCGTCTCCGCTTATCTCCTTGACACCGGAACCACTCTTGACAGTGACGCCTCTGGCCTTAAGGGCGTTCTCGGCCTTTTCGGCAACCGTGTCATCGAAAACAGAACCAAGTACATGGGGCAGGACTTCCACCAGGGTGACATCCTTGCCGGCTTTGTTGAGTTCGTCGGAGACTTCAACCCCGATAAACCCCCCTCCGATCACAACGATCTTCTGTGAATGGGGAAGTTGCTCTGCGAATGAATCCAGATACTGCTTATCCTTCGGAACGGTATAAACCCCGTCGAGATCACTGCCTTTCAACCATCCGGGAACTTTCGGCTGCGAACCGGTTGCAAAAACAACCTTATCAAAGGCGATCTCCTCTCCACCCTTTGTGGTGGCTCTGTTTGATTCACAATCAACAGCCGTTACCTCGTCGACAATGAGATCAATTCCGCCCTTTTCCAGCTTGGCATCCGGTATTACATCCTGCTCGCTGCTCTCAAGCGATCCAAAGATATACGGGATACCGCATGGTACAACCACCTGTTCCTCTTTTCTCACAACGGTGATGTGAATCTCCGGATTGTGGCTTTTCGCCGTCAAGGCCGTAACAAGTCCGGCCGCGCTTCCGCCGATTACCAGTACATCAGTCTTTTTCATTTTTTCCCTCCATGTGTTATTAAAAAATTTTAATCAAAGGTCGATGATGCATTAAAAAGTTCAACGCCTTAAAACTTTCACGCTTCTATTATACATATTACAGATATATAATTCAAGCAGATTAATGGATGCTGAGACAACTTTTTTTCGTGAAGAGACCTTTTTAAAACCGACAGTTCTTATAGCCGTCCGGGTTTGCCAAAGAAATACCCTTGAAGATAATCGCTGCCGAGATCTTTGAGAACCCGGTGCTCCGCCCCATTTTCAACCCCTTCGGCAATAACCTCAAATCCAAAGTTGTGAGCGATCTCTATCGTCGATTTGACAATGACGCTGTTCTTGTAATTCTGATGAATATCCCGGACAAATTCCCGGTCTATCTTCAAATAATCGACAGGGATTTTACTCAGATAGGAGAGTGAGGAGTAACCTGTTCCAAAATCATCGATTGAAAACCGGATCTTCTTCTTTTTCAAATAATGGATCTTATGCAGACAGTCCTTTAGATCGTCGAAAAAAGAGTTTTCGGTCAGCTCAATGATCAGTTGCGCCGGATCGATGGCATGTTTTTTGATTAGATAATCCATCTTCTTCAAGAAATCAGGTTCTAAAAAGTCGTTGGCGGATACATTCATGCTCAACGACAGATTGACTCCGGCATCCTGCCATGTTTTGATCCTGGCGGCAACCATCTCCCGAACCCGCTTGTCTATCTTTCCCACAAGACCGGTCTTCTCGGCAAACGGCAGAAAACGGCCCGGCGAGAGGATGCCCTTTTCAGGGTGATCCCATCGGACAAGCGCCTCGTATCCTTTGACAGACTGATCAAAGGTGTTCACAATGGGCTGATAATACAGCAAAAAGCCATCGTTTTTAAGGCTTTCCTCAATCTCCTTTTCCATCTTGATCTTCCGCTTAATCTCATCGGAAAAGGCTCTTTCGAAGAAGACATAGGGCAGTTTGTTGAATTTAGCCTCATACATGGCGATATCTGCATTTTTTAGCAGTTCGTTGAAAGTCGAGGCATCCCCCGGATATTTGGCGATTCCGATACTGGCTCTGACCCGGCCGTACCAACCGGGTATATCATAGTACGCCTCAATCTCGTCGATGATCTCCCCGGCAAAATCAACGATCCGATCCCGCTTGTTCTCGCGGATCAGGAAGCCGAATTCATCTCCACCCAGTCTGCCCACGACCCCTGAGTCCGGGCACAGTTCTTTTAACCGCGAAGCGAGTTTTTTCAGGAGTTCATCCCCCCGGAAATGGCCGAGTGTATCGTTGATCTCCTTAAATTTGTTCAGATCGATATACAAAAAGGCATACTCTTTCTTTGTCAAGAGCTTGGAATAACAGACCTCTGTGAAACGCCTGCGGTTGTATAGATCCGTCAGACTGTCATAGTTTGCCAATGTTGCCAGTTGCTTCTGTTTCGTCAGCAGTCTGTTTTCAAGGTCGATCTTTTGCAACATCACCTCAACATTGTTCTTCAAAAACGTACTGGTCTCCACGTCGTTTTGATTAAACGGTGAAACCCTTCCACAGTCTTTCAAGAGGAAAACAACATTTAAATTGCCCTTCAGATCGATCGGGATTAACAGGTAATGGACTTCAGGGTGTTCTTCCCCCAGTTCCAATCCACTGAAAAGGCCACTTCCTTTGTATATTCCGGCATCGTCAAAACCATCTTTTTTCTCCTCAAGCCTTTCCAGCTCTGCCTTTTTAAGGCCCCGTCTGAACTCCCCCGTTTCAAAGATGGGGATCAACCTATCGTTGAAGATCTGGAAAATCCAGCCGTGACAGGCGGATTCTATGACTTTCATGGTGACATCAAGCAGTTTTTCCCAGGGCGGGGCCTTTTTCGAGTGTGAGATGGTCTCGCTGATGATCTCAAAAACGGAGTTCTTGAAAAGAGACAGCTTCTTCAGTTCCCGTTGTGTCGTCTTCCGGGCGCTTATGTCCCTGACGACACTTTGGACTATCAACGGCTTTCCATTTCTGTCCCGGATAAGAGAGAGGTTAATCTCCACGGGGATTGAGGAACCGTCCTTTTTGACCATCGTCTTCTCATAGGGTCCTGGAATCCGCCCCTGTAGAAGCGCTTTCAGTGTCGTCTCGGAATCGTCAATTTCATTGGCCATGATGAGTTCCCTGTAGGACATGTCCCTGATCTCGTCATCAGTATAACCGAGGATCTCGGTGGCCTTCCGGTTGACCTTCAGATGCTCACCTCTTGTATTAAGAAGAAAGATGGCATCGTTTGAATTCTCAAACAACGCCTTGTACAGCTGTTCACTGTTGATGTTTTCGCTTTTAAACTGATCGGTGTAATGATCCTTATTCATCTTCATAACCTCAACAAACAATCATTTTTTCGCATCCTCAACAGGCAGGTACTTCGATACCGACATCTGTTAAGGATTGACTGATTATATCATTTTTTTGGACAATAGGGGCTGCTTTAAGTTAGAGTAAGTCGAATTGCATAACTTAATCAATTATAACATAAGGAATAGCTGGAGAAAAAGAACGTCTTTAAATTAGAAGTGGTTAACAACCAAAGCTGTTAATATGTTATAGTTAAAGAGTAAAAACAGATAACACACCCGAAAGGTGGCATAAAATTGGAATCCACAACCTTTGACGGCTATAAATTTTACGATACATTTACAGCGGGGGCGATGAACCTGCTCGGTTATCAGAACGAGCTGAACAAGATCAACGTCTTCCCGGTTCCGGATGGCGATACCGGAACAAATCTGGCCTCAACGATGCGTTCCATTCTGGAGATGTCACGACGGCATCAATCGATCTCCGAGGTGGCCCAGTCAATTGCCGATGCAGCACTGATCGGGGCGAGAGGGAATTCAGGTGCCATCTTTGCTCAATACTTTCACGGAATAAGGGATTACATCGGTGAAAAGAATGAGATCCACGTCACCGAACTCATCAATGCCTTTGTCTATGCCGTGGACTTCGCCTACAAAGCCGTCCTCGAACCTGTTGAGGGAACGGTCCTGACGGTGATTAAGACCTGGGCCAGTGTGCTGAAAGAAACATTTGAGGAGTTGAAAGCGTTTGTGGAGAGTTTTCTCAAGGCCTTCAGACAGTCCACCGAGGCTCTGAATCAGACAACGGATCAACTCAAGGTCCTTAAAGAATCCCACGTTGTCGACGCCGGGGGAAAGGGTTTTCTCATATTCCTGGACGGCATGGGGAATTACCTGAAGACAGGCGAAAAACCGGACCTATCCCATATTGTGGACACAGTGGATACAGTCGCCATGAGTGAAGAGCATCAGCTTGACGCAGAGATTAAGAACAGGTATTGTACAGAAGCGCTCATTGACTCCGAAAAGATCGATCCCCAAAGTCTCCGGAAAATGGTCGGTGGTTACGGCGATTCGGTTGTCATCGCCGATAATGGCAAAAAGGCAAGGATCCATGTACACACAAACAATCCGGCCGATCTCTTCTTTGAACTCCAGAAGAGGGGAGACATCATCCAGCAGAAAGTTGACGATATGAAGATGCAGTATCGGATCAAGAATCAGAGAAAGTACAAAATCGGTCTTTTAACCGACTCAACCTGTGACATACCGGAAGAACTGCTGGATAAATATCAGATACAGATGGTTCCCCTGCAGCTCAACTTCGGCTCAACCAATTTCCTTGACAAACTGACCATCACACCTGATCACTTTTATACCCTGCTGGCACAATCCCCTTATGTTCCAACGAGCTCACAGCCGTCGTTCAGAAAATTCCAGAATTTGTATTCATTTCTTATGAGCCATTACGACCAGCTTATTGCCATACACCTCTCATCAAAGCTCAGCGGAACTTACAATTTAAGCCAGTCCGCTGCGGAAAAGTTCCTGTTAAAGAACAAAGAGATCGCTGTTATCGACTCAAAGATGAATACAGGAGCACTGGGTATCGTTGTTGAAGAAGCGGCAGAGGCGATTGAAAAAGGTCTCTCATATGATGATGTTCGGGACAGGATCAATGAAGCAATCGAAAAGACTACGCTGATGGTCAGCCTTAAAAGCTTGAAAGAGATGGTCCGGGGGGGACGGGTCAGCCCCCTGAAGGGATTTCTCGGCAAGTTAATGAATCTAAAACCGGTCGTCTCGCTCGATAAAGAAGGCAAGTCAACATTGTATGGCAAAGGCTTCAGCGAGAGAGGGAACCGGAAGGTGATCTTCCAGATGTTCCAGGAGATGCATGATAAGCAAGGTATCAAGCGATATACCATAACGCATGCCAATAACAAGCGGGATGCTGAACGATTTGAAGAGATGGCGGAGAGTATTTCCGGCAAAAAAGCGGACTATATTTACAACCTTTCCCCGGTTATCGGGGCTCATGCCGGAATCGGGGCTGTCAGTATTGCTTTCATGACTAATTGAGGTGAGAGAATGATACGAGTGTTGTTGTTTTCAGTTGTAGCTGTTGCAATCTATATGAGTGTGATCTATGTCGTCTCGCTTTATAAAAAAGATATGTCCATTATTGACATCGCCTACGGCCCTGCATTTGTTGTTGCCGCCCTGGCGCAGTTGATGGCAATGGGGGCCGGTGGTTTGCATTTTTTCACGCTGCTGGTGCTTGTCTCAATTTGGGCGCTTCGGCTCGCCCTCCAGATTGGGATAAGAAAGATCGGAAAAGGGGAGGACTATCGATACAAGGATATCAAGAAAAAAATGGGGCCAAACTGGAAGCTCAAGAGCTACTTTTCCGTTTTTCTATTTCAAGGACTCCTTGTTCTTATCATTGGCTCTCCCGTATTAATAACCGTCATCAACAAAACCTCTCAAACCGGGCTGCTCTACTATCTTGGCATCATGCTCTTTGCCTGGGGCTTTTACTGGGAGGCCGTTTCAGATATACAGAAGTACCGGTTTAAGAAAAGAGGCGAAAAGGGGTTCATCCAGTCCGGGTTATGGCAATACTCCAGACACCCCAACTACTTTGGAGAGGTCTGTATGTGGTGGGCCATCGGGATGATTGCCCTCGAGGTCCCCTTTGGGTGGGCCGGGCTTATCGGACCGGTTGTTATCACTTCTCTTCTTCTCTTTGTCTCCGGTGTTCCGCTGCTGGAGAAGCGATATGAAAAGAAGCCCGGATTTAATGAATATAAAGAGAGAACCAGCATCTTTATCCCCTGGTTCCCAAAGAAAGGATGATTCGGTGAGTCTATATGATTTCAAAGTCGAGAATGAGATGGGTTTCGAAGAAGACCTGGAGCAGTACCGGGGCAAGGTCTTGCTGATTGTCAACACGGCCAGTAAATGCGGTTTCACCCCTCAGTATGAAGGCCTTCAAAGACTTTATGAAAAGTACAGAGAGAGCGGCTTTACAATCCTCGGTTTTCCCTGCAATCAGTTCAAACATCAGGAACCGGGGAGCATGGAGGAAATCAAAGAATTCTGCAGTCTGCAATACGGTGTCACGTTTCCGATTTACAACAAATTAGAAGTCAATGGAAAAAACACCCACCCGCTCTTCCGTTTTCTGAAGGACGAGGCAAGAGGCTTTGCAGGAACAAAGGCCATTAAATGGAACTTTACCAAATTCCTCGTTGATCAAGAGGGGAATGTCATTAAAAGATTCTCGCCGGCCACAGAACCTGCCGATATTGAACCTGATATCCAACAGCTTCTTAACTAAGTTCTCATAGAGAATAGACGACTTACGGGTCCATAGCCCAAAGTTGCATCCTATAAAAATCGAAATCAGTAACAGGTATAAGTCGGGGCATAAGTTCAATCTAAGCCAGAAACTATCTTAAACGTGGAGGTTGATGTAGAATGAAAAGAAGTTTGCTTTTAGCACTCATCACTTTGTTGATTCTCGGTTCTGTTTTCTCTTTTACTGTGACAATGGTAACGGACACCGGCGGTCTGGGAGACCAGTCATTTAACGACGGAACCTGGGCGGGTGTTGAGCGTGCTGTTGATGAGTTGGGAATAGAAGGCAAAGTCATACAATCCAACGAACAGGGAGATTACATTTCCAACCTGACCAGTGCAGCCGAAAATTCTGAAGTGGTTATCGCCGTGGGTTTTCTACTCGAAGATGCCCTCAAGGATGTCGCCCCTCAGTTTCCGGACACCGATTTCATCGGAATAGACATGGGCGAGCTCGACACCCCGAATATCAGGACCTATTCCTTTAAAGAACAGGAAGGCGGTTTCCTGGTGGGTTTTCTGGCGGGTGCGATGTCGAATAAAGAAACGGTATCCACCGTCGGTGGTATGCCAATAGCCCCTGTCAAACGATATGAGATTGGTTACAGAGCGGGTGTTAAGGCCTATAATCAACTGCACGACGGAGATGTCGATGTCATCGTGGGTTACACACAGACCTTCTCGGATGTACAGAAGGGTAAATCCATGGCAATGGCACAGATCTCACAGGGAGCAGACATTATCCTTCAGATAGCCGGCCTTAGCGGGTTGGGTGTATTTGAAGCCGTTAAAAGTGAAGGTGAGGGTTATTTCGGTATCGGAGCCGACATGGACCAGGATCATATCGTACCGGGAAGAATACTCGTATCAGCCCTTAAAAGAATCGACAACGCAGCCTATTACGGTATCCTGGATTCCTATGAGGACTTCTTCTCCGGGGGGCTCGTTGTTCTCGGCCTGCAGGAAGATGGCATCGGCGTCAGCCCCATGACATACACCAGAGACCTTATCCCCGAAAAGTATCTTCTGGAGCTGAAAGGACTTATCTATGCGGCCAAAAACGGTGAGTTGGAGATACCTCAGACTGAAACAGAACTGGAACAGTTCAAGATTGATTTTTAAATAATCACTGCAAACGATAACAGAAGGCGGATAGGTTCCGCCTTCTGTTTTATAGATTTGTGGGTTTTGAAGGTTTAAAGAATTCGGAAATAACTCTGTTCTCCTTCTCCTTCTTACTCTTTCTAACGGCCCACTTCGCCAATTCCTCCTGGGATTCAACCGTCACTTTGCCTCTGTGCTTTTTTAATCGGTATTCACCGTTTGGCATCTGTATCCTGGCCTTCTTGTTATCAGAAAGGATGATATCCAGTATCTCCTTTATGTCCCCTTTCAGACGCTCATCCTCAACCGGAAAGAGCGTTTCAACTCTTCTGTCAAGATTTCTCGGCATCCAGTCGGCACTGGACAGAAAGATCTTTGGATTCCCCCCGTTTTGAAAGTAATAGATGCGGCTGTGCTCAAGATAACGCCCGACGATAGAGTAGACTTTGATATTCTCGCTGAGTCCTTTGACACCGCTCCGCAGCGCACAGATGCTCCTGATCACAAGATCGATCTTAACACCTGCTATCGACGCTTCATAGAGCGCCTTGATAATCTCTTTATCAAGCAGGGCGTTGTTCTTAACGATTATCCGTCCCTCTCTCCCGTTTTTAACATGTTCGATCTCATTTTTAATCCAATGAATAAACGTTTCGCGAATACCAATCGGTGCCACGGAGTACTTCCGCCATTCAGGGGGCTGAGAATACCCGGTCAGGACGTTGAAAAGGGCCGAGGCATCGGCACCGAAACTCTCCCTTGATGTCATCATGCCGATATCGGTGTAGAGCTTTGCCGTCTTATCGTTGTAGTTGCCGGTGGAAAGATGGACATAGCGCCTGATTCCAACCTCCTCCTGACGGACCACCAGAAGGATCTTACTGTGCGTCTTGAGCCCGACAAGTCCGTAAACAACATGACAACCGGCCTTTTCAAGCTTCTTGGCCCACTGGATGTTATTCTCTTCATCGAACCTTGCCTTTAATTCCACGAGAACGGTAACATGTTTGCCGTTTTCAGCTGCTCTGATTAAACCCTTAACGATCGGAGAATTTCCGCTGACCCTGTAAAGGCTCTGTTTAATCGCCAGAACAGCCGGATCATCAGCCGCCTCGTAAAGAAAATCAATCACATGTTCGAAGGACTGATACGGATGGTGGAGCAGGACATCCTTGTTCCGTATCACTTCCATCACATTCTCCTTCGACTGAAAATCCGGTACAGGCTGGGGATAGAAAGGCTTGTACTTCAATTCATCATAACCATCCATCGTGGCAACGGACATAAAGGCTGAAAGATCAATCGGTCCGTTGATCTCGTAGAGTTCTTTATCCGTCAGATCAAGCATTGAATAAAGGATCTCTTTGATCTGTGAGACCGAATTCTTTTCAACCTCAAGCCTCACGGGAAATCCCCGCTCTCGTTGGCGGAGGGATTTTTCTATCTCCCGGAGGAGATCCACGGCATCCTCTTCGTCAATACTCAAATCGGCATTCCGGGTCAGCCGGAAGGGATGAATACTGATGACGTGATGCCCTTTGAAGAGGGTTGGCGCATAAATTCTGATAATCTCCTCCATGGCGATGAATGAGAGGGTTTCCTCATTGGGCAGCTTGACAAATCTTGGCAGCACACGGGGAACCTGGACAATGGCGAGAAGTCTTTCCTTCTTCTCGTTCTCCACGATCACGGCCTGATTAAGACTCTTATTCGGGATTTGAGGGAAGGGCCTTCCCTGATCGATTGCCATCGGCGTTAAAACCGGGTAGACAATGGAATTGTAATAATCATCAAGCTTTCTCCTTTGCACCGGGCTGAGTTCTTTCTCTTTCAAGAAAAAGACGCCTTCTTTTCTAAGCTTCGGAAGGAGAGATTTGTTAAGACAGTTGTATTGCTTGCTGACCATCTTGTGAACCTTTTTTGCGATTTCATCTAATTGATCCCCTGCTGTCAGGCCGGCTGCATCGGTTCCCTTGTAACCGACACTGACCTGCTCTTTCAAACCGGCAACCCTGATCATAAAGAATTCATCAAGATTGGAACTGGTAATCGAGAGGAATTTCAATCGCTCAAGCAGCGGATTGCTCTTTGAAAAGGCCTCGTCAAGTACTCTGTCGTTAAAGCAGAGCCAGCTGAGTTCCCTGTTATAATAATAATTCGGATTATCTAAGTCCAATAGGATCACCTCGTTTAACCCTGACTTTCAGTCCAAAAACATCCTCGAAAAATTCGGATTTTATATCCAGTGCCCATTTTTCAAGGAGGATCTTTTTCGAGGCAAAAGCCGTGATTAAAAATTCCTGTTCTTTCAGTGTCAACTTGATTTGAGTTACCTTATTGCTGTGAGCTCTGTCCAGTGCATCGGCTAATCTCAGAATCGCCAGGAGTTTTGAAATAATGAGCGTATCCCGCTGGTCGAGTTTTTGGATCTCAACCTCATCAAAATCAAAATAACGGATACTGTGATATTTCACAATCGACGCAACGATGCTGAGTTCGCGTTGGTTCAATCCGAGCAGTTCCGTCTCTTTAATGATATTGGAGGAATGCTTTGAGTGATACTTCAGCTGTATGAATTTCCCCACATCGTGAAGTATAGCTCCGATCTGCAAAAGGTGACGCTCTGTCTTGCCAAGTCTGTGAACCTTTTTCAGTGAATCGAAGATCTGGAGCGAAAAGCTTTCAACCTGTGCAGCATGTTGCTCATCGTATAAAAACCTTGAGCCGAGATTTCTGGCCTCAATCACAGAACTCTCGGACAGACTCTGTGTTATCCTTTCAAACCCTTTGTTCTTCAACATCTCGTGAAGAAGCGATTCGGTCAATGTGACCGGAACGGCAACTATCGGATCCACCTTGACGATATCAAAGAGCATGTTGTATATCCCGATTGAGGGGAGCAGGACTTCTGTGTGGTGTTCCGGCAGATTGTAGGCCTTAGAGAGTTGTTCCGGCGTCTTCACCTTGATCTCTTCAAATAATTCCCGGAAATCCTTGACCCGTATCTTTTGCCGGGTCTTAGGAGATGCCTTTCCACACAATTTCACGATATTGTCAATCTCCTGGCCACATGTCAGAAAATGCTTGACGTTCTTTAGATCGGGTATTGTTTCAATGGTCTGCACAAAACTGCTGAGATACTCCTTGATGATGATGTGAAACTGCTGGGAATTATCCTGAAAGTTTCTCAAGAGCTCGGTCAGCTTCAAGGACCCAATCCGGATATTCTGAGAATAGACGATTCTGCCGTTTTTATACAAGGCAATACCGAGACTGCCGGTCCCGATATAGGCCAAAAAAGCATGCTTCGCATTAAAATTATCTCTCTCCAGTTTCATGAGCATTAATCGGTAGATATACGATTTCTCCTGATTATCATCGAGGACCTCTACATCAAACTTCGTTCTGCTTTTGATCTGATCCAGAATATAAATCGAATTCCTCGCCTCACGGAGTGCGGTGGTACTGACAACCCGGTAATCTTTGACGTGATATTCTTTCAACACCCGCCGGTAGTTATTGAGGATCGTGCAAAGCTTTTCCACCTTGCCGAAGCTAATCTTCCCCTTGTTAAAGGTATCCTGGCCAAGATTCAGCGGATGAAACAGATATTCAATTCTCTTGATGCTGTCAGCGTGCCGTTCAGACAGATTCATGTAAACCCCGTCAGAGGCAATGCTGATGGCAGCAGCAATTTTTCGCATCATAACCTCCGCAACTATTTCATTTTATCTTCAACAATAGACATTGCCCCAATGATACAGGCATCATCCTCGAGTTCGGACAACTTCAACTCACAATGATCAAAACTGTGCGGAACAGCATAACGAACAATGTACGGCTTAAGTTTCTCAATCATTATATCACCGATCGCCTCCATAATCCCACCGCCGTATATAACCATCTCCGGATTCAACATACTCAGGGACGTTGCCGTTGCAATGCCGAGATATTTGGCAGCCGTTTCGATGGCCTCTTCCATTACCGGATCCTCTTCTTCGAGGGCCTTTTTAATATCTTTGCTTCGCAGAATAAAATGCTCGGGGTCTTCCTCAATATCCGCCTTGATACTCGAATCTCTTCCATGTTCAATCTGTCCTTTGACATATTTGAGTATTCCCGTCTTTGAAGAATAGCTTTCCAGACAGCCCTTGGAGCCACACCCACAGATAACGCCATCGGGATTCATGGTGATGTGTCCGATCTCCCCGGCAAGTCCAATGCTTCCGCTGTATATCTTTTTATCGATGATGATACCGCCGCCGACACCGGTGCCAACAAAAAAACCCAGAACGTTTTTTGTGCCTCGGGCAGCTCCGTGAGCCCATTCACCATACAGAGAGACATTTGCATCGTTGCCTATCAGGACCGGGATATTGAATTCATCTTCGAGCAGTTTTGCCAGCGGGTACATCCGCCATGGAAGGTTGGGGGTAAACAATACCTGACCCTCGTTAATGACACCGGGAACACCAGCCCCAATCCCCTTTACTTCGTACTCCTCTTCAGTGGCTGTTTCAAGGAGTTTCCGTATAACCTTTGCGATTTGGGAGAGGATCTTTTCCTCTCCTTTCGAGGCCTTGGTTGATTTCTTCTCTTTTGAGATCGGATTGGATTCCTCATCATACAATGCTCCGAGAACCTTCGTGCCGCCAACATCAAGTCCAATAACAGCCTTTTTCATAAATGCCCTCCTAATCAAGTATAGTTACAAAATTATAGCACATCAATATTAAGACACCCTGAAATCTCTCATGATATAATCCGAAATAAACGAACGGGGGAGGTATTAGCAATGAGCATTAAGAAGGATTTTATGGAAGAAAGAGAAACCTTGAACGAAAAGGTATTTGACTATGCCGGAAAGGAGATCAAGCGGTTCTTCTCACTGGATGGCCAGATGTACAGAAAAGGGGCACTGGATGAGAGCACAAAAGAGATGATGGGCCTGGTGGCATCAGCTGTTCTAAGATGTGATGATTGCATCAAATACCATCTGATCCGCTGCTATGATCTCGGGGTAACCGGTGAGCAGATCCAGGAGGTACTCGGAATCGCCATGATGGTGGGGGGCTCCATTGTTATTCCCCATACGAGACGGGCCTTTAAGGTCTGGGATGAATTGCAGGGCTCACCGCGGGAGGCACTGGACAATCCTGAAGAGATAAATGCATTACCCGAAACATTTGAAAAACTCCTTGAAACGGTTAAAAACATTGCAAGGGGGAGCTTCGAGAGAGACGAAAAACTCTACTCAATCTGCAAACTCCTCAAAGAGAAAGTGGACCATTATGACTGGGTCGGGTTTTATGAGGTGGATCCG
>Ga0209948_1000308_pt1 | contig 14723 bp, 11 predicted proteins | sample SalPonR2_C_D2_MG_FD_185709 | JGI IMG/M metagenome (GOLD analysis project Ga0209948, IMG submission 185709) | Salt pond soil microbial communities from South San Francisco under conditions of wetland restoration - Salt Pond MetaG R2_C_D2_MG... ... | reverse complement strand
GGTGTGCAGGACATTGGCCGTCGTTACAAAGACGACTTTTGACAGATCGAACTCAACCTCAAGATAATTGTCCTTGAAGTTACTGTTCTGCTCCGGGTCAAGAACTTCCAGTAACGCGGAAGCCGGGTCTCCCTGGAAACTCTGTCCAAGTTTGTCTATCTCGTCGAGCAGGATCAGCGGATTTCTGACCCCGGCTTCTCTTATCAACTGGATAATCCTTCCGGGCAGGGCACCAACATAGGTCCTTCTGTGTCCCCTGATTTCTGCCTCATCTCTCATTCCGCCAAGCGACATCCTGACAAATTTCCGGTTCATTGATCTTGCGAGTGATTTACCCAGTGACGTCTTACCCACACCGGGAGGTCCTACCAGACAAAGGATTGGTGCTTTGAGACCCTTTGAAAAAGATCTTGCAGCCAGGTATTCGAGGATTCGTTTTTTAACGTCATCAAGACCGTAATGATCGGTATCCAGGATGTTCCTTGCTTTCTTAATATCTATGATGTCCTCGGTTTCTTTTTTCCACGGCAGTTCCAGAAGCCAGTCGATATAAGTTCTGATAACGGTCGATTCGGCTGAAAACGTGGGGGATTTCTCGAGACGTTCAAGCTGATGAATGGCCTTTTTTTCAACTTCTTCGGGGAGTTTGGCCTCTTCAATCTTTTCCTTGAGCTCGACTATCTCGGGGTCACCGCTTCCTTCCAACTCTTCCTTGATGGTTTTCATCTTTTCTCGAAGATAGTATTCTTTCTGGTTTTTTTCCAGTTTTCCCCGAACTTTCTTTTCAAGCTCCTCTTCAATTTTCAGCAGTTCGTTTTCTCTCGTCAGGATTTTAAGGAGATATTCAAGTCTTTTCTTGGGATGAACATACTCCAGCAACTTCTGTTTTTCATCAATTTCAACCGGGAGGACAGAGGCGACGATATCCGCCAGTTTGTCAGGATCCGATGTGCTGTCCAATGATTGCAACGCTTCCTGGGGTAATCGTTTGGAGTACTGAAAGTATTTCTTTGCCTCCTGTTTTGTCTTTCGCATCAGGACTTCCAGTGATTTTGTTTTTCGGAATCTCACCGACTGGATCTCAATCTCAGAGAAGAAAAACCCGTCTTCGCCGGTCTGTTGCGGTTCTTGCATCCTGGCTCGCTTGACTCCCTCAACGAGGACTTTGAAGGTGCTATCAGGTAATTTCATCAGTTGCATGATCCTGGCAACCACCCCGTATTCGTTAAGGTCTTCTATCTCGGGTTCTTCTATCTCGAACTCTTTTTGTGCTGTTAGGAAAAGGAATCTGTTCTTTTTCTCAATGGATTCCTCAAGGGCGTTGAGAGATTTTTCACGGGCAATATAAAACGGTATAACCGCTCCCGGATAAACCAGCATATTTGTTCGCATGGGAATAATCGGCAGAGAATTCGGTATATCGTCAGAATCTTTACCCTCTGCTGCAAAATCTTCAAGCGCTTTAAACTTTGCCATATAATAACCTCCATATATTCTAAATCAATTCTTTATTTCAATATCAGCCCCGAGCCTTTTTAGCTTATCTCCAATTCTGTCATAGCCTCTGAAGATGTGATCAACTCTTTGTACGAGTGTTTCCCCTTTTGCAGCAAGCCCTGACAGAACAAGGGCGGCCGAGCATCTTAAATCCGTCGCATACACAGGCGCTCCTTCCAGTCTCTCCACGCCTTTTATAACAATCGTTTGATTTTTGACCATGATATCCGCGCCATGCCGTCGGAGCTCTTCTGCATGGGAATTTCTCTCCGGAAATACGGTATCTTGAATAACTGAATACCCTTTTGCAATGGATAAAAGTGATGTCAACTGTGGCTGCATATCCGTTGGAAACTCCGGGTAGACATCCGCTCTGATAAATGTTCCCTTCATTTTTCTGTTCGAACTTTCTGTATAGGCAACATGGTTCTTCACTTTAAAAGGTGCGTTCATTGCTTTGAGTTTATCTATTAAGGATTGATTGTGTTCTTCAATCAAGCCATCAATTTCAATGCTGCTGTTTGTAATGAGTCCGGCAATTAAATAAGTCCCTGCTTCCATTCTGTCCGGAATCACACTGAATTCGATGCCGTGTAATTCTTTGACACCTGTAATCTCTATCGTTGCATTTCCCTTTCCCCGGATACGGGCTCCCATACCGTTTAGAAAATCAATCAACTGTCCTATTTCCGGCTCTTTTGCTGCATTGTTCAATACAGTCCGCTTGCCCTCAAGCCTGGCTGCTGTGGATATGATCTGTTCTGTGGCCCCAACGGAGGGAAAAGGTAAATCGATAATGATTTCATCGTTTATATCGTCAAAGTCCTCTCTACGCTTTGAAAATACTACACCATGTTCCACCCAGTTGTCAAATCCAAGCTTTTTCAATCCCATCATATGCAAGTCAACCGGTCTGGGTCCGATAGAGCATCCCCCCGGTAAAGGAACCCTGGCTTCGCTATTTATGACGGATAAAGGACCCAAAATATTAAAAGAGGCCCTCATCTTCCTGATCAGATGATAGGGAACCGAGTTACCGGCTTTTTCATGAGCCTGAATTCGGATAACACTTCCTTCAAATTCGCAGTCAATGCTCAAAGAATGCAATATCTCTATCATCGTTCTAACATCTTCAAGATCCGGCACATTTTTAATGATGACTTCATCGTTTGTCAACAAGCTGGCTGCCAAAATCGGTAAAACGGCATTCTTCGCTCCACTGATGTTGACTTGACCTGATAATTTCTTACCCCCAGATATCATAATTTCACACATAAAAATACCCCCACAGTATTGTTTTAATTTAATGTGATGACAGTGGCACCTGTCCCCCCCTCTTTCGGTTTCCCTATTCTAAAATTAGCGATTCTGCTGTCCTGATTGAGTCTTTCCCAAATACCTTCCGCCAGGCGTCCCGTTCCCTTTCCGTGGATGAGATACCCGGTTTTCTCGTTGTTGATAATCATCGAATGAATAAACCCCTCTATCTTTTCCAGAGCTTCTTCCACAGTGTTTCCCCGTAAATCAAGTCTTGTTGAATTGTAGGCCGGTTTTCTGTTGTAATCATAATATTGATAGATTTTTTCATCTTCTCTTACTGTCTTTTTCTCTTCTTTTTCAGCTCTCAGGGCATCTTTGGGTTTGACTTCGATCTTGATGCCCCCTTTTTCAACGATGTATTTCCCTTCTCTTTTATCGACGATCTTCAAGGGGATTTCAGTTCCCCTTATCTTCAACCAGTCCCCCTTTGAAAGGGTGTCTATGCTGATTTTTTGTTCTTTTGTCCGGGTGTTTTCAAGTTTTTCCTTCAGCGTGTTCATCTTGTTTGATTTTATCTCATCTATCTGCTTATTCATATCTCTTATCTCATTGAAAGATTGACTTGAATCCTTCCGCAGTTTACTGACAGTCGTTTCGGCTTCTTTCTTGATCCGGTTGATGTATGCCTCGATCTCATCGATATCATCCATAAATCCTTCGATTTTTTTATCTCTGACTTTTTCCAGTTTGTTTTTTAAGGTCGATTCCTTTTCCTCCAGGCTTTTTCTCAGTTGCTGTGCCTGGGCTTTTTCCTGTTCCAGCATCTCTTTTTCACTGTGTAATGTATTCAGAATCTCATCTACATTGGCGTATTCCTCGTTCTTAAACTTATCGGCGCTGTTTAAAACCTCTTCCGGGACACCGAGGCGTTTGGCGATCTCAAAGGCATTTGAACTACCCGCAATACCGACTCTCAGTTTGTATGTCGGGGAGAGGGTCTCAATGTCAAAACTGACAGATGCGTTCATTAGTCTTTCATTGCCATAGCAATAGAGTTTGATCGGGGTCAGATGCGAGGTTACGATAAGTTTGCATCCCTTATCCAAAAGAACGTCAAGCAAACCGAGCGCCAGAGCCGCCCCCTCAACCGGATCGGTTCCAGCTCCAAGCTCGTCGAGCAGAACCAGTGAATGCTCATCGGCGGTTTTAACGATCTCAGTGATCTTTTTAAGATGGCCGGAGAAGGTGCTCAAACTCTGCTCAATGGATTGTTCGTCCCCGATATCAGCAAGGACTGAATTAACATGCCCGATCCGGCTTCCGCGGTCTGCCAGAATGGGGATGCCGCATAATCCCATCAGATGGGCAAGCCCGATTGTTTTCAGGGTCACGGTCTTTCCTCCGGTGTTCGGCCCTGTTATCACGATGCCGTGTTTCTGTCTTTCGATTGACACGGTGATTGGGACGCATCCCTCTTTTATCAAAGGATGTCGGATATTCAACAGGGTGAAATCCGTTCCTTTGTTCAGGCCGGGAACAACCGCTTTTTTTGATTTCGCGAACTTCGCCTTGGCCCACAACATATCAAATGCCACCAGTTGTTGATTGTTGTACTGAAAGCCGGCTCTCTTGTCAATGATAAACATGCTGAGTTCCCTGAGTATCCGGTTGATTTCCTCTTTTTCCCTGCTTTCCATCTCTTTATTTCGGTCATTCAATTCCACCAGTGCAGCCGGTTCCATATAATACGTGGCTCCGCTGGATGAAGAGGAGTGAATGATACCGTTTATTCGTGATTTACTCTCACTCTTTATCGGCAGAACATATCTCCCGTCTCTTATCAGATGACCCTGCTGTTGCAGATTGTTCGAAAAGTTACCGGAGTTGTATTTCTCGATGGCCTTTTTAATCCTTCTTTCAACGGTCTTCTTTTCATTTCTGATTGTTTTGAGTTTTGAAGTGGCGTTGTCTTTGATCAAGCCGTCGTCATTGATGGTCTTATCGATCTTTTTTATCAGGCTTTCAAAAGGGCTGATGCCCCTGATAATCGACTCGATATAGGCATAGTTTTCCTCAACAGAGGCGTACCAGTCTTTCAGGTTTTTAATCCCTTCAAGTGTGTTTCTCACTTTGAGTAATTCGAGCGGTTCAAGCACATCACCGCTTATCGCCTTCTCTATCTGAGGTCTTATATCAAAGATACCGCCAACAGGCGGATCGCCCTCCTGTATGAGCAGATGGACCATTTCTCTGGTCTTTTTCAATTCTTCCCCCGGATTCTCAGAGGGTTTAAGATCCATAATACCGCTTTTTCCAAAATTGGAAAAGGCGTATTCCTGTACCATCTTCAAGACTTTTTCGAATTCCAGTTTATTGTGGGAAAATCGTTCCATGTTCAATCATTCCTAAATATCAATTTTTTCAACAACATCTCTCAGGTCTTCCTCATCGACGTGGAGATATCGCTCTGTGGTTGAGATGTTCTTGTGGTTCATCAGTTCTTTGATCTTATAGAGTGAGACGTCCTTGCGCATCAGTGTGGTGGCAAATGTATGGCGCAAAACATGAGGCCCCATCTTTTTCTTGTCAATCCCCGTCATTTCAAAGTATTTTTTAACCAGTCTGTAAACGGCACTCCGGTCAAGTTCTTTTAAACGATAGGTCAAAAAGACGCTGTTGCTGCCGGTGTTGATGGCCTTTCTCTTCTTCAGGTATTCCTCAAATAGCTGAGATATCTTTCTGCTGAGATAAACATAATCCATTTCCTGTCCTTTTCGGATAATCTCAAGTGTATAGAGATTTCCGGAATCCAGACTGATGTTCTCGAATGTCATGCTGACAATCTCACTGACACGCATTCCCGTGGTTAACAAGAGGACAATGATTACCCTGTCTCTTAGACCTGTGAAACCTCGTGATTGTTCATTAACGGCCTGTATCAGTAATTTGTATTCATTTTCCGTCAGATAAACCGGATTCTTTTTCCTGGTTCTGATTGAACGGACTTTCTCGGCGGGGTTTTCTGCTATCATTCCTCTTGACTGAAGATAACGGTAAAAGGATTTGATAGCTGAAAGGGCACGGTTCTTTGTTCGTTCTGATACGTCAAGTGAATAGATAAAATCCTCAATATCAACCATCTGTAATTCGTTGTATTCGAGCTCTTCTGTCTGCAGAAAGGTCTCAAAACGTTTGATCTCCCTCTGATACTCGTTGATTGTCGTTTTTGAATAGTGCTGTAATCTCATCCATCTGCAAAATCTTTCCACGTTCTTTTTCATAGGTTTCCCCCCTGATTCCCCAGATATCAACAAGAAGCGCCTTCCCCTTAGACGTCCTTGTCAGATTAAATGTCTTCTTCTTAAATCCTACCATAAAGAATACTCCGAATCTCTTTATACCACTCTTATAGATACTACCAACGGTTCTAAAATATTCTTTGAGTATCGCCTCTTTTTCTTTTTGCCAGCTTCTGTAGAGTTTATCAAAATCCGGCCTTCTTAAGTATGTCATAAACGCCGAAGCGTCTTCTATACACAAATCCTCTGAAAAAAAATAATTGTCATAAATCGTTGGTGAACGTTTATAAACCTGCTCATACCATTCGCTTTTCCAGTCTTTTTGGTCGTATTTCAGCAAGTTAAAGAAATTACCGGTCAGATCCTTGATCTTATTCATCTTATTCCTCGGGTCCGCCACCTCTGAAATCCTGATTATCGCTGTCCATATATCTTCTGAGTTCGTTTATGTCAAAATTGTCTACAAAAGATCTAAATTCTTTCTTTTCTTTATCGTCTGTTCCTTTTTCGCCGGTTTCAACATCCGTTTCAGTAATGCCCGCCTCCAGTATCACTTCACTCGTGACAAAAATCGGCAGTTTCAATTTACTGGCCAGAACAAGGCAGTCCGAAGGTCTGGAGTCTATCTCAATAAAATGCTGAGTACTTGATCGATTCATTTCGTTTGCACTTTCCGGGTTTTGTTTTACAACGAGGTTTGCCAGGAATGTTCCGTTTTTAATGGAATGTATCACCACATGATCCGGCATAGCGTTTAAAGAGTCGATGATTGAGATGATGAGATCATGCGTCATTGGTCTCTCGAGAGACAGTTCCTCCATAGACATGGCAAGGGCCCATGCTTCACAGGCGCCAATCCATATATAGATTGTCTTGGCGGTTCCCTCAACATGAAGTTCAACCACCGGTGTGTTATTCTTTTTGTCCATCAGCATTCTCCCTAATCTTACCCTTTTCATAAACTCACCTTTCTTCTCTAATTATTTTCTGTTGAAAAAAGCATCCAGTTCTGAAAACGTGAGGCTGTATCGAACCGGTCTGCCATGCGGACATGAAAACACTTCGTACTGCCGCATTTCTTTGATTAATGCTATCGCCTCTTCAGAGGTTACAAAATCTCCGGTTCGATAGGCATTATGACACGCAATGGTGGCATAGATGCTGTCAAATACCTTGCTCTCAGGTTCAAATTCGATCAATCGTAGCTCATCGAGTATTTCCTTAAAGACCGTTTCAACATCCCTGAGGTTGATGATATTCGGGACGCCTGAAACCAACACCTTTCCATCTCTAATACTGTAGTCAAAACCCAGATTTGTGAATCGTTCTTTTTTTTCCCGAAGAATTGCCAGTCCGGTTTCATCTGAATCGATGGATATGTTGTCAAGAAATTTCTGAGATATGAGTTTTTTTTCTTTTCTCTTAAGTTTTTCAAAGAGAACCCTCTCATGCGCAGCATGAAAATCAATCAGTTCAAGTTTGTTCTCTGTTTCAACTATTATATACCTTCTGTTTGCAATACCAATGATTTTGATATCCGAAAATAGTTTTTCTGATTTTTCATTCTTCGGTCTGTGATCATTGGAAGTCTCCTGAGGAAACTGTTTTTCCTGTTTTTCCTGCTTTTCACTGATTTTTGAGAAATCTTCATGAATATCCCGCATCATTTGATTAGCCTTTTTATAGTCAAGCGGGGTATGAGCTGTTTTATAATCTTCTCTGACAGTGTTTTCAGAAGTTTTTTTCTGTGAAACGGGACGGGTCAACACATTGTCTTCTGACACTTTACCTGTAGGTTCCGTCTGTCCTGAAGAACGGGTTCCCAGATTAAGAGAAAGATTAGAATAGGCCGATTTCAAACCATTTTTGATCAGCCGGTATACCGCCCCGGAATCAGAATATTTTATTTCGAGCTTCTGAGGATGAACGTTGATATCGACTCTGTTCCTGGGTATATCGAGAAATATAACAGCCACAGGAAAACGTCCTCTTGGCATAATCGGGGTGAAAAACTCTTTGATGACCGCGTAAACAACGGGATCTTTCACGTACCGGCCGTTGACGAAACTCACGATCCCGGTTCTATTGGGTCTGTTCAATTCCGGGGTGCTGACAGCCCCATATATTCCAAAATCCCCTTGCCTGTGTTCCATCCTGACCAGCTGATCGGCATCGATATTCTTATAAACCCGTTGGATTCTCCTGAATATATCATCGGTTCGAATACGGTAGACTTCTTTTGAATCGCGGAGAAAAGTGAAGGCAATCTCTGGATTGGACAGAATGAATTTTTCAACTGTTTCAAGCACATATCGTGATTCCGTCGATTTCGCCCGTAGAAATTTCCGCCTGGCCGGGACATTGTAGAACAGATTTCTGACTTTGATCTGAGTTCCCCTTTTCATTACAACCGGTTCTCTCTCTTCAACCTGCCCCGCTCTTGCGAATATTTTCTCACCAATATCCTGCTTTTCGGGCTTGGAGGATAGATACAACTCCGAAACAGAGGCAATAGAGGCCAATGCTTCTCCTCTAAACCCATAACTGCTGAGATTCAGGATATCGTCCCATTTTTCGATCTTGCTCGTTGCATGCGGTGCAATAGAATACTCGATCTCGTCAGCCGGAATACCTGCCCCGTTATCCTTGATTGATATCTCCTCAGTTCCGCCCCCTTTTACCTCAACGGTTATCTGATCGGCTCCGGCGTCTATTGAATTCTCCAACAATTCCTTCACCACAGAAGACGGAGAGGTGACAACCTCGCCGGCTGCAATCTTCATATAAACTTCCTGCGGGAGCATTCTGATAGACAAGTCTTATCCCTTTCTCCTTCCGGCAATATCAAAGGTGATGATTCCGGCTGAAACGGAGAGATTCAACGAATCCATCTCTCTCTTCATGGGAATACTGACGAGCTGATCGCAGTTTTCACTGACCAGCCTTCTGATTCCTTTTGCCTCATTTCCAAAAACAAGAGCTGTTTTTGGATCCCACTTAATCTGATGATAATCCCCGCCATCCATATCGGCTCCATATACCCAGAAACCGGCATCTTTAGCCTTGTGAATAAAGCGGTTGAGATTAGTTGCCGGAGCAACGTTGATTTTATAGGCAAGCCCTGTTGAAACCTTTATAACTGTGGGATTGACAGTGACCGTATTGTCCTTTGAGAGGACAATCGCATCCACACCCGCACCATACGCTGTCCGGATAATCGAACCCAGATTTTGAGGGTCGTTGACCTGATCGAGTATCAACAAAAATCCCTTCTCCTTGTTTTGAAAATTCTCGATCACAATATCCTCATCCATATAAGGAAAATCCTTTGTCTCAACAACGATCCCCTGATGCCTGACACCGGGTTCAGAAAGACTATCCAGCGTCTTGGCGGGAACCGGTGAGTATCGGATTCCCTCCTGCTCGAGCGAGGTCTTTATCTCATTGATAGAGCCTTTTGCTGTTTTAGATATAAAAACGTTTTTAATTATATTTTTATGATCGCTACTCAATAGTTCTTTCAGTACATTTCTTCCAAAAACTCTCACTACACTCACTCCATTTCCGCTTCTTTCATCATTTTATTATATCATCAAATCCTTTCTGAGATAAATATTAGTGTATAATGTAGAAAATTGGTTACGGGGAAGGGGAAAAGATTATGGAGAAATTTTATGTGGACATTCATTTCGACCTCATGTTGTTTGTTGAAAGAAGGCGCTCAAGTGGGCATCGAAATGTGATTGTGGAACATTTTCTGGATGATATCCGCGAGGGAGGGTTCCGCTTAATTGTCTCATCCATTTATATCGACGATGAGTATATTCCTGAAATGGCATTAAGAAAGGCCCTCGATCAGATTAGTGCTCTTTATCAGGAGATCGAGGAATCAGAGGGCCGGCTTTGCCTTTGCAAAAACGGAGCGGATATCGAGGCTCTCAAAGATAATGATAAAATCGGTATCATGCTGGCGTTTGAAGGGGTGGAACCGCTTTACAACGATATCAATCTCCTGGATATCTTTTATGAACTGGGCGTTAGAATCGTCGGCCTCAACTGGTCGAGGAGGAATTATGCAGCAGACGGCAGCTTTTTTTCCCCTAAACGCGAGGGAAAGAAGGGCGGGCTCACACCGTTTGGCGTGGAGCTGGTTGAGCGCGCAGAGAATAAGGGCATGCTGATCGATGTCAGCCATTTAAACGATGAGGGCTTTAACGATGTCTTTGAATTTACAGATGGACCCGTGATTGCAACGCACTCCAATTCCAGGGCCATCGTACCCGTGATGAGAAATCTCAAAGACGAACAGATTAAAAAACTGGGAAGAAGAGGCGGGCTTATCGGTATTAATTCTGCCAACAAATTTACCTCTAATGAAGATGCCACATCCAATGTCCCGGCTTATGTTGATCACATCGACCGGATAGCCGATCTGATTGGGATTGAGCATGTTGCTCTCGGTTTTGATCTCTGTGACACAGAACTGACAGAAGACACAAAAAAAGAGTTGACCATCGGGGGAAGAGACTTTTTTAACGTCGTTAAAGGGCACAGAGGCACGGCTGATATTCGCGGCGAAATGGAAAGAAGAGGGTACAGTGCAGAGCAAATCAGGCAGGTCTTCGGTGAGAATTTCATCCATCTGATAAAGAAACAGAAAAAAAAGAACCACGGATAAGCAACATTATCCGTGGCATGAATTCCGGTTGCTGAAACTTCAAGCTGATGCTTTTTTCCGGGACTACCGGGAATCTATATTAAGGCTTCTTCGGTGTTTGGATCAAAGAGTCTCATCTTGACAAGATCAAATACGAGATCCATATCCTGACCTGGTTGTGCCTTTGTTTCCGGTTCAACACAGGCAATAAACTTGGCATCCCCGACTGTACAGTGGATGTCCGTCTCGCTTCCGAGGGGCTCGAGAACTTCAACCTTGGCTTTAACGACATTTTCGCCGGGCACACCGTTCTGGGCAAAGAGCATATCGTAGATGTTCTCCGGTCGGATACCGAATATGATGTCTTTGTCTATATAATGGGATACTCTTTCCTCATATTCTTTGGGAATCTTAAGCTTAAAACCGTCGCTCTTCTCAACAACCCAGAGCCCTTTCTGATCTTTGATAATTTTGGCATCGGCAAAGTTCATCGGAGGCGTTCCGATAAATCCTGCCACAAAGATATTGGCCGGATGATTGTAAATGTTGAAAGGTGTTCCAACCTGCTGAACAAGTCCGTCTCTCATAATGACGATCTTGTCAGCCATCGTCATGGCTTCTATCTGGTCATGCGTAACGTATGTAATTGTTGCGTCGAGCCTTCTGTGGAGCTTCTTCAGCTCTGTTCTCATCTGAACCCTCAGCTTGGCATCAAGGTTTGAGAGTGGTTCGTCAAACAAGAAGACCTTGGGGTCACGGACAATAGCCCTTCCGAGAGCAACCCTCTGTCTCTGTCCACCGGACAGCTGTTTCGGCTTTCTGTCGAGTAGCGGTTCTATAGTCAGAATCCTCGCCGCTTCTTTCACCTTTTCCTCTATCTCAGCTTTCGGGAACTTCCTGAGTTTCAAACCGAATGCCATGTTGTCATAAACGGTCATATGGGGATAGAGCGCATAATTCTGGAAAACCATCGCGATGTCTCTGTCTTTTGGTTCAACATCGTTGACGACCTTGCCGTCTATCTTTATTTCTCCTTTGGTGATCTCCTCGAGACCCGCAATCATCCTGAGTGTCGTCGATTTTCCACAACCTGATGGCCCGACCAGAACAACAAATTCCTTATCATCAATCGTGAAATGATGGTCTTTTACAGCCTCCACATTTCCGTCAAAGATCTTCCATACATGATCTAATTCTACATTAGCCACTTATACTACACCTCCTGAGAGTTTTCACCTGAATCTTCAATAAAGAAATCCATGGTTAATTCTTTTAATTCGTCAAATCCGTCTTTTGATCCCAATTCCATCAAATAGAGGTCTTTTACCTTGAAGAGGAAATCCATCAGCTTCATAAAACGCTCGTAGTCAACCACCACTGAAACCGGCTTCCCGTTCTTCGTTACGATAACCTCTTTTTCTTTTGTAGCCTTAACAACAGAGGAGAAGTTCTTTTTCGCATCTGCAATACTGTAGAACGCCATCTCGTTGATCCTTCTCATTACTTTCACCTCTTGACCATAATTATAGTCAAGTTTTCAAAAAAAATCAACCCCCTAAAAGTAACGTTTTGGTAAAAATGCCACCGGCCCCACTTTTGACTTGATAAGAGCAATGACTTTCCTATTTCCGTAAGCCGTGATATAATTAATCTATACAGAAAAGCTCGGAGGGGATACTCATGATTAAGATTAAAATGCAGAACAGAATATTCACGATCGACGATTGGACACCCTATTTTTTTATCCTGAAAGATTTCTTGTTCAACGGGGATTGGGAGGATGTGTATGAGGCGCTTAAAGGTTCTAAAAGTGCCTCTGATCAGATTGAGAACTGCCGCTCGATTGAAACGGCCTTTGATGGTGAGATCAATTCGGAGTTGTTTCTCCCGACAACAGCGCTTGAGATAAGAGACTTCTTCCAAAGTTTTGAGATCAGTCCCGAAAAGATAAAGAATTATATTGCTTTCAGTGCAATACATGAATATGCCAATGAGATGATCCTTGAGGAAGACTATCAAGAAGCCGAAGAGCTCGCGCGTTTAATGACAGATTTTGATGCAGACTGTGCCTATGCCTATGATATATTTGGTACAATTGCGTTTGACAAAGGTCAGATAGCAAAGAGTATCGAAACCCTTGAAAAGGCTTGTGAGTTGAATCCCGACCTGGATGAAGCCTATTCCACACTTGGACAGGCCTATTTCAACAACGGTGAATACGATCGTTCTGCCAATGTCTGGGAAAGACTCATTGAGAAGAATCCCGATGATGTCCTTGCCTATTTCACACTTGTTGACGCCTACCTGCAACAGAACAAGATCAACGATGCCATAGCGAGTTTGAGGATGATGGTTGAAAGATTCCCAAGCCACTTGATGGGGAAGATTAACCTGATCTCGCTGCTTAAAAAGGCCGGAAGGGAAGAAGAGGCTGCTGCCTACGAGCATGAGGTTGAACAGACACAACCTCAGAATTCCACAGAGCTTGAGATATGGGCTCGAATGAACCTTGAAAAGCAGAATTACGAACTTGTTGAAGAAGGCATCAAGAAATTTCTCCTGCAAAACAACGGTCCGGCTTTTTTGAAACTCTGGCTTGTCGTCCCCTATGTTAAAAGCGGGAAGATCGATGAAGCGAAACGGATCATCTCAGAGTTCAGAGAATCAAATATCCTCTTCAATTACGGTAAACATGAAATATTCGATCCTTTCCTCGAAGAGAAAGAGATATGGGAATGTGAGCTGCCATGCTGATTGCCATAGTAGGCGGAAGCGGTTCGGGAAAAACAACTGTTGCGACCCAATTACTCAGCAGGCTTGAGGAATATTGTTCCCTGATCAAGATGGATAATTATTACAAGGATCTGCCACCGGGGGAGGACCCGCAGAACTTCAATTTTGATGCCCCGAAGGCGTTTGATTTCGATCTGTTCTACGATCATCTGTTGTCGATTAAAAGCGGAACCCCAATTCAAATTCCGGAGTACAGTTTTATCACCTATCGAAGAGAACCGGGGATATTTACAACCGTGGAATCGAAAGGGGTCATACTGGTCGAGGGTATCCTGGTGCTCTTCGATAAACGGATAAGAGAGTTGTTTGATCTGTCAGTCTTTATCGACACACCGGACGATGAACGGCTTTTACGTAGAATTGAAAGAGACATCAAAGAACGCAACCGTTCCATAGAAAGTATCATCAACCAGTACAGAAAGTATGTCGCGCCTTCATTCAAGAGTTTTGTGGAACCCCAGAAATATGATGCGGACTTGATCCTTCCCGAAGGCGGTTATAACAAAGTGGGCTTAAACATCATCCACAGCGCAATTACACAGCGCATTAAAGAGAATCTGCCAGAGTCCTGAGCGTTCCCTTAAAATCTTCGGGCAACGGAGCGTTGAAAACCATCCATTTACCGGTTATCGGGTGATAGATGCCCAGTTTCAGCGCATGGAGCATCTGTCTCTCGCAGATGACGGGGGGAGTTTTTTTCCCGAATCCGTAAACTTGATCGCCGAGAACCGGCGCGTTCAAGCTCTTGAAATGCACACGGATCTGATGGGTCCTTCCTGTTTTGATCCTGATTAAAACAAGCGACGCCATATCCTTAAACGCTTTTAAGACCCGATATTCAGTCAGGGCATCTTTTCCGGAATAATCGACCATCATCTTCAATCGGTTCCGGGGATTTCGCCCGAGAGGTTTTTCAACGATACCACTTTTTTCCTTCAAAGTGCCATCAAGGATTGCAATATAGTATTTTAAGTTTTTCCTGTCGTGAAACTGCCGGGAGAGATTTTGCAAAGCCCTCTGATGCTTGGCCACAATCATGATGCCCGATGTGTCCCTGTCAAGTCTGTGAACGATCCCCGGGCGTTCCTTGTCTTCCCAGTCGCTTAGAGAACTGAAATGATAGAGCAGGGCATTCACAAGCGTACCCGAAGCATTATGGGGAACCGGATGAACAATCATATCGGGAGGTTTGTTGATCAGAATGATGTCGTTATCCT
>Ga0209948_1000302_pt1 | contig 14809 bp, 12 predicted proteins | sample SalPonR2_C_D2_MG_FD_185709 | JGI IMG/M metagenome (GOLD analysis project Ga0209948, IMG submission 185709) | Salt pond soil microbial communities from South San Francisco under conditions of wetland restoration - Salt Pond MetaG R2_C_D2_MG... ... | reverse complement strand
ATACGATATAAAGATGTTCTTTTAATACTATACCGAGGATGGTGAATGCATATGAAAGGTAGTCCTTTCGGAACACACAGAGTCATAGAGCCAAAAGGGTCTCTGCCCCAGCCGGCGTTAAAACTGAACAACAAGATAGAGGATTATTATGAGAACGAGATTATCATAGATGTCACATATCTGAATATCGATTCTGCCTCTTTCAGACAGATAAAAGAAGAAGTCGGGGAAGATGAGGAAAAGGTGGCCGAGAGAATCAGGCAGATCGTGGATGAAAAAGGGAAGATGCAAAATCCCGTCACGGGATCGGGCGGTATGCTGGTTGGAACAGTGGCGGAGATCACAAAAGAAATGTCAGAAAAGCACAGGGTCAAAGTCGGGGATCATGTGGCCACCCTGGTCTCTTTATCCCTGACCCCTTTGAAAATTGAACGGATCAGAAAGGTTCATCTGAAGAAGGAACAGGTTGAAATAGAGGGAAAGGCCGTTCTTTTTGAAAGCGGTGTCATCGCAAAACTGCCAGACGATATGTCACGCCCGCTGGCGCTCTCCATACTTGATGTAGCAGGAGCTCCCATACAGACGGCAAGACTGGTCAATCCCGGGGATACGGTGATGGTGCTGGGCGCAGCCGGCAAATCCGGAATCCTCTGCAGTTATATTGCCAAAAAAATGGCCGGAACGGTGGGCAAAGTGATCGGGCTGATCCATCACAACGATAAACGTGAAGAACTGGAAAGCCTGGATATATGCGACACCATTCTGCAGACTGACGCGACCGATAACACCGGGGTATACCGAATGGTCCACGATGCAACAGACGGGGAACTATGTGACGTGACCATCAACGTGGTCAATGCCGCCAACACAGAAATGTCCTGTGTCCTCTCAACAAAGGAGAGAGGCTCTGTTTATTTCTTCTCAATGGCCACAAGCTTTACAAAAGCCGCACTCGGGGCGGAAGGTGTGGGGAAAGATGTCAATATGATTGTCGGAAACGGTTATGCAAGAGATCACGCGGAGTATGCTTTGGAAGCCGTCAGAGAAAATTCAGAACTCTTTGACTTATTTAAGAGACGATACGGATAGAAAGGAAGGATGCCTATGAAGCTGACAACATCCATCGGGGAAAAGATTGTTCTTGACAATCCTTTGATGCCGGCATCGGGACCCCTTGTCGGAGATCCGGAGAAAATCAGATATCTCGAGAGACAGGGGCTCGGCGGGTTGGTGACAAAGACCATATCCTCTATGGCTGCAAACGTTCCCCATCCCTGTATCATCGGGGGCAGTGACTATATTATCAATGCTGAATTATGGTCCGAGTATCCGCCGGAGCAATGGGAAAATGAGTTTCTCCCCTCTCTTGAGTCATTGAAACAGCCGCTTTTCATCAGTCTTGGCTACAAGCGGGAAGAGATTGTAAAACTGATCCAAAGATTCAACCGGTTTGCCACTGCCTTTGAACTCTCGACGCATTATGTAGGGACATCACTCGAACCGATTGCCAAAACAGTTAGAGCGGCTGCCGATACCACAGATAAACCGGTCTTTATCAAGATGAGTCCCCATATTCCGGACCCGGTGGCATTTGCACAGATGGTGAAGGAGAATGGGGGATACGGGGTTGTTGCGATTAACTCCGTCGGGCCGACGTATCCTGTTGATCTGGAGGCCGGAAAATCCCGCCTGGGCAGCTCAGAGGGATTTGGCTGGATTTCCGGGCCTGTGATTAAACCGATTGCCCTTTCAAAGATCCGCACAGTGGCAAAGCATGTGTCGATTCCTATCATCGGGGTTGGCGGCATCAAAACAGCAGATGATGTTCTGGAGTTTATAGCTGCCGGAGCGAGTGCCGTGCAGATGCTCTCTTCAGCCATGTTGTATGGACGGGATCTCTACTCAAAAATAATCGGGAAACTGCCTGAAAGGATGAAAGAACTCAATATAGAAAATTTGGATGCTTTCAAAGGCTCAGCCCTGAAAGAAAACAACACGACCGTTTATGAAACACAGTACCCGCTCTTCGATCATGAGAAATGCACCTTGTGTAGAATCTGTGTCAACAACTGTCCGTATTTTGCACTTGAGGTAAAAGGCGGGGAGGTCACGATTGATAAAGAAAAATGCTTTAAATGCGGCCTCTGCCAGAGCCGATGCCCTGTAAGTGCTATAAGCGGTGTTTTGGATGGCTGAAAATTATCATCTGAGATGTGTCAACTGTCAAAAAGAATATGAGAAGGATGACGTCCAATACACCTGTCCGGATTGTGGAAACCGCCTGGGAACGCTGGAAGTTGTGTATGATTTTAAAGAAAAAAAATGGATTGATGAAGCGCATACCGGCATCTGGCGTTTTCTTCCGATACTGCCGGTGCGTGAGACAGACATCGATGAGCATCTGAAGATAGGAGACACCCCGCTATACCGGTCTGAAACATTGGCCGGAGAACTGGGACTTTCCTCACTGCTCATCAAAGATGACGGGAAGAATCCAACCGCATCATTCAAGGACAGGGCAAGTGCTGTTGCTGTGGCAAAAGCGCACGAACTCGGCTATTCAGATATATATGCCGCGTCAACCGGAAATGCGGCGAGCTCTCTGTCGGGGGTATGTGCGGGAACCGGAGTAAAAGCGCATATCTTTGTCCCTCAAAACGCACCGGAGGCCAAAGTGGTCCAACAACTGATTTACGGGGCCGAAGTCTTTTCAATTCAGGGAAATTATGACCAGGCCTTTGACCTGTCGTTGAAAAAAGGAGAGGAGAAGGGATGGTATTGCCGAAATTCAGCCGTTAATCCGTATCTCCTTGAAGGCAAGAAGACCTGTGCACTTGAAATGGCCTGGCAGACCGGCCTTAAACTGCCTGATTATATCTTCGTCAGTGTCGGAGACGGCACTGTGTACAGCAGTTTTATTAAGGGGTTCTCAGATTTGAAGCAAATCGGAGTGATTGAGAAGATCCCAACCGTCATCGGTGTACAGGCGGCAGGGTGTGCTGCCATAAAACAAGCCTTCGATAACGGAAGACCTTTCAAACCGGATGATATTGTAAATGGAGATTCAGAAGCCGATTCCATCGCAGTGGGCAAACCCAGGGATGTTATAAAGGCCTGCCAATACGCATTTGAAACAGGCGGATTCTTTATGACGGTCAGTGACCAGGCTATCGGTCAGGCTGTGATTGAACTGGCAAGAAAGACCGGTGTTTTTGCCGAACCGGCCGGAGCGGCTTCGTATGCCGGGATTAAAAAGGCGATTCAAGAAAGACGGATTGAAAAGAATAAAACCGCTGCCATCATCATCACAGGCAACGGTCTGAAAGATATCAAAACACCGGTCAAATATCTGAGTGAAACCCCGCAAAAGATCCACCCTGATTAGTTTCGAGGGGTTTATAACGCCCTTCTATATATTAAACAGGATACAGTTTTTATACAGCTCATCCAGTTTCAATTTGTTTAGAACCAGTGAATCGTATGTCTTGGTTTCCCATCCGAGTGCTTCAAGGAAGGGTTTCTCGGTTTCAATGGGAAAGTCGGGAATATATTCCGTTTTGTAATGCATAGGGATAACAATCCCCGGTTTAACTGTTTCAACAATTTGTGCTGCTTTGTCGGGTGCAACTGTAAAATAACCGCCAACTGGCAACATCAAGACATCAAGCGACTCGAGGAAGTCATAGGTGTCATTGTCCGGGATATGTCCAATATCACCCAGATGGGCTATCGAGATGCCTTCTGATGTTTCAAATCTGAAGATAATATTGCCGCCCCTTTTTTTGCCCTTCGCCTCATCATGATAGGTGCTCTGTCCTCGAATCCTTAGACTGCCGAAAGAATGCTCGCCCGGGCGTTTTACAACTGCAGGGGCTCCTTTTACTCTGTCATGGGCGTTATGGTCATAATGCTGATGACTCTCCGTTATGATATCCGGTTGTTCCGGATTGAATGGATATCCAACTGATTGATCAAACGGATCTGTAAGGATCTTATAATCCGTTTCAATTAGAAAACAGGAATGGCCGTACCATTTGATCTTCATAAGTCTCCCTCCTTTTGGGTTGTATATGTTTTTTGACGTAAAACTCTGTTTAGTTTTTTACAAATCGTAGGCCTGACGAATTGTTCCAGGCCTTATTAAAAAGCGGCACCTTTGTTACTGGATTGGTTGGTTGAGGAAATGCGATCTTTATTATATCGTAACGCCGGGGTGTTGACAAATCAAAAACAAATCTATATAATACTCGTGGTTTTGGGAAATGAGAGCCAGTTTAGCTCAGATGGCCAGAGCGGATGATTTGTAATCATCAGGTCGTGGGTTCGAATCCCTCAACTGGCTCCATTATAGCATAACCTTTCAGCGTGGTAGGGTACCCCAGTGGCCAACGGGAGCGGACTGTAAATCCGCTGGCAGATTGCCTTCGAAGGTTCGAATCCTTCCCTTACCACCATTTTTTGTAGATAAAACAGCAGACATAAAATCAGAGGTGTTATGATGAGAACGAAATTGAGGCTGCAGTGTACCGAATGTAAGGAAAAAAATTATTCAACCACAAAGAACAAACAGACGATGAAAGATAAACTCGAGCTGAAGAAATACTGCCCGAGATGTCAAAAGCATACGTTACACAAGGAAACAAAATAACAAAAAGAGTAGGTCCGTAGCTCAATTGGCAGAGCACCGGTCTCCAAAATCGGGTGCTGGGGGTTCAAGTCCCTCCGGACCTGCCAATTTTTTTTAGGAGGAATTTCTAAATGGCAAAGAATAATAATGGTGGCAGAAAAAATGTCCAGAAACCAAAGAAACCGTCAAAGATAAAGAAGTTCTTCCGGGAAGTAAAACAGGAATATAAAGCAACCACTTGGCCGACAAAGCATGTATTGTGGCAGACTACCGGAGTAGTGGGCGTTATTCTGTTAATCATGGGTAGTTATTTCGCATTACTAGATTTAGGCTTCAGTAATATTACCAAGTATCTGCTCAACGTACTTGGTATTGGGTGATCCTTTTGAATAAAAAGTGGTATGTGATCCAAACCTATTCCGGACTGGAAGAAAAGATTAAAGAGAGTATTGAGAAGAAAAGAGATTCTTTGAGCCTTGAGAGGCTCATTGGTCGTGTTGTCGTTCCCGAAGAAGTTGTCGTGGAACCTTCGAAATCTCATTCGGTGAAGCATATCATCACGCAAAAGGCCAAGATTCATGTTGCCACCGGTGATGAGGTGAAGAAAGGGGACTTGATTGCAGAAGAAAAGCCCTATCGGATCAGGCATACCGGTGAGATTAAGGCATTGAGGAATTACAGGCGAATCGTGATCGAAACTCTCGACAGTAAGTATTCCAAGACTTATTATATCCCGGAAAGCTGTAAAGTGGAATCAGGAATAAAATCAGGGGTCAAGATCAGACAGGGGATGCCGTTGGCACATGAAGGCGAATATGTCTGTGAGATGGATGGAACAGTCCTTGAATCAAAAAAAGTCAAGCGGATTATGATTGAGCGGGAAGACGGAGAAGAAGAAGTCTATTATGTACCGCTGAAGATCTTTCTGAGTTCAAAAGTTAAGAAAGGCATGAACATAGAGAAGGGGATCGTAATCTCCGAACCGCTGGAACTCAAGGCGGATTTTGATGCCCTGGTTGAGATAAGTGAAAGAGGCAACAGGAAGATCATCAAACTGGTGAATGTCAGAAGAAGAAGGCTTTTCCCCGGATATGTGTTTGTGGAGATGGCAATGACGGACGAGGCGTGGAATGCAGTGCATTCTATCCCCAATGTTATTCATTTTGTTTCTTCAGGAGCAGCTCCGCTCCCCATCAAGAATAAGGAAGCCAAGGTCATTTTAAGGCTTGCCGGATTGGAATCGATAAAAGAGGGAGAGAAAAAGCCGGCAAAAGTCGAGATTGATTATGAGATCGGCGATGCTGTTAAGATAAAATCAGGGGCATTTGTGGATTTCGTCGGGAATGTTGAAAAGGTCAATCCCGAAAAGCATGAGCTAAAGGTCATGGTGAACATCTTCGGGAGAGAAACCCCGGTTGTTGTTCACGTCAATGAAGTCGAAAAAGTCTAAAACTATAATGATCAGATAACGGGCAAGCACTGGTGACAGGCTTGTCAGTTTTTTGTGTAAATTCGTGGGAGGGCCAGCCAGCCCGTAAAGACCACAAGGGAGGAATGAAAAATGGCAAAGAAGGTATTAACAACTTTGAAACTCCAGCTACCTGCTGGTAAGGCAAATCCGGCACCCCCGATAGGACCTGCTCTGGGTCAGCACGGGATCAATATCATGGGTTTTTGCAAGGAATTCAACGCAAAGACAAAAGAGAAAATGGGAACCATTATACCGGTCGTCATAACGGTATATGAGGATCGTTCGTTCTCATTTATCATGAAAACCCCGCCCGCCTCTTTTTTGATACTCAAAGAAGCGGGGATCAAGAAAGGGTCTGGAATTCCCAACAAGGAGAAAGTCGGAAAGATCACGAAAGAACAGGTCAAAAAGATTGCTGAGATCAAGATGCCCGACCTCAATGCGAATGATGTTGAAAATGCAATGCGTATTATTGAGGGGACTGCAAGAAACATGGGCGTCGAGGTCACGGAATAAGGGGTGTTGTAGATGCCAAAACATTCAAAAAGATATTTTGAAGCCAGAAAAAAAGTGGACCTGAAAGCCAAATATACTTTTGAGAACGCGATAAAATTAGTCAAAGAAGCAGCAACTGCTAAATTCGACGAAACCATTGAGCTTCATCTTTGCACCAATATCAATCCCAAAAAGGCGGATCAGCAGATTCGACAGCCAATCTCTCTCCCGAACGGAACGGGAAAAAAGATTAGAACGATGGTCTTTGCCAAGGGAGAGAATGCCGAAAAGGCAAAAGAGGCCGGTGCCGACTATGTCGGAGCAGAGGATTATGTAGAAAAGATACAAAACGATAACTGGCTTGAATTTGATGTGGCAATCGCTACACCGGATATGATGAGGGTTATCGGAAGACTAGGTCGAGTTCTTGGACCGAGAGGGCTGATGCCGTCACCAAAATCCGGAACGGTTACACAGGATATCGAATCAGCTGTTAAGGATTTCAAGCTTGGAAAAATAGAAGCAAGAAACGATAAAACGGGTAACATCCATCTTGTGATCGGCAAGAAGTCGTTCAAGGATGAAATGCTGATCGAGAACTTGAAATCAGCTATTCAACAGATTATGTCTTTAAAACCAACAAGCTTAAAGGGAAGATTATTCCAGAAGGTATCAGTTGCGCCTGCTATGGGCCCTGGTATCAAAGTGGACGTATCGGAATACGAAAAAGCTAAACTGTAAGACTTTCCACGTACTCAAGACCGTAGGCTGCTAAGAGGTATCACACCCGCCTGCCGAGGTACGCGTGTGTTTCACCGCGACCTCTAGCGTGGGGTCGTTATTTTGGAAGGAGGTGAAACAGTGTTAACAAGACCCGAAAAAAGAGAGATTGTTGAAGGACTGTCGAGTAAGATCAAGGTCTCCCCGGTTATTGTACTGGTCAACTACAGAGGGCTTAATGTTGAAAAGATCAGTGACTTCAGGAGGCAGCTGCTTGAGAATAAGGGACATTTGCAGATCTGCAAGAACACCCTTATCAAGGTAGCCGTCAGAGAGGCAGAGAAAGAGAACGAGGAGATCAGCAACCTGCTGCAGGGACCCAATGCCATCCTCTACGTCGAGGAAGACGGGGATCCGATGGCCTGCCTAAAGACATTGGTCAAGTTTGCCAAGGATAATGATATGCCCGAGATCAAAGGCGGCCTCTTCGAAGGGGAATTCTACGATGCCGAAGGTATCAGAGAGTTGTCCAAACTCCCCTCAAGAGAAGAATTGCTCGGTATGCTTGCAAATGTTTTACAGGCCCCCATCCAGGGAGTTGCAGGGGCGTTGAACAACATTATCCTGAAATTGCCTTATGCTATTAATGCTGTAATCGACAAGAAGGAAAACGAATAAAGAATCGCTAAAAAAAATCGGAGGTGCAAGTAATAATGAATAGAGAGGACATTCTTAAAGCAATTGAAGAAATGACAGTAACGGAATTATCACAGCTGGTAAAAGATATCGAGGAAAAATTTGACGTGACAGCTCAGGCACCGGTTGCAATGGCAGCTGCTCCTGCAGCAGGTGGCGGAGAAGCCGAGGAAGAAGAGAAGACAGACTTTGATGTTATGCTCAAGAGCTTCGGACAGAAGAAGATAGGGGTTATCAAGATTGTCAGAGAAATCACAGGACTCGGTCTGAAAGATGCAAAAGGACTTGTAGACAAAGCTGGAACAGATGATGCGGTTGTTAAGGAAGCAGCGCCAAAGGACGATGCCGAAGAAATCAAGACAAAACTCGAAGAAGCCGGCGCTGAAGTTGAACTGAAATAAGACTTTTTTCGTCTAAATAGAGTGCGGATGCATCAGGTTTAAAGACCTGATGCATTTTTATGCTTATTTTAAATATCTCTCCAAGAGGTGATTCGTATTGAAAAGGGAGAGCTTCGGCCGAAGGGAAAGATACGTCTACGGTAAGATTGGTGAGGCTGTCAAGATTCCCAATCTTATCTCTATGCAACTGGAATCATATCAGGAATTTATCGACAAAAGAATAATGGAAGTCCTCAGTAAATTCTCACCCATCCGATCTCAACCACATCGTGGTGATCTCAGAAAAGACGAAAAGGGATTTGTTCTGGAATTCATCGATACAGAGATCGGTGAGCCCAACGAGGATGAAATGGACTGCAAGGCAAAGGGGATCAGCTACACAGTTCCCCTGTATGTTAATGTCAGAATATCAGACATCAACACAGGTGAGATGAGAGAGGAGAACGCCTTTTTTGGTTACATACCCTATATGACGGAAAGGGGTTCATTTATCATCAACGGGGCTGAGAGAGTTGTCGTTAATCAGCTTGTGAGATCCCCCGGCATCTATTTTGTCAATGAGGGATCAACCCCGGGAAAGCGGAGTATTTTTATTGCCCACTTCCTTCCTCAGAGAGGGGCCTGGCTTGAGATCATGTTCAACAGCAACAAGAGCATCCTTCAGGCCAGAATAGACCGCAGAAGAAAGGTCAATCTCTTCCTGTTTTTAAAAGCCATTGGTTTCACAGATACGATGGAGCTCTTCTCCAATTTCCCCTACACCGTTGAAATCTATAACAGAAAAGATCTTGAGCGCGTCGATGGCGGGATTGTCCTGGAGGAAATCAAGGACAAAGGCGGCAATGTGATTGTCGGCAAGGGAGAAAAGCTTGATAAGAAGGTCTTTGATGAGATAATGGATAATGAGATTGAGAAGATTATCATTCTCAATCCAAACATGCAGAACACCTACGAAAAACTGGATGATAAACTCAAGGAATCAGGGGAAGACGAAGCGGTTATCGAATTGTTCAGAAAACTCAAACCCGGGGAGATCCCGCGGGTCAACACGGCTAAAAATTATATCTACAACCTCTATTTCAACGATGAGAAATATGAATTCTCCGAAGTTGGCCGATACAAGATGAACAGAAGACTTGATACTGTCTATGAAAAATATCAGAAACTCCACGGGGAAGAGGAAAGCGAAAGATACAACGAGGAATCACAGGTGATCGAAAAACTCGATCTCCTGCTGGCGGCTATCCATATCCTCGATCTGGAGCAGGACAGCAGTCTGATGGATACCAAAGACCATCTTGGTAACAAACGTGTTAGAAATGTGGGAGAACTTTTGCAGGGTGAGTTTGAGAGAGGGTTTTCAAAGATACAAAAACTCCTGACGGAAAAGCTGACCGTCTACAATTCCCTTGAAAAGATCTCAATACAGAGTCTGATCAACGTCAGACCCATCATCATATCGATGAATCAGTTCTTTGCGAGCAGTCAGTTGTCACAGTTTATGGATCAGGTTAATCCACTCTCAGAACTGACCCACAAAAGAAGACTTTCTTCGATCGGTCCGGGTGGACTCAAGAGAGAACGGGCTAAGATCGAGGTCCGTGATGTCCATGATTCGCATTACGGAAGGATGTGCCCCATAGAAACGCCCGAAGGAGCCAATATCGGGCTTATAACATCACTTGCGACCTTTGCAAGCACGGATCCGTACGGCTTCCTGATCACACCCTATCGCAAAGTCATCGATAACAAAGTGACGGACGAAGTTGCCTATCTGACGGCAAACGAGGAAGAATTGTACTACGTTGCCCAGGCAAACACCGAGCTCGAAGAGGACGGAACGATCGCATCCGAGCGGGTTCCGGTCAGATGGCACGGGGATATCAAATATGTCGACAGGGAAGAAGTCCGTTTCATGGACGTCTCGCCCAAACAGACGGTCTCGATATCAACGTCCCTGATCCCCTTTCTTGAGCATGACGACTCAAACAGAGCCCTGATGGGGTCGAACATGCAGCGACAGGGGGTACCGGTAATCGATCCGGAAGCACCGAGAGTCGGAACGGGTGTTGAATGGTACGCTGCAAGGGATTCAGGGTTTATCGTCCGTTCAAAGCATCCGGGACAGGTTGTTAAGGTTGATGCCAAGATGATCGAGATTCACCGAATGGATGACAACAATAAGCTCATTTTTAAGGATAAAAAGCCCCAAATCGATAAATACAGACTACAGAAATTTGTCCGGTCCAATCAGGACACCATGATCAACCAGAGACCGATTGTCAATATCGGGGAAAAGGTTGATGCAGGTGATCCCCTTGCCGACGGTCCTGCAACGGATATGGGGGAACTGGCACTGGGACAGAACATCATGGTTGCCTTTATGCCCTGGGAGGGGTATAACTTTGAGGATGCCATATTGGTCAACGAAGAGCTCCTCGAGCGGGAGACCTTTACGTCGGTGCATATTGAACTCTACGAGGTTAATGCCAGGGAAACCAGGCTTGGTTCAGAAGAGATCACACCGGATATTCCCAATGTCAGCAAGGAGAGGCTGAAAAACCTCGACGAAAACGGCATCGTCCGTGTCGGGGCAGTTGTATCCTCAGAAGATATCCTGGTGGGAAAGGTAACCCCGAAAGGGGAAGCCGAGATTTCACCCGAGGAAAAGATCATCCGGTCTGTCTTCGGTGACCGCGGAAGAGACATTCAGGACACTTCGTTGAAACTCCCCCATGGCGTGACCGGCAGGGTTATCGACGTCAAAGTCTATGATAAATCAGATGTCAGCGAACTTGGCCCCGGGGTTAACCGGATGATAAGGGTCTATGTTGCCTGTAGAAAGCCTCTCAATGTGGGAGACAAACTGGCGGGCAGGCATGGGAACAAAGGCGTTATCTCCAATATCCTGCCAAAGATGGACATGCCCTTCTTACCAAACGGGGAGCCGGTGGAAATGATACTCAGTCCCCTGGGGGTGCCGTCGCGAATGAATCTCGGTCAAATCCTCGAAACACATCTGGGATGGCTTGCGAGACTCAACGACTGGTTTGTAGCAACACCCGTTTTCGACGGGGCAAGAGAAGATGAGATATTAACTGAACTGTATAAGAGAAGAACTGAGGAAGGTCTCGAAGAAGGAGACACTGAAGAGGTCAAAAGCGGGAAAGTCACTCTCCGGGACGGGAGAGACGGATTGCCATTTGATCATCCGATAACGGTCGGTATCATGTACATGTTGAAACTGGTCCATATCGCTCAGGACAAGATACACGCCCGAAGCGTCGGGCCGTATTCCCTCATTCACCAGCAGCCCCTTGGCGGTAAGGCACAGTTCGGGGGACAGCGTTTTGGCGAAATGGAGGTATGGGCACTTGAGGCATACGGAGCCACCCATACCCTGAGTGAGATGCTCACGATCAAATCGGATGATGTACTGGGCAGGAACGAGGTCTACAAGGCCATACTGAAAAACAAGAATGTTCCCGAAGCCGGGATACCGGAAAGTTTCAAGGTTTTGGTCAAAGAACTCCGGGGAGTAGCGCTGGATGTTAAAGTCTTTGATGAAAACGATAATAAAATCGACCTCGACAGGGAATAAAGAGGATGTGATGGAAAATGAAAAAGGTCAAGAACGTACAGATCACCATGTCTTCTCCGGAAACAATCAGAAGCTGGTCAAACGGAGAAGTCAAAAAGCCTGAAACCATCAATTACCGTACATTTAAACCCGAGAGGGACGGTTTATTCTGTGAAAAGATCTTTGGCCCGACCAAGGATTATGAATGTGCCTGTGGCAAGTACAAAGGCCGAAAATACGAGGGAACCGTTTGTGAAAGATGTAATGTGAAGGTGGAGCCGAAAACGGCAAGAAGAAGGAATATGGGGCATATAGAACTGGCAGCGCCCGTCGTTCACCTCTGGTTCTTAAAGAGCACGCCGAGTATACTGGCCAATCTGTTGAACATGACGAGCAAAGATCTTGAAAATATCATCTATTTTGGTTCCAGAAGGATCATTGAAAAGATCTTTATCGTTATCGATGGAAAAGGCACACCGTTTGACAAAGGGGACACCCTCTATCAGACGGAGTACGATATTTACAGCAAATTCTGGGAATTTGACGCCCAGCCGGCGGTTGTCGTTAAAAACCCGAGCGGTCCTGTTAAAAGCGACATTGGCGGCATCGTCTCGATAAAAGAGGAAGAGACCCATACCGATAAGATCATGTACTGGATTACTGTGTCAGATAAGACTTCATCGGTCTTCAACGTGCACAAAGACCAGGTTCTTAATTTCAAGGATGGAGACAAGATTGAAAAGGATCAGGAGCTGATCAGCGAACAGACCATCGATCCAATTTATGCACCGATCGATGGTAAAGTCGAAGTTGACGAAGGACTTGGAACGATCAATATCGCACCAATTGCAACCAGTTCAGATCAGCCATCGAATTTCAGTATTCCCTATGGTGCCAGTGTCCAGGTTAAAGACGGTCAGAAGATCAAAAAGGGCGACAAACTGATCGATTCCGTCACATACCCGGGCGTTCTATCCGATATAACCGGAACCGTTGTATTTGACAAGGGGATGTCTGTTCAGACGCTTCCCGACGGGAAGGTCAAATCCTCCTCAGCAGGCCGGGTCAGAGTGGAAAACGTCATCGAGGAGCGAAACTACCCCGTCATTGAGGGATCCATCCTTTATGTCAACGAAGGGGAAAAGATAGAAGAGGGAGCCCATATCGCGGACCGTTTCGTCTATGAGGAGGAGATTCTTTCTCTCGATGAATACGAGATGCTCGAAGAGCATTATCCGGGAATGTTTGCACCCGAAGCTGAAATAGAAAATGACAGACCCATAGAAGTTGTAACAGACATCGACAGTGAGGTTTCCGAGGAGATTGGCAAGGGAATCGGCGATATCCTGACGGACAACGAATTCGAGGCCTATGAAACCGTTTATCCCGGAAAGGTTGAAGCGAGAACCGGGGCTGAAGCCGTTGAGATCCTGCTGAAAAAGATGGATCTCGAGGGAATCCTCGTTGAAATAGAAGACGAATTGAAGGACCTGCCCAAATCAAGTGCAAGGGTTATCAAGCTGAGGAAGCGTCTGCAGATTGTCAAGAATCTGCTCGAATCCGAGAACGATCCGTCCTGGATGATCCTCGAGGCCGTACCGGTTATTCCGCCTGAACTCAGACCGATGATTCAGATTGAGGGAGGACGTTTCGCCACTACGGATCTGAACGATCTGTACAGAAGGGTCATCAACCGGGACAACCGGTTGAAAAAACTCATGGATCTCGGCGCTCCCGAAGTCATTGTCAGAAATGAAAAACGAATGCTCCAGCAATCCGTGGATGCATTGATATACAACGGCAGGATGTCAAAGGCCATCACCGACAGGGGCGGAAGGCCTCTGAAATCGCTCACAGATCTTTTGAAGGGAAAGAAAGGGCGTTTCAGACGAAACCTCCTCGGCAAACGTGTTGATTATTCGGGAAGGGCGGTTATCGTCGTCGGCCCGGATCTCAAGATCCACGAATGCGGTATCCCCAAGAAGATGGCGCTTGAGCTCTTTAAGCCCTTTGTCCTCTCCAGGTTGCTCGGAAATGAGAGCACCTCCAAGAGTGCACGGAAACTGAAAAAGGCCATCATAGAAAAGGAAATGCCGCAGGCCTGGGAAGTGCTTGAGGATGTGATAAAGGACCATCCCATCATGCTCAACAGGGCACCCACCCTGCACAGGATATCCTTGCAGGCCTTTATTCCAAAGCTGGTTGAAGGCAACGCCATACAGTTGCATCCCCTGGTATGCCCGCCGTTCAACGCCGATTTTGACGGGGACCAGATGGCGGTTCATGTGCCGCTCTCTGCCAAGGCACAGGCCGAAACAAAATGGTTGATGCTCTCAAGATACAATATCATCTCCCCGGCTCACGGCGATCCGCTTTCAATGCCGACAAAGGATATGATATTCGGGGTTTACTATCTCACGATGATCAACAAAAAGTTTGATGCCATCAAAAAAGAAGATATCAAGATGAAGTTTTCCGGACTCGAAGAAGTGTTACTCGGGATTGATCATTCCGTACTGAATCATAAGAAAGATATCCTGCATCTGCATACACCGATTCTGTTATCGATAAATGGGGAAATGGTCAAAACAACGCCGGGGCGCGCCATATTCAACGCCATGCTTCCCGAGGAGTTGAAAGATTACAACAAAACATTCGGTAAGAAGGCGATTAAAACCATCGTCTACGAGGTTTTCAAGAAGTACGGCATCGACAGAACGGCCGATCTGCTCGATGATATCAAACAGGTGGGCTTTCATTATGCATCCGTTTCGGGGCTGACATTCTCAGTCACGGATGTTGAGATATCGCCTGAGAAA
>Ga0209948_1000300_pt1 | contig 14825 bp, 10 predicted proteins | sample SalPonR2_C_D2_MG_FD_185709 | JGI IMG/M metagenome (GOLD analysis project Ga0209948, IMG submission 185709) | Salt pond soil microbial communities from South San Francisco under conditions of wetland restoration - Salt Pond MetaG R2_C_D2_MG... ... | reverse complement strand
AGTCGGCAACCGCCTTGTTCTCGTCGATTGCGGCCACCGAGACCACCGACGGATAGCTGGCCGGATAGCTCAGCGTGGTCGTGCCGTCGTTGCCGGCCGCGGCAATCGAAAGCACGCCCTGGTCGAGGAGATCCTGGAAGCCCTGTTCGGCGGTGCTGGACGCGCCGCCGCCGCCGAGGCTCATGTTGATCACGTCGGCGCCGGCATCGCGGCAGGCGAACGCGGCTTCGATGATGCCCGAAGTGTAGCTGTAGCCGCAGGAACCCGATGTCCAGCTGTCGTCGCCGAAGACCTTGGCAATCGTCAGCGTGATGTTGCCGCCGGGCATGACGCCGATCACGCCGTCGCCGTTGTTCAGCGCGGCGATGGTGCCGGCGACGTGCGTGCCGTGCCCGCAGGAATCGACGAACGGATCGCCGCTGCCGGAAAGCTGCAGGCCGATCACGTTGGTGTCTTGCAGGTCGAAGTGGCCGATGTGGTAACCCGAATCGATGACGCAGACGTTGAATGCGCCGGCATTGGCGTCGCTGACCAGGTCTGACTGGGTCATCGTGATGCCGAACGGCACGGTTTCGGCCATGGGATAGACGCGTGGGTCAGGTTCGATGTTGACGATGTTGGGGTTGTTTTCGAGACCCCTGAGCGCGGCGTCGGGAATCGTGATCGCCATGGCGTTGATCGACTCGCCCGTCATATCGATTTCGATTCTGCCGCCTGCCGCCTGAACGGCAGCCGCACCGTTACCGGCCTGGCCGGGGGCGAACTGGACGATCCAGCGGTTGTCGTCGGCCCACGCGTTGGCCGCGCAGGCCATCGTCGCGGCGCCGAGAAGCGCCGCCAGTTTCGTGTTGACTCGATTCATTCCGTATGTGCTCCTCTTTGTATTTGGGTTGGGAGGCTCAGCGATTCTGATGTCCCGGCCCTGGTGGGCAATGCCAACGTCATCGAACAGTCTGCGTTCATTCGGGCGACGAGCCTGTGGTCTGGCTATATGCATGCCTACACGCCGAGAAGGCAACGCTCTCCGTCGGCGCCAAGTCTCGGACCGTGCAACCATTACTTCTGGCATGCCGTTGCCCTCAGATTGAACAATGCGCAGGGGTTTTGTCAAGAACCTTGTTTGATGGGTCGCTAAGCTCATGATTTGGATAACTTTTTTTCTGAAAGGCCTGTCTGATAAAGCGTGGGGCACAAAAACGGGCATCGATGGCCGGGAATTTGACCGCGAGTCTGTAGCCAAATCCATGAAATCGGCCAAGATCATGACTTCTTGCTCAGGCGCCGTTCAGCGTTTGTCCGCATAATTTCATTCTCAATTCTTGAAAGAACTCATAAAAGGATCTCTCGCATGAACCGGTTGACTCGTTTAGTAGTGCTTGCATCGCTGTTAGTCTGGCTTTCCGGCTGCGTTGTCGCGATCGGGAACGACGGAGCCGAATCCCGCGGTTCAGAGTGGGCTGAAATCGAGCGCGACAACAGGCGCGCGATCGACTCGCTCCGACTGGGCATGGGCATCCGGGAGGCCCAGGCCGCAATGCCGCATGAAGCAGACTTCAGCGAAGCGTTCATGGTGCAGGGCATCTCGCACCGGGCGCTGTTTTATCGCACCCACCGCGTCGCGGGCGATGGAGTAACGGCACGCAACGAAACCACGCCGCTGATTTTCGCCAATGGCGAGCTGGTGGGCTGGGGCGAGTCGGCCTGGTTCGACGTGACCGGCCGGACGCTGGCGGAAGTCGACTGACCGGCGAGCCCGCAGAACTTCACGGGCGGCCCTGGCGCGGGACCGATCGTTTTCTCGTACAAAGGGGCCTAGCCTGAATTCAGCGGCGAACGAATAAGGCCCGAGGCGAGATCGGATTGAATGTTCCAGACATTCGCATGTAGATTGCCGTGGACCTCGTCGCGTGGAATCTTGGCGGTCGCGCAGGCGGGCAACACATTGATGAAAGAATTTCTGAAATAACCAGGGGATCTGCATTGAACTCATACAGCAAGACAGCATTGGCTGCGGCCATCTGCACCGCTCTGAGCGCCGGCCACGCCGGTGCCGCAACATTCAACGTCACCAACACCGATGATTCGGGCATTGGGAGTCTGCGCGATGCGTTGACTCAGGCCAATGCCAACGACGAGGCGGACATCATCGATCTGTCCACGGTTTCCGGGCAGACCATTTCGATCACCTCGGGTCAGCTGGAAATCGATGGCGACGATGTCACCATCGACGGAGCCAACGTCACGCTGGATGCCGGCGGATTGTCACGCGTTCTGGCGACCTATTATTCGGACGTCACGCTCAACGACCTGACCATCACCGGCGGTTTCGTGCAAATGGTCACGGGAATCGGCGGAGGTGCTGAAGGCGGCGGTATCCTGGCGCTCGAGACCGACCTTGAAATCAACGATTCCGAAATCTCGGGCAATTCCAGCGACGCCGGCGGTGGGTTGTCCTTTTCTGGTTATTACACAAGCCTCGCCGTCAACGATTCCGTGGTCAGCGGAAACAACGCGGCCTTCGGTGGCGGCGCATACGTCAGTAGCTATTACGGCGCCGTTACGTTCTCCGGCTCTCAGATCTCGTCAAATACGGCCGACCAGGCGTACGGCGGTTTCGCGGCATCCTCGGTCAACGGCGACATCGACTTGATCGATAGCGTCGTCAGCGGCAATTCGGTTACCGGCGGTTCGCCGGAGTTTACGCCCACAGGACGCTTCGCCGACGTCCAAGCGGCGCTCGCCGAACAGCGAGCAGGCTCGCCCTGGGGCAATCGCGGCAGTTCCGGCGGCGGGCCGGTCGGCGGTGCCGGGCTCCTGAGCGAGTATGGTGCCATTCAAATCAGTCGGTCGACCATCAGCGGTAACAGCGCCGATGCCATCGGCGGAATTTTCGCCATTGCAGGCGAAGGGTCGTTACTGGTCGATTCCTCGACGATTTCCGGTAATTCCGCCGGTTCATTCGGCGGGGCCGGGGTGCTTCGAGCCAAGTACGACCTTCAGGTTCGCAACAGCACGATTTCGGGCAATTCGTCCGGAGATGTGAATGGTGGCCTGGTCATGTACAGCAACTTTTACGATCAGCCCGTCGACGCTCCGGACGAGCCGCAAGGCCAGTTGCCGCGCACGCTGCTGATGGAATTCACGACGATTACCGGCAACAGCGCCTCCAGCATTGGCGGACTGGGACTTTCGTCCGACATCCCGCTCGTGATCAACGCAAGCGTCATTTCGGGCAATACCGCGCCGATCGATCCTGACATCGGCTTCGAGCCGGCGCCCGATAACGCCAATCAGGCCGACGTTTCGTTTTCGCTGGTCGGGGTCGATTCGACCTCCGGCACCCTGAACTTCGATACTACCAGTGCGTCGCTGCTCGGACAGGATCCGCTGCTTGGACCCCTGGCCGCCAACGGCGGTCCTACGTTCACCCATCTGCCGGCTGCGAGCAGCCCGGTGGTCGATGTGGTGACGCCGGGCTCGGTCGGTTGTGGTGATGTCGTGACCAGCGATCAGCGCGGCGAGCCACGGCCGTTCAATGCAGGCTGTGAAGCCGGCTCGGTCGAGCGGGGTCCGGACGCGCCGCCGCCAGCGCTGGCGGTGCCGGTCATGGATCGCATCGGACTTCTGTTGATGGCCGGTCTGCTGGGTCTTGCCGGTCTGCTTGGCTTCCGGCGCCGGTCCGAACAAAAGTTCTGAGGTTCATCGTCTGCCGTGCAAATCAGGTGCTTTCGCGCAACGGTCGGGTCTTCCCGGCCGTTTGTGTTCATACCGCCGGACTGTGTCGCCGGCGCACGCCTCATGAAATTCTGGCGCCTGGAAAATAACGCACGCGGCAGTGATCACCGCGCGCGTTATAGCCGACGAAGACCATTTTCGAACTGGGCCAGATTGCCTCGTTGCGATGACGCTGGATGATCGGGCTCTCGATCTCCATGTACAGCCCCCGCCCGCCGGTGTCGGCGCCGGCGATGAACTGCGTTTCATGGAACTCGATTGCCAGATGAAGCAGATGGAAGGCGATATTGCTCCGACGGCGTTCCGGGGCGACAAATGTCCGGAAATGCCATAGCGGCACCTTCAGCGACGGTGGCGTGCCCACATAGGTCGTGCAGATGCCCACCAGGCGATCGCTTTTCTCCTCGGTCGCCACGAACAGCAGTTCTTCGGCCCGCTTTCGAGCCTGCGTCTCGGTCAGTACCTTGTGCTCAAGCCATAGGGCCATGGCCTGTTCGACCCGCCGTGGTTGCCGGTCTTCGCGCAGGTTGAGCATGCAGAATCCTTCTAGCGCTTGCTGGATCATTCCTTGTCCTGAGTGATTGCATCCGGAATCTCGCGTCACGGACGATTGGGTGAAAGCTGCTGATCGGGTATCGTAGAGGATTGAACCGCGTGACTGTCAACCAACATGTCCGATGAATCGACTGCCGGGACAGCCGGCGACACGGATGAACTCAAGGCACGGGCCGAGGCGGAAAAAAATCGCCGTGAGGGCCTGGCCCGGCGCATTCGCGAGAATCCGGGCGAGGCGCTCAAGAGCGAGTTCTCCAACAGCTTTCTGACGCTTCTCGAAAAGGGTCGGCTGAGCGTGGCGGTATCGACCTACCAGGCCGGGCAGGTGGTGTTTCTGCGCGCCGAGAACGGCAAGCTGAATACCCATTTCTGTTCCTTCAACCGGCCCATGGGGATCGCCGCGCAGGGCAACCGGCTGGTGGTCGGAACCAACAACGAGGTGTTCGAGTTTCGCAACACGCCGGCAGTCGCACCCAAGGTCGAGCCGACGGCTACCCATGATGCATGCTTCATTCCGCGTTCGATCCACTACACCGGCAACATCGATATCCACGAGCTGGATTTCGCCGGCGACGAACTCTGGTTCGTCAACACGCGCTTTTCCTGTCTGTGTACGCTCGACCTCGACCACAGCTTCGTGCCGCGCTGGCGACCGCCGTGGGTTTCGGCCTATGCGGTCGAAGACCGCTGTCACCTCAATGGGCTGGCGGTGGTCGACGGCCGCCCGCGCTATGTCACCGCGCTGGGCATGACCGACACGCAGGGCGGCTGGCGCGAGAACAAGAACGCCGGCGGCATCCTCTACGACATGATCCGGGAGAAAGTGCTGGTCGACGGGCTTTCCATGCCGCATTCGCCGCGCTGGTACCGTGGCAAGGTCTGGTTCCTGGAATCCGGCTTTGGCGCGCTTTCCTGGTACGACCCGAAAACCACGCAGACGGGTCGCCTGGCGCAGATGCCGGGGTTCACCCGCGGGCTGGATTTTGTCGACCGCTATGCGCTGGTCGGTCTTTCGCAAGTGCGCGAGACCAATACCTTCGAAGGCATCCCGATCACCGCCGACGGGTCCGAGCGCCGCAGCGGCGTCTGGGTCATCGACCTGGAGACCGGCGAGACGGTCGCGCTGCTTCGATTCAGCGATGCGGTCGAGGAAATCTTCGCCGTCAAGGTACTGCCGGGCCTGATCTTTCCGAGCCTGCTGGAACCCGGGCACCCGCTGATCGGGTCGTCATACGTGCTACCGGACGAGGCCCTCAGCGAAGTCGCGCAGCCTGTCGCGCAGGATTGAACGGGCCGGCGACGAACAGAATCTGGACAATGCGGCTCACAGCGGGACCGAAACGTGGCGCAGCATGTCGGCGATGACGTGGTAATCGACTTCGCCGCGTTCCATGCGGTGCTTTTCTTCGGGCCTTGAGCATATGATTTCGCCCATGGTCTCGAATGCGCCGATGACGCCGCCGAAACCTTCCGCTCGTGATCGGGAACGGACGCGCGGCACGAAGTAAACATCCATGTCCGGGCTGTCTGCATGCCGCACGGCCATGGCGTTGGCGGTGGTATCGGCGGCGTCGCCGTGTTCCAGCGCCCAGGCTTCGATCCACCGCAGTACGGGTTGCAAGATTTCCGGGCGTGAGCCTCGCCAGTGCGCGAAATCCAGAGGATAGAGTCGCCGGGCAATCGCGCCGTTGCGCGTGTCGTGGCCGGAGAGATTGACCCGGTGCCGCTCGGCCGCGCGTTCGATCGGCATGGGCCCGAGACCCGGCGTCCGCGGCAGTGCGTGGAAGTGCAGATGGGTCTCGATCGAGGCACCGGCCCCGGCACCGTTGTAGAAGGTGATCCAGCCGGGCAGGCGGTCGGCGAAATCGATCAGGTCGCGAACGATTTCTCCTAGCGCAATGCCGCTGGTCGCCCAGTGCTGATGGATGTGTTCGTCGGCAGCCAGCACGGCATGGCCCGACGCCAAAGGAAATGGGTTCATCCAGGCCGTGTACCGAATGTTGAAGCCGTCGATGGGATAACCGACCTCCGCGCCCTGCTGCTGCCATTCGATGTTTTCGGCGCACAGGAAACAGCCGTCGTGGACCGAGCGCGCACTGGCCGGCGGCCGATGCAGGCCGCGTCCGGCAAAGCGCCGTGCGCGGGCCGGATTGTACTGGGCCGAAAAATACTCTTCGGCGGCGTCGGGCCGGATGAATTCGAATCGCTGCACTTCCGACAAGTCGTCCTGTATGAAACCGGATTCCACCTGGTGATGGCGCAGGCCTTCCAGTGCGGCGCCAAGGCCGGCTTCAAGACTGCGGTGGTCCAGCGACTGGCGCAACAGACGTCGTTGCTGATTCTGGAAATCGGTGTTGTACAGGTCCATGCATGATCACGGGTGCGGGCCGGGAGGCGAGCGCCGGAGCGCGCGGCAAATTGGGTATTATACGGATCGCTACCCGCTCTTGCCCCAGGAAAACCTCATGCACGGCGATCGGATCGTCATAGAATCCCACCACGAGCGCGCTGCCGGCGCAATCGACGGCTGGCTGCAGCAGCGCGACTTGCCGGGCGACGATCGTCTCGTGTTGACGGTGGCCGGCGAATCGGGCAGCGGCAAGTCGGAAACCGCTGCAGCACTCGCAGCCGCACTGGACGCGCGCGGCGTTGGCTGCGTGATCTTTCAGCAGGACGACTATTTCGTTTATCCGCCCAAAAGCAACGATCGCGCGCGGCGTGCCGATATCGACTGGGTCGGGCCCGGGGAAGTGCGGCTGGATCTGCTGGACGAACATTTGCGGGCATTCCGCGACGGCGTGGACACGCTTGAAAAGCCGCTGGTGCGCTACGCCGAAGACCGCATAGACTGCGAGCGCATGTCGCTTGAAGGATGTGCGGTGGCGATCGCCGAAGGCACGTACACCACGCTGCTGGCCTCGGCCGACGTGCGCGTGTTCATCGATCGAGACTGGCAGGCCACGCGCGCGCATCGTGAGAAGCGCAGCCGGGATGCCGCCGAACTCGACCCGTTCATCGATCGCGTGCTGGCCATAGAGCACGACATCATTTCCGCACACAAGGCCCGCGCCGACCTGGTCGTGACCGCCGACTTTTCCGTGTCGCCGGTGGAGCGGTCTTCATGAAAATCGCCTTCCTCAACCCGCAGGGCAATTTCGATCGCGCCAACAGCTATCTTACCGAGCATCCGGATTTCGGCGGCCAGCTCGTCTACGTGCGCGAAGTTGCGCTGGCGCTGGCCGACCTGGGCGTGGATGTCGACATCATCACGCGGCGCATCGAGGATCCGGACTGGTCGGGCTTCGAAGCGCCGATCGACCACTTCGACGAGCATCCCGAGCGTGTGCGTATCGTGCGTCTTGATTGCGGCCCGAAGGGTTTTCTCGCCAAGGAAGCGCTCTGGCCGTACCTCGACGAACTGGTCGACAACCTGGTTGATTTTTACGCCGGCGATCTGCCCGACGCCGTGACCACGCACTACGCGGACGGCGGCTGGATGGGTGTGCTGTTGCGCCGCGCCACCGGGCTTGGCTTTTCATTTACCGGCCATTCGCTGGGCGCGCAGAAACTGGAGCGGCTCGGCGTGAACAGGCGAACCTGGCCCGCGCTGGACGAGCGTTACCGCTTTTCGCAACGCATCGCCGCAGAGCGCGCCGCCATGCAGCATGCCGGGCGCATCATTACCTCCACCCATGCGGAACGTCATGAGCAGTATGCCCATGCGCTGTACCGCGGCGCGGTCGACCCGGCCGACGATGCACGTTTCGAGATCGTGCCGCCCGGCATCAACGAGCGGATCTTTCACCCGGACCACGCGGGTGACGATGCGGAATTCGCCGAACGGCTCAGCCGTCGTGCCGGTGGTGATCCAAGGCCTGTGGTATTGGCCTCGAGCCGGTTGGAAGTCAAGAAAAACATCGCCGGTTTCGTCGACGCCTGGTTGGGTGACGACGCATTGCGGCGGCGCGCCCGGCTGGCGCTGTTCGTGCGCGGTGTGGAGGAGCCGTTCGCCGGGCTGGCGCAATTGCGCGAACCCGAGCGTGACGTGCTCGAGCCGATTCTTCAGCGCATCACGGCCGCCGGCGCACAGGACGAGGTGGTGTTCGTCAATGCCGGTTCGCAGCGCCAGCTGGCGACGGCCTATCGTTTCTTCGCCGCACGCGGTTCCGTGTTCGTGCTGCCGTCGCTGTATGAGCCATTCGGCCTGGCGCCGATCGAGGCGGCCGCGTGCGGACTGGCCGTGGTGGCGACCCGATACGGCGGACCGTCGGAAGTGTTCGATGCACATACCGGCGTATTGGTCGAACCCGAACGACCCGACCATTTCGCTGCCGGCATGCGCGAAGCGCTGGATCGTCAACCGGACCTCGCCGCGCGCGCCGGACAGATGGTGCGCAAGCGCTACACCTGGAGCAGTACTGCGCGTGGCTATCTGGACGCGGCCGAGGCGCTGGCGGCCAATCCGCGCGCCACGGGCGTCGAAAGCGGGCAGCTGGACGCCGGCGAGCGTATTGCCCAATGGCTTGTCGGTGCAGATCGTCCGGCCGACGATTCAGCCTGAAGCCTTTACCGCGCCGCCGCCGAGATACTCGCGCGGCTGACCCAGCATTTCGCGGTTGACCACGACCACCCCGCCGGGCGTGATGTGGAATCGCCGGGCGTCGATTTCCGGGTCTTCGCCGATCACCGTGCCGGACGGGACTTCGCAGCCGTTGTCGAGGATCGCGTTGCGTATCCGGCAATCGGAACCGAGCCGGCAATGGGGCAGCAGGATGGCATTCTCGATGCGGCATGCGCCTTCGATCCGGCAACCGTTGAACAGCAGCGAATTGCGCAGTTCCGAGTCGGAAATCTCGGTGCTGTCGCCGATGATGCAGTTGACGATCCGGCAGCCGCCGTTCGCACCGTGCTCGGCGAACCTGGCCGGCGGCCCCTGCACCAGGTTGGTCAGGATGGGCCAGTCTTCATTCTGGATATCCAGCGGTGGCCGGTCCAGCAGCAATTCGATGTTGGCCCTGTAATAGGAGTCCAGGGTACCGACGTCGCGCCAGTAAGCCTCTTCGGGCGCCGCGCTTCGCAGCGGAAAACCGAATACCCGGTCCCCGGAGCGCACCGCATGCGGGATGATGTCCTTGCCGAAGTCATGGCTGCTGTCGGCCTGTTCGGCATCCCGCGCCAGTGTGCGATGCAGGTAATCCTTGGAGAATACATACACACCCATGCTGATCAGTGCCTGCTCGGGGTGCTCGGGCCAGGGCTGCGGATCTTCGGGTTTTTCCTCGAAGCCCGTAATACGGCCGGTCGCGTCGACCTGCATGACGCCGAACTCGCGGGCGTCTTCCAGCGCCGTTTCATGGCAGGCGACGGTCAGGTCGGCGTTGTTCTCGGCGTGGGCGGCGAGCAACTCGCCGTAGTCCATTTTGTAGACATGGTCGCCGGCCAGCAGCAGAATGTAATTGGCATGATGGGCGTCGATGATATCGAGGCTCTGGTAAACGGCATCGGCAGTGCCCTGGTACCAGGATTCGTCTTCCAGCCATTGCTGGGCCGGGATCAGGTCGAGGAACTCGCCGTAATCGTTGTTCAGCGTGTTCCAGCCCAGCATCAGGTGGCGGATCAGAGAATGCGATTTGTACTGGGTCAGCACGCCGATCCTGCGGATGCCGGAATGCAGGCAGTTGGACAGCGCGAAGTCGATGATGCGGAACTTGCCGCCGAACGGAACCGCCGGTTTGGCCCGCCAGTCGGTGAGCATTTTCAGTCGGCTGCCGCGGCCGCCGGCAAGGATCAGCGCCTGGGTTTGCCGGGTCAGCCGGCTGACGAATCTTCGCGACCGCATATCCATCCCATTTCCAAGCAAACGATCAAGTGCGCTGAAATGATCTTTCGCGGCGTTCAATCCCGCGTAGTCGAGTCGATCTTCGTCAGCGCACACTTTAGAATCACATGATACATGACGTTCGACACTGGCCTGTTCGGGCCAGTGCGATGCAACATTGTCGAAATATCCCCGAACCGGAAAACAGACCACATGAAGAACTGGACACTGCTGGCCGCGGCCGGCCTGGTACTGGCCGCCTGCGGCCCCACCGAGAACACCGAACAGGCCGAATCGGCCGAACCCGCCTCGCAGCAGCCCGAACCCGTGGCGCAGGCCGAATCCGGTGCACGCATCGGCGATTGGGGCGTCGACGCCTCGGAGATCAGCGATTCGGTCGCCCCTGGCGACGACTTCTTTACCTTCGTCAACGCCGGCTGGCTGACCAGTTCCGAGATTCCGGCCGGATTTTCGCGCTTCGGCGCATTTACCGAACTCTCGCTGGAGGCGGAGGAGCGGGTGGCCGGGATCATTGCTGACGCCGCACAGGCCGACACCGAGCCGGGCGATCCACGCCAGCAGATCGGCGCGATGCACCAGGCCTTCATGGATACCGATCGGATCGAGGCGCTGGGGCTGGATCCGATTCGCGACGAACTGGACGTGTTGCTGGCGCTGGAAGATCACGAAGCGGTCGCGCGCTGGATGGCGCGGCCGGGTACCAATTCGATCGCCGGGGCCTATGTCTCGCTGGATTCCGGCAATCCGGATCGTTACCTGGTCCACCTGGGCCAGAGCGGGCTGGGCCTGCCCGACAAGAGCTACTACGATCGTACCGAAGATCCTTTCCCGGCCCACCGCGAGGCCTACGTCGACTATATCGAGGCCACCTTCGAGCGCGCCGGCATCGACAGTGCGCGCCAGCGCGCCGAGAACGTCATGGCGCTGGAAACAAAAATCGCCGATGCGCACTGGACGCGTGTGCAGCGTCGCGACCGCGAGGCCAACTACAACCTGATGAGCGTGGCCGAGCTGACGGCATTCGCCCCCGGGTTCGCCTGGGATGCGTTCCTGGCCGAGCGCCAAATGGCCCATATCGACGAAGTGGTGGTTGCGACCGATTCCGCGATTCAGCAACTCTCGCAGCTGTTCGCCGAGACGCCCGTCGAGACCTGGACCGCCTATCATGCGTTCCACTGGATCAACAACCATGCGCCCATCCTCTCCGAGCCCTGGGAGCAGGCCCACTTCGAATTGTTCAGCAAGCGGTTGAACGGCGTCGAAGAACAGCGACCGCGGGACAAGCGGGCGATTCAGTTCGTCAGTTCGAGGCTGCGCGAGCAGGTCGGCAAGGTCTACGTCGAACGGCATTTTCCGCCCGAGTATCGCCAGCAAATGCTCGATCTGGTCGGCTACCTCGGCCAGGCATTCGACGCGCGCCTGCTTACGCTGGAGTGGATGGATGACGAAACCCGCGCCGAGGCGCTGGCCAAGCTCGAGGCTTTCACGCCCAAGGTCGGCTACCCGGATCGTTGGCACGATTATTCGACGGTCGAAATCCGCGCGGACGATCTGGTCGGTAACCTGGACCGACTGCAGGAATGGCAGTGGCGGGATTCGCTGGCCAAGCTCGGGGAGCCGGCGCGCGACTGGGAATGGTTCATGAGCCCGCAGATGGTCAACGCCTATTATTCATCGACGCAAAATGAAATCGTCTTCCCGGCCGGCATCCTGCAGCCGCCGTTCTTCGACCCGCATGCCGACCCGGCGGTCAACTTCGGCGGCATCGGCGCGGTGATCGGCCATGAAATGGGCCACGGCTTCGACGACCAGGGCTCCAAGTCCGACGCCGACGGCGTGCTGCGCAACTGGTGGACCGACGCCTCGCGCGCGAATTTCGAAAAGCTTACCGCAACGCTGATCGAGCAGTACAACGCGTTCGAGCCGATCGAGGGCATGAACATCAACGGCGCGCTTTCGGTGGGCGAGAACATCGGCGACCTGGGTGGGCTTGCGATCGCCTACCACGCCTACCACACGTACCTGGACGAGCATCACGGCGGCGAAGCGCCGGTGCTCGACGGCTACACCGGCGACCAGCGTTTCTTCATGGGCTGGGCCCAAGTCTGGCGCAACCTGCAGACCGAGGAATCGCTCCGCTCCCAGCTCGTGAACGGCCCGCACAGCCCGGCCGAATACCGGGTCAACGGCATCGTGCGCAACATGGATGCCTGGTACAAGGCCTTCGACATCGGCCCCGACGCCGAGCTCTGGCTGCGGCCGGAGGAGCGGTTGAGCATCTGGTAAATGATAAAAAGCGGCCTTCGGGCCGCTTTCTTTCCAGGTGCTGCCGCCCGGCATTGATGGTTGTTCCGTGGTCCCCGCGGCCCTCAAAACCCGTAGATCGAAAACCCGCCGTCCACCGGAATCACCTGCCCGGTTATATACCCCGCCCCCGGCATGCACAGAAATGCAATGGTGGCGGCGACTTCCTCGGGCCGGCCGATTCGGCGCAGCGGGGTGCGCGCGAGCACTTCGGCGAGATAATCCGGATCGGCCAGAACCTGCTGCGCCAGCGGGGTTTCGATGTACCAGGGCGCGACTGCGTTGACGCGAATGCCGTCGCCGGCCCACTCGACTGCCAGGTTGCGCGTCATCTGGTTCATCGCCGCCTTGCTCATGGCGTAGGCGACGCCGGTTCTCAGGTGCGTCAGGCCGGCTACCGAAGAAACGTTGACGACACTGGCGCGGCCACACACTTCAAGCAGCGAGTGCAGCGCGCGGGTCAATTCGAGAGACGCCAGCAGATTGGTTCGAAGCACGGCGTCGATCTCGTCGCCGGCCAGTTCCAATGCCGGCTTGCGGATGTTGAAGCCGGCATTGTTGACCAGGATGTCCAGCCGCCCGGCTCGTGCTGTAAGCGTCGTCACCGCATCGGTTCGATCGCAGGCATCCGAAATATCGCCGCTGATGGCGTGCGCCTTGTAGTCCCGGCCTCTCAACGCAGCCACGGTTTCCTGCAGTGTTTCGGCCCCGCGCGCCATCAGCCAGACCTCGGCGCCGCGTTCGGCCAGGGTTTCGGCCACGACTTTCCCGATGCCGCGCGAAGCGCCGGTCACCAGTGCGATGCGGCCGTCCAGCCGCCAGGGATTCTTGATTTTGTCCATGGCTGTTATGATCGCATCAACCCCGCGGTCGAAGTGCGGGCGCAATCGGGCAGGGGTCGACCGGGTCATCTACTCGCAGTGCCCGCCGACTACAATCGAAGCTCAGCGTCATCAGTCAACGAAAGGTACGGACAAGATTCATGGTAGACCAATACGCCGATCCGAAAGACGAATACCCGGAAGAAACGCGCGAGTGGCTCGAGTCGCTTGCTGCCGTCATCGACCGGGAGGGAAGTGAACGCGCGCATTTTCTGCTCGACCGGCTGGTGGAACTGGCGCGTCGCTCCGGCGCCCATCTGCCGTTCGATCCGACCACGGCTTATATCAACACCATTCCACCGCACCGCCAGCCGAGCATGCCCGGCGACGGTGCGATGGAGCGCCGCATCCGGTCGATCATCCGCTGGAACGCAATGGCCATAGTCGTGCGCGCATCGAAGCGCGGTGGCGAGCTGGGCGGCCATATCGCCAGTTTCGCGTCGGCGGCCACGCTGTACGACGTCGGCTTCAACCATTTCTTCAAGGGCCCGGAGCATCCGGACGGGTCGGACCTGGTCTATATCCAGGGCCACTCATCGCCGGGCATCTACGCGCGCGCATTTCTCGAGGGACGGTTCAGCACCGATCAGCTCGACGGCTTCCGCGAAGAGGTCGACGGCAACGGCCTGAGCTCCTATCCGCACCCGTGGCTGATGCCCGATTTCTGGCAGCTGCCTACCGTGTCCATGGGTCTGGGGCCCATCATGGCGATCTACCAGGCCCGCTTCCTGAAGTACCTGACCAATCGCGAACTGACCGATGCCAGCAAGCGCAAGGTCTGGTGTTTTATGGGCGACGGCGAATGCGACGAGCCCGAATCGCTGGGTGCGATCTCGCTGGCCGGGCGCGAAAAGCTCGACAACCTGGTGTTCGTGGTCAATTGCAATCTTCAGCGGCTGGACGGCCCGGTGCGCGGCAACGGCAAGATCATCCAGGAGCTCGAAGGCGTTTTCCGGGGGGCCGGCTGGAACGTCATCAAGGTGATCTGGGGCAGCTATTGGGATCCGCTGCTGGCACGCGACAGGAAGGGTCTGCTGCGCCGCCGCATGGAAGAAGCGCTGGACGGTGAATATCAGAAATACAAGGCCATGGACGGCGCCTACGTGCGCGAACATTTCTTCGGTGCCTACGACGAGCTCAAGGAAATGGTCGCCGACATGAGCGACGAGGACATCTGGCGCCTGAACCGCGGCGGCCACGACCCGCACAAGATTCACGCCGCCTACCGCGAAGCCATGCATACCGAAGGTCGCCCGACCGTAATCCTGGCCAAGACCATCAAGGGCTACGGCCTGGGCGAGTCGGGCGAGGGCAAGAACATCTCGCACCAGCAAAAGAAGCTCGACGAGGAGGGCGTGAAGTACTTCCGCGATCGTTTCAACGTACCGGTGCCGGACGAAGACCTGGCCGAAGTGCCGTATTACCATCCTGGCGTGGATTCCGACGAGGTGCGCTATCTGAAGAAGCGGCGCTCCGAACTGGGCGGCTTCCTGCCCAAACGAGATTCCGAC
>Ga0209948_1000298_pt1 | contig 14919 bp, 16 predicted proteins | sample SalPonR2_C_D2_MG_FD_185709 | JGI IMG/M metagenome (GOLD analysis project Ga0209948, IMG submission 185709) | Salt pond soil microbial communities from South San Francisco under conditions of wetland restoration - Salt Pond MetaG R2_C_D2_MG... ... | reverse complement strand
GAAGGCAAAACGGTCTATGAAACACTCGGAGAAAAAGTGATCGACGAGGGAAAGCAACACATGGGCAACAACGGGTTCTCCTCCATCTGTACCGTTGTCGGCTGCACCCATGCGAAGGAGGGAAAGAGACTGAGACAACAAATGCCAAACACCTTCTTTCTTATACCGGGATACGGAGCCCAGGGCGGGAAGGCTCAGGATCTAACGGGCTATCTGATGAATGGCAACGGGGGGATTGTTAACTCTTCACGAGGAATCATCCTCGCCTACAGAAGGAATAATCCTGATAACCTCCCCTTTGACGAAGCATCAAGGCGGGCGGCGATAAAGATGCGGGACCGGATTAATCAAGCCGTCAGGAGGAATGGATAGCATGGTTATGAAAACGTTAAAAGAAACGGAAGCACTCTTGCAGGGACATTTTCTACTCAGCTCGGGACGACACAGCGGCAGGTATATCCAATGTGCCAAACTGCTTCAATATCCCGATAAGGCCAAAGAAGTTGTCGGGGTTACGGCCGATAAGATTAAGGATATCGCCTTCGATACCGTTGCGGGACCGGCAATGGGGGGGATCATCCCCGCCTTCATTCTGGGGGGGTTGCTTCAGAAAAAGGCCATCTTCACAGAAAGAGTCGATAATGAGATGCAATTAAGACGGGGATTTGAGATTAAAAAGGGTGAAAGAATCATGCTGATGGAAGACGTGGTTACCACCGGCAAATCCTCCATGGAGGTTGTTAGACTGCTGGAGGGGCTTGGCGCTGAGGTCATCGGAATCGCCTGCATCGTCAACCGGGGGGAGGCAAACCTTGACCTTCCCCTCTTTGAAGCTGTGGAAATCCACTTTGAAACGTATGACCCGAAGGACTGCCCTTTATGTCAACAGGGGTCAAAGGCTGTCAAACCGGGAAGTCGAAAACAATAAGAGAATGGATAATCAGCATTTGTATTCCCAGAAGTGTTATGGTATAATAGTACATGATATAACTTAAAAAGAGGTGAGTTTTATGAAGAAATTTGTTCTGATTGCAGTATTAATGCTGACGGTACCGGTGTTGTTCCTGGCGGGTGAAGTGGCAGAAACCACAACCGATATTCTCAGCACGTCACTCTCCCAGTTAACAGCGGATAAGGCCGTTGGTTCAGCCGTTAAAGTCGGCGACAAGACAATGATCCCCTTATTCGAGGCTAATGCGGGATTCGGAGGCGGACTTGGCGGACCCGAAGGTGTCGCATACGGCGGAGGAGCCGGTGGCGGACTGAGCCTTTTACCGTACTCGGTACTCATTATCTCCGAAGACGGCGTTGATGTTATTCCGGTCTCCAACAAAACACCGTTCCTCGAACAGATCGTTCATGTACTCCCCGATCTCATGCCGATTATCAGCCAGGTCATGCAGTACCTGTCAGTGGACCCCTCCGGAGCACCAGCTCAAGGTCCTTCACATTAATTGCTGAAGACAAGAGAGTACCATATAAAGGCATCCGAAATTGAGGATGCCTTTTTTTATAAATTTCGATTTTATTTAACCTACAATCACATAACATGATATAATTCTGTAGGGAGCACGGTTCTACAAAGAGATAAATAATTATTTGGGGTGAAAAAATGGGAGAGAAATTCAATCTTCAGGATCGATTTTTAAATCATTTAAGAGTTAACAGGATAGGGGTCAAGTTATTCCTCGTCAACGGTTTTCAGATACGGGGAAAACTGAAATCATTTGATATGTATTCAATCCTTATTGAAGAGGGAAAGAATCAGAGTTTAATCTTCAAACATGCTGTCAGCACTGTACAGCCGGACACTTATGTATCCTTAGACAAATCCTCAGACAACGGGGGGAAAGATAAATAGAGACCTTTCGAACCGTGTGTTTCCCTTTTTAAAACCAAGGAGATGTATTCATTGATCAAACTGAAAAAAGAAAAAGACTTAAACGCACTTGAAAAAGCGGCAAAGATCGTTGCCGAAACGCTGGCAATGAGCGAAGAGTTTATTGAACCCGGTATATCGACGTGGGACATTGACAGAAAGATTGAGGAATTTATTAAGAACAAGGGGGCTATCCCCTCTTTTAAAGGGTATCAGGGCTTTCCGGGATCTGCCTGTATATCCGTCAACGAAGTCCTTATCCATGGTATTCGATCAATGGATAAGATCGTGGAAGAGGGAGATATTGTTTCCATAGATGTTGGCGCTTACATTGGCGGGTACCATGGTGATGCCGCAAGAACCTTTGAGATTGGAGAGGTTTCTGAGAAAAAACAGGGATTGGTCAGAATCACAAGAGAATCTCTCGATATCGCCATCGAAGCCCTCGGATCCGGAAAAAGACTCGGTGATATGGGACATGCCATACAGGAATATGTCGAACCGAAAGGTTATTCGATTATCCGGGATTTCGGTGGACACGGGATAGGCCGGGAGATGCACGAGGACCCGTTTGTTCCCAATTTTGGCGAACCCGGTTCCGGTCCGCGGATCAGGAGCGGTATGGTTCTGGCGATAGAACCGATGATCTGTACAGGTGAGTATCCAACCATGGTACTGGAAGACGGGTGGACGGTTGTCAACGTTGACCGTTCACTCAACGCGCATTTCGAAGATGATGTTGCCATAACGCCTGACGGCGTAAGAATTCTCAGCCGTCTTTAGACAGAAAAAACAGGGATTTATAATCAAAAAAGACCTCTAAAAGGGGTCTTTTTGTTATTGGTGAACAAATCGGACGCAAAACTGAAAAACAAGGAGCATATGCAAGCCATATAGTTCTATAGTCGAATTATCACCTCTGAGACTTCTTAAGAGCGCTCAAAGAGATATTCTCCCTATGATATAATGAAGCAAAAGTGAATCAGAGAGGAGGAAAGAAATTGGGTAAAAGATATATCCCGCACACTGAAGATGAGATTAGAGAGATGCTAAACACGATTGGTGTGAGCAATATGAAGGAGCTCTTTGTAGAGCTGCCGTCTGAAAAACGGGTGGACTGTCTTCGTCTCAAAAGCGGGATGGCTGAGGCAGACCTGATGAGAAAGATGCTTGAACTTTCTGAAAGAAATACCAATCTTGAGAATTACTCCGTTTTCATGGGAGGGGGAATTTATAAACACCTTATCCCCTATGCCATCCAGTCCGTTGTTGAAAGAGGTGAATTCCTGACAGCCTACACCCCTTATCAGGCGGAAGTGAGTCAGGGATCGCTTCAGATGTTTTATGAATTTCAAACCATGATCGCCGAACTGACCGGACTGGAGGTTGCCAACTCCTCCATGTACGACGGGGGGACAGCGGCAGCAGAGGCGATGCTCATGTCCTGTAATGTGAAGAGGAAGAACAAGTACCTCGTCTCAAAGGCCTTGCACCCTGAGTACATAGAAGTGATGAAGACGTATGCGAAAGGTCCCGGAATAGAGATAGAGGGCGTGGATTATGATGATCAGACAGGCATGCTGGATCTGGAGGATTTGAAGAAAAAAGTGGATCAAGACACGGCTGGTGTTATGGTCGGCTATCCCAATTTCTTCGGTGTTATCGAAAACATCAGCAGAATAAGAGCAATAAACGACAAACTTCTTCTCGGAGTCTCTGTCAATCCTCTGGCGTTGTCAATCCTGGAGGCCCCGGGGAAGATGGGAGCCGATATTGTGACGGGAGAAGCCCAACCGTTTGGCGGGTCTCTATATCTCGGCGGTATGTCGCTTGGCATCTTTGCCTCAAAGAGAAAATATATCCGGAAGATGCCCGGCAGGATCATTGGCCAAACCGTTGACGAGGACGGCAACAGAGGTTTTTCGATGATCCTTCAGACTAGAGAACAGCATATAAGGCGAGGCAAAGCAACTTCAAACATCTGTTCAAATCATGCTCACAACGCCCTGGTGGCAAGCATGTATCTGTCTCTTGTCGGAAAAACGGGCCTGAAGAAAATTGCGTTAAATTGTGCCAGAAAGGCGCATTATCTGGCGGAGAAGATCGACAGGATGGACAGATATTCAATGCGGTTTAACGCCCCGTTCTTCAACGAATTCACCATCGATTCTCAGTTCGATCCCGATTATATACAGGAGAAAATGCAGAAAGAAAAGATTATGGGGCCCCTTCCCATCGGAAAGATAACAGATAGAAAAGACATGCAGAACCTTTCTCTGGTAGCGGTAACAGAAGCCAACCGAATGGAAGAGATCAATTTCTTTGCGGCAAAACTGGAGGAATTATTATGAGAAGAGACGACAGACTGGTTTTTGAAAAGAGCCAGGCGGGAAAAAGAGGCTATTATCTGCCAAACGAGAAGATTCCCGAATACCGGCTCAACGAGATGTTCGAGGAGGATACCATCAGGCAGGAAGCGGCCGGACTACCTGAATTATCGGAAGTCGAGGTTGTGAGACATTACACCAACCTATCCAAACTCAACCACTCCATCGATAACGGATTCTACCCGCTCGGTTCCTGCACGATGAAATACAACCCGAAATTGAATGAAACAGTCGCTGCCATCGGCGGGTTGAAGAACCTCCATCCTTATCAGCCGCCGGAGACCATTCAGGGATCACTGGAGCTGATGTATTATCTGCAGGAGGCCCTTAAAGAAATAAGCGGAATGGATGAAGTCTCTCTACAGCCAGCCGCAGGTGCGCACGGTGAGTTTACGGGCATCAGTTTAATCCGGGCCTATCATGATGACCGCGGCGATCACAAGCGAAAGAAGGTTATCGTTCCGGACTCCGCTCACGGTACAAACCCCGCAACCGCTGCTATGTGCGGATACAAAGTCGTTGAAGTAAAATCAAATCAAAACGGAACGCTTGATGTGCAAGCGTTGAAGGAGAAAATCGGGGATGATGTGGCGGCCATTATGCTGACAAACCCCAACACACTGGGGCTCTTCGAACGCGATATCCTCGAGATTCAAAAAGTGGCACATGACAACGGCGCTCTGCTCTATTACGACGGCGCCAATATGAATGCCATTATGGGCAAGATCAGACCGGGCGATATGGGATTTGATGTCATGCACTTCAATCTGCATAAGACCTTTTCAACTCCGCACGGCATGGGCGGCCCGGGGAGTGGACCTGTCGGCGTTAAAAAGTGTCTGATCCCATTCTTACCGAAACCGGTTATCAAAAAGGAAAAAGGGACCTACAATATCGACAACAATATTCCGAAGAGTATCGGAAAACTACGGACCTTCTTCGGCAATTACAACGTCCTGATCCGAGCGGCCGCATACATCATGACAATGGGCGGGGACGGCCTGGAAAGTGCCAGTGATTATGCCGTCCTGAATGCCAATTATCTGAGAGCCAAGCTTGAAAAGATATTCAAAATCCCATACGGCACCAAATGCATGCACGAATTCGTAGCCGACGGGTCAACACTCGAAGAATACGGCATTAAGACAATGGATCTGGCCAAGGCTCTCCTGGATTACGGGGTTCATCCTCCAACGGTCTATTTCCCCCTGATCGTACATGAGGCGATGATGATCGAGCCGACGGAAACCGAAACAAAAGAGACACTTGACTATTTCGTTCAGACCATTGGGAAGATCATCGAAAGGGCTAAACAGGACAAAACAACCATACAGCATGCGCCCTATAACACCCCCGTCAGAAGGTTGGATGAGGTTAAAGCGAACAAGGAAATTGACTGTAATTTCTACAGCGAAAAAAAGAAATGACACAACGCTTGATTTTTTGCTGATAAATGTGTATAATAAGCGCCGGTGAGTTGATTTTTTCAGTTCACCGGAGATTCGGGGTCGTAGCTCAGCTGGGAGAGCGCTACCATGGCATGGTAGAAGCCGTGGGTTCGAGTCCCATCGACTCCACCAGACGGGACAGTCACGCTGTCCCGTTTTTTCTTTTTAAAAGGGTATCATGCGTTATGCTATAATTTCAGCAATCGGCAATATCATTCAAAACGGGGGTGGCTTTTTTTGACAATGAAGAGAATTGCAATCACCGGTATGGGAACTTTGAATCCCATCGGGAACTCTGTGAAAGAATACTTGGAAGCCCTAAAAAGAGATCAAATAGGAATCGATCGAATACAGTCATTTGACACGGAGGGCTATCCGGTTAAGATAGCCGGAGAGATTAAGGGCTTTAACCCGAAAGATTACATGGAGAGAAGAAAGGCGAGAAAATTCGATCGCTTTCTGCAACTCGGTTTGGCCGCAACCAAAGAGGCACTGGAAGATTCCGGTCTGCTGGATGACCAGGAGTGGAAAAAAACAGCTGCGTGTACACTTTCTTCGGGTATAGGCGGAGCCCATACAGAATACAAGGAGTTTAATACGTTCTTTCATGACGGACCCCGGTACGTCAGCCCGTTTCTAATTCCCATGATCATAACCAATATGCTGGCCGGGGTGGTCTCTATGGAATACAAGTTACAGGGCCCCAATTTTGCTGCCGTAAGCGCCTGTGCAGGCTCAATCCATTCCATTATTACCGGAGCACTCTTAATCAACAGCGGGAAATGCGATGTCGCCATCGTCGGCGGGGTTGAATCCGCAGTGAGTCAGCCGAGTATCGCCGGTTTTGCCAACATGATGGCCCTTTCCAAGAAAAACGACGACCCTGAATCGGCAAGCAACCCCTTTGACAAAACACGGGATGGCTTTGTGCTCAGCGAGGGCAGCGGTGTTCTCATCCTTGAAAGCGAAGCCCATGCAAAGAAGAGAGAGGCCAATATCTACGCCTATCTTGCAGGCGGTGGGATGTCTGCCGATGCCCATGATTTCAGCGCATCTGATCCGGAAGGAGAAGGTCCCGGACTTGCAATGACCCGGGCAATTGAAGATGCTGGAATCGAAACGAAAGCAATTGATTTGATCAGCGCTCATGCAACGGGGACCCCCGTGGGAGATGTTTCTGAAGGAAGGGCCATACGGCGGGTATTCGGTGAAAAAAAACCGGATGTCCTGGTACAGGGAACAAAAACACTGATAGGACACACCATTTCAGGATCAGGTGCCATAGAACTGATTGGCACCATCCTCCAGAGCAGAAACGGGTTTGTACACGGTATGCCGAACCTGAATGAGCCGGAGGATGATATCAAGATGCTGAACTTCACCAGAAAAAATGAGCCTACGGAATTTTCAACCATCATGAAGAATTCGTTTGGCTTCGGCGGGCAGAACGCAACCGTGATTGTGAAGGTGGTTTAATGAAAGAGATGAATATTGAATACATCAAGCAGCAGCTCCCGCACCGTTATCCTTTCCTGTTTGTCGATAAAGTCCTGGAAATCGGAGAAAACCATATCATCGCCGTCAAAAACTGCACAAACGATGAACCCTTCTTTCAGGGCCATTTCCCCGATTATCCCATTATGCCGGGTGTTCTACAGGTTGAGGCAATCGCTCAGGTGGCCGGACTCTTTTTGATGGAGAATCGCAGAGATGATGTAGGGGACAATATATTGCCGCTCTTTCTGGGCATTGACAAAGCCCGTTTTCATCACGAGGTAAGACCCGGTGACAGAATGATATTCAACGTCTCACTCGTCGACCAGAAAAGTGATATATTCTGGTTAAAGGGAAAGATTACAAAGGAAAATGAAATAACTTGCACCAAAGCAAAGATTATGGTAGGATTTAAAGAGAGCTAATTTATTTTTCATAACAAAAGGAGGACATCATAAAATGACAAGAGAGGAAATTTTTGAGAAGGTCAAAAAAACCCTGATTGAAAATTTTGATTTGGAGGAAGATGAAGTTACAGAAGAAGCCAACTTGAAAGAAGATCTCGATGCAACATCCCTGGAACTCGTTGACTTGGCTATGGAGCTTGAAAAGGGCTCTGATATTAAAATCGAACTTGAGGAATTTTCAGATGTCGAGACCGTAAAAGACGTGGTTGATTTAATAGAGAAGAAATCCAGCGAAATGAAGAAAGAGGAAACCGTGTAAGGTTTCCTCTTTTCTTTCCAACTTTGTACAATTCAATGACTGTCATATCTTTATGCCAGTAAATGGGTTTTGGCGGAGTTGACTGCAACAGTACACTTGCAAGACTCTTTAACAATCTTTGCCGCCCGGTTTCGCTATGTGCTAAAATGGTGTAGAAGCTGAAAAAGAACCTGTTATGAAAACCATATCGTGTCTGTGGGAAAGCAACCGGGGGGATTTTGTGTTTCTGAAATGGATTATCTCAATTTTGATCTATCTGAGCGTATTCTTTCTCAACCTGACTATAAGGCTGGATCATCTGAGGTTTTTTTATGTTGTCACTGTCATTACAGCGGGAATTGGAATCTTCCTCGGAATCTTCATTATTGTCAAAAAAAGACAAAAAAGAGAAAGAAATATGTACCGGCAACCGCTCCCGCTCTCAAAGTTCTCGGTCTTATTATCCACTGTCTTTAAAAATGAGGGGCAAACCATTATCAATACACTCAGACATTATCTCACCTTCAGTCATAAGATTGATATTGTCTTTTATGACGATCAATCAGACGACGGTTCCTATGAAGAACTGAAAAAATGGCAAAAAAACGGTTCAGATCATATCACAATCAAGACATTGACGAAATCCCAAAAGATCCTCCACCCGAAAGGGATGGGCTTTGAAGACATGGTCACCCAGTATGACAGCGATTATTACTGCATCATTGATGCTGATACAATCATCGAAGAAGCCACACTTGAAAAAGCCCTGAATATGATGGAGAAAGAAGACATACGTGTCCTGCATTTCACCAGAAGGAATGATCTCTCCAATGATATTGCCAACAACATCGCCGATACGGAAGAGTTGTTTTCAACCGTCAATAAGGTAATCGGGATCTTTCCGTGGTATTTCAACGGAAGTGGTTTTATTATGAAGGGTGATGTGGCCAGCATGATGGCCTATGACGAATACTCCCCCTCGGATGACTGCCAGATCAGTTATTTCCTGCGGAAGAAGGGAATTAAGGTCTACGATGCCCTTTCACTGTTCGCCCATGAAAAGGCTCCGTCCACCATTGTAAAATTCCTGAAACAGCATTCTTCATGGACAAAGGGGGGGATCCACCATTATATCGAGAAAGAAAGATTCACAATCTTCTTCCCCGCGTTCATCTCAGCCTATTTTCTGTTTTCGTTAATCAACCCGGCCGGCATTTACAACATCTTTTTACCGTTAGCTTTTATATTCATCTGGAGCACGGACCTTATTGCAAACGTCGTTGTCGCAAAGAGAAGTTTTAAACTCAGTTTTCGAAATGCACTTTTGCATACATTGTCTCTGTTTTACAAGGGAATGGTAACCGTCCCCTATCATATCTTCACCTTTCCATTTAAAAGATTCAGTTTCTGGTTTACCAAAACCCGATATTGATGAAAGGAGAATAGGATTGCAGATTAAACGCTTTTTCAAATGGCTGTCAGTAATTGTCATCTACCCCTTTACTCTGTATATAATACTTATCACGCAAACAGAATATAATCCAGCACTTCTTTTAGCCATTTTTATTCTTCTCATAACGATCCTTATCATCATGATTTTGTTCAAATTATACAAGACAAAGGAGAATGAAACTCAGACAATAGACAGGAAAGACTTGACTGGAAAGTCTGCTGGAATGACTGTAGAACTCTGTATAGTCGGAAAAAACGAAAATCGGGATATCATTAAAACCCTGGAACACTATCTGAGTTTTCCGGATTCTTTTAAGATCACCGTTTACGATGATCAGTCTGATGACGGATCTTATGAAAATATGATAACCCTTGCAGAGAAACATCGAGGCAGATTGACCATCAAAAGGCTGGTTCGTTCGGAAAAGACCCTTCATCCGAAAGGAATGGGGGTAGAATCATTCATCGATGAGACGGAGGCGGATCTTCTGTTGATCAACGATGCAGATACGATCATCACCTTGAACGATTTCGAGAAGGCTCTCAATTTTCTGATAGAAAAAAAATATGACGTCGTCCACCTTAGCCGGAGAAATGATCTTTCCAATGCACAATCCAATCGGGTTTCGGATACTGAGGAAATCGCCAATACAGCGTTGAAACTCTTCGGAATCAACGAATGGTGTTTTCCGGGGAGCGGTATTCTAATGATGAAAGAGGCAGCACAGGTCATCAATTACAGAGACTTTGTCCCGGGGGACGATCTTGAAATGGGACGCCAACTGAAAGCCACGGGAAAGGAGATCTATCATTTCCAGACGCTTTTTGCCCACGAAAGAGCACCGGAAAATTTCCGAAATTTCTACAACCAGCGTGCTAAATGGTGCCGAAACATCGCCTATCATCTGCTGGAAAATGAAGGAAGCGGCAGTCATATCCAGGCCACCGGTAGTTCATTTGCCCTCTTTTTCCTGTTCGGCCTATCCTCCCCGTTATCCCTGATAATAATCTTCATCGGGATCGCCTATACATTGCTGAGTATCTTTTCGAGCATGATATTAGCAAGTCGGGATTTCTCTAAATCATTCATTCCCGCCATTATGAATACCCTTCAACTGTGGGTTCAGGCGGCAGTTTTCACCCCATATTATCTCATTATCTATCCATTTAAAAGAAATCAAATGACCTACAGCAAATCGAGAATTTAACCAAATGTTGACTGACATTCGTGGGGATATACCCCATTGAGAGGGGAAAGTATGAAAAGATATGTTCTGTTTTCGATCATCTTAATCACAATTCTTAACAGTGTCTTGAGCTATAATATCGATCTGTTCACCTTTTTCGAAATGCGAAAAGACAGGGTCGTCGGAGACAATAATTTTTTATGGGGAGCAGGAGTTGACGCAACGTGGAAGGATCTTACATTCTATGCCGAGATACTCGAGACAAATTTTCAGATTGGGGATATTAAACCCGATTGGCCTCAGGATGTGAAAATCGTCGAGGATACCTACTACCCCTTTGGTCCCGGTGTATTGACCTATGAAAAGCCCGCTTTTACGCTTTCTGTAGGGCTGCAAAATCTGAACGAAGGGCTCGGGGATGAATATCCTCTTTTTATTGCTGCCAACAACACCCCGTACCCTTCGATAAAATGGCGTTTTTCGCCGTTTGATTGGCTGAGCTTTCAACAGGATCTGCTCTTTTTACGTACGGCGGTGGATAATCCCATCAACAAAGAGAAAGTCCAGACCTCAAAATCCGTCTATTATCGAAAAACCACCTTTAACCCTTTTGAATCCCTTAAAATCGGTTTTCAGGAATCCGTTCTCTTTATGGGAAGGGATTTCGACCTTTACTATCTCCTCTCCCCCTTTAACTACATCATGTCCCAGGACATCAGAAACACGGGACAAGCCCCGTGGGATTCTCCGGTTAATGACAACTGTATGGTTGGCGGGTTCATTGAATACAACCCGTCACAATGGCGGGTCTTCGGTGAGATTCTCGTGGATGACTGGAGTTGGAGCGAGGATGAGGCAGGGGTCAGAAAGATCGCCTGGAATTCGGGTCTGGATCTCACTTTTGATAACGATAACTTCCAGTTCGAACTGGCCGGTGCCAGTCGATACACCTTCCATAAGACGGGCAGATATCCCTACCAGTATGTCCGGTATGAAACTATTGAAGAGCTCCCGCTGCCTTACAATATGATTGGTTATAAATACGGCGAGAACAACGCAGCGTTCAGCGCAAGATACGAACATCACTTTGAAGAGGCCGATGCTTCACTCGGTCTTCATTATGAGTTTCTGACCTTTGGAGAACAAGATCCCTTCTCTTCCTTACCACCTGACTGGAAGGATAAGGGGCATTTCATCTGGCTGGATGACCCGGTCTTACAACGAGAAGACACATTTGAAGTATCCGGAAACTGGATGGTCTCACCGGGGATCCGGCTTGAGGGAACGCTGGGAACAACATTCGTTAAAAACGAAGATCTCAAAAAAGGACAAAGTAACACATACCCAACGTTTTGTATTTCAGCCGCCTATCATTTCACCATAAACGAGAAAGTTGTTGACAAGATCAAAGCGGGCAAGATATTTGAGATTGATTACTTTTGAATCATTCAATCTGTTCCGCCTCTTTTCTGCTGAAAACCTTAAAGACAAACAGGCCGGAAAAGGCGATACTGAGATAATATGAGACCATTCTCCAGAGAAAGACTCCCAATGTCAACTCGCTGCTGCGGGCCATCCCGTTGAAAAAGAGAAAGTAAAGCCCTTCAATCCCGCCCGTTGTACCGGGGGTTGGTACTGCGCTTGAGGATATATTGAGCATCACGGTTCTGTTGAAGAGATCAACATCCGGGAGAATACCAATCCCGCTGAGAATAATGACGGCAGATAACGCATACAAGGCATAATTTAGCAGATTAAGAAAAAGCAGCTTCAAAAAAACCGATCGCTGATGTCCGTATTCACTAAACATGTTGTTAAACTCCATCGCCCTCCGATCGATTTCGTCCCTGACCTTTTCATCATCCCTGATAATGCGGAGTTTCGACAAGATTCTCAACAACAGGTTGATGAGGACATCGCCGACCCGTTTGCTCCTGCCAATCAAAAGCATGATAAAAGCCACCCCGGCATTGATGGCAATCCCGGCCAGTGTAACCCCGACCATCAGATCTGTAACTTGATTAAGCGAGAACAAAAGACTAACGGCTCCCAGAAGAGCAATGGCAATTTGAAAGGTAAACGCCTTGTAGAGGATGGCAGCGATGGATTTTTCATACTCAATGCCCGCTTTTGAATAATAATAAACGGTGAAAGGTTGACCACCCGTATAAAACGGGGTGATCAGATTAAAAAACTGCGTGACCATCGCAATTCTGAGCGAACTTAAAAAAGAGACCATTTGAATCCTGCCAACCACGATCTTCAACATCAGGGCCTCCACCAGCCAGGTCTGTGATATAACGGCAAAAGCCAAAAAAAACCGATCATACCGGTAACTCAAAAAAGACTGCCTTATCTCACCAAAGCCCTGCCAAAAGGACAGAATGACGTAGGTTAAACAACCCAGAATAATAATGATCAGTATATGCTTCAGATACTTTCTCTCTATCTTCATGAAACCTCCAAAGGCCGGCATAACTACTTGAAATAATCATCCATCTTCTCAAGAGCCCTCAAAATCACCTGGTCCATATTATAATACTGGTACTCGGCCAGTCTGCCGACGAAAAGATATCTTCCAGAGTGTTCTAAACGTTCGGCCTCCTCCATATACTCCTCTCTTTTTTTCATGTTTTCCGCATTCATGACAATATAATACGGTTCCCCATCAGCTCGCGGATATTCAAAGCAGACCGTTGTTTTATCGGACTGCTCATCAAGAAAGTGTTTGAACTCGGTAATCCTCGTCCAGTCATAGTCATTCGGGTAATTGACCGTTGCCACATCTTGATAATACGCCTTATCGAAGGTCTTGAATGCCAAGTCAAGGGATCTGTACGCCAGTTTTCCATGTCTGTAATCAAAAAAACGATCCAGCTCACCCGTATAAACAGTCATTCGTGCGTTTATTGAATCTTTGATAGAACAATAGTCCGTGTTTAAGAGAACCGATATGTTCTCATGATCCAGGATAGCACTGATTAACGCTGTATAGCCTTTTTCAGGTATCCCCTGATACGGATCTGAAAAATACCGGGCATCCCGGTTCTTGCGGACGGGAATACGTTTTGCCAGCTCCGGACTCAATTCTCTTGGATCCCTTTCCCACTGCTTAATCGTGTAATTGCGAAAAAACATTTCATACATCTTTTTTCCAACTTGTGCTATAACAGCATCCTCAAAGTTTTCAACAGGGTCTTGATAATTGGAGGATTCCACTTCATTCGACAAGAAGCCTTCGACTTCATTGATGTTTAACGCAGTACCATAAATCCCGTTGATAGTGTCCAGGTTAATCGGAAACTTGTGAAATGCCCCCTCCGCATAAGCGAGTACACGGTGCTGATAATAATGAAAATCAGAAAAACCGGTGACAAAATCCCAGACCCGCTTACTCTCTGTATGAAAAATATGCGGGCCATACCTGTGAACCGTAATTCCGGCATTGTTTTTGAAGTCATAACAATGACCGCCGATATGGTTCAATCTTTCTACAACTAAAACTTTTTCGCCGGCTTCAGCCAGTTTTCTGGCACAGACCGATCCAGCCAAACCTGCTCCGACCACTAATACTTTTTCAAACATAATTCTCCTTCAAACAAATTAGAGGGGGCTAACCGTTGATTCCCGCGTTGATATTGTCATTATTGATGATATAAAAAAAACAGTTTTAAACCACTTTATTTTATCACACTATCCGACACCTACACGCTCAACTCCCAATACTTTGAAAAGACCCGGTTTTATTGTACAATAAACTCATAAGCGTTTATGAAAGGGCGTGATATTATCAAAAAAGGTTACATTCAGGTATACACCGGCAACGGAAAAGGAAAGACAACGGCTGCTCTCGGCTTATCACTGCGTGCCGTATGTGCCGGTCAGAAGGTCTTTTTCGGGCAATTTGTCAAGGGGATGGAATACAGCGAAATGAAGGCTGTCGAGTTCCTCGACGGGTTTGAACTGAAACAATACGGCCGGAAGTGTTTTATTGTTGACAAACCCACCGATGAAGACATCAGACTGGCCGTGAATGGTCTGAAGGAGCTGGAAAAGAAGATCGGTTCCGGTGATTACGATGTTGTTGTGATGGATGAGCTCAACATTGCAATCTTTTTCAAACTCTTCAGTACAGATGATGTCATTCAAGTGCTGAATAAAAAACATCCCAAAACCGAGATTATCATCACCGGAAGATACGCACCGGAAGAACTCGTTGAAAGAGCCGATCTGGTGACCGAGATGAAAGAAATCAAGCATTATTACCAGCAGGGTGTTCAGGCCAGAGTGGGGATTGAAAAATAGGAATATGCTATAATTTCAACCGGGAGGATTTCCGGAAATGGAAAGCATCCCGAACTTGCTAT